>Ga0114931_10006017_pt1 | contig 14979 bp, 14 predicted proteins | sample 2SBtaG_FD_89579 | JGI IMG/M metagenome (GOLD analysis project Ga0114931, IMG submission 89579) | Deep subsurface microbial communities from Kolumbo volcano to uncover new lineages of life (NeLLi) - 2SBTROV14_V59a metaG | ecosystem: Environmental > Aquatic > Marine > Volcanic | place: Kolumbo...
AAAAAAGGTTTTGGTCTTTCATTTATTTTTATTTTGAAGCATTTTTGTTTTTGTTTTTTGTTACATTTTTAATTCTTTTAAAATCTAAAAAAATTAAGGAGAATACTTTTTACATTTTAACCTCGCTTGCATTTGCGATTTTGTCTATAAAGTTTAACAGAGCAAGCCCGCTTTTTGCCTTTACATTTGCACCCCTGCTTACATTTATAATTAGTAAGTTTGTTTTAAAAGCATTTAAAGGTGCCATTGTTGTTTTATGCTGTTTTATATTTATTTTACCAACAAACTTTTCACCTCTTTACAAAGGAGGTTTTGGGGTTGGTTTAATGCCAAAAACTTTTAATTCAAAAAACTTTTTTGATAGCAATAAAATAGCCGGACCTATATTTAATAACTACGACATAGGGGGGTATTTAATTTTTACTCAATTTGATAAAGAAAAAGTATTTGTAGACAACAGACCTGAGGCATACCCCGTAGCTTTTTTTAAAGATACATATATTCCAATGCAGCTTGATCCTAAAAAGTTTAAAAAAGTAGATGGTGAGTATAATTTTAACGTTATCTATTTTTACCGGTACGACCTAACGCCGTGGGGACAAGAATTTTTGGTTGGTTTAATTAATAATACAGATTGGGTACCGGTATATGTTGATAATTATTGCATAATTTTTGTAAAAGATGTTTTAGATAATAAATACATAATAGATAAGTATAAATTGGATAAATCGATTTTTTCAGTTAAAAAAAATAATTAGACTTTGACTTTTAATACAGGTATTTTCTTTGTCTTAGTTTAATATAGCCCATTATTTTTTTAAAAAAGTGGTATAATATCCCTCATTATGAGATTAATAATTCAAGGGCTAATAAGTTCGTTAATACTACTTGTTGTAGCTTATATAGTGCCCGGTGTAAGTATTGATACACCCTTTACAGCAGTTGTAGTATTTTTTGTATTTATGGTAGTAAATGTCTTTTTAAGACCAATTATTAAACTTATTACACTTCCAATAAATATTATAACTCTTGGTATTTTTGGACTTATAGTAAATGTATTTTTATTTTGGTTTATTGGTTGGTTGGTCCCTGGATTTACAATTGATAATTTTTGGTCCGCAACTGCCGGACTGGTTTTATTTACCTTAATGCAGTCTTTAATTTATGGTTTTGATTAAATATTTATTTATTACTTAGGTTGTGTCAAAATAAATCTTATAGTAAAGTTTTAAAGATACAAAAACCTGTGAAGTGCCCCAAAATTTTAAGCTAAAATAAGTAACTTTATGTTCAAATTATGAAGGAAAAAGAAATATACTTAACAAAAAAGGGTCTAGAAGACTTAAAACAAGAACTAAATATTCTTGTAACTGAAAAAAGACCTAAAATATTAAATGAACTTAAGACAACTAGGGGTTTGGGTGATTTGAGCGAAAACGCAGGATATCACGCTGCAAAAGAGCAACAAACTTTTGTAGAGTCCCGTATTAACCAAATTGAAGAGATCCTTAAATATGCTGTAGTTAAAAACGAGGCTACAGGTGGAAAAATAGATTTGGGAAGCATTGTTAAGTTAAAGTCTGAGGGATCAACATATAATTATGTAATTGTCGGTGCTTCAGAATCAAACCCTATTGAAGGAAAAATATCTTATAAATCTCCTATAGGTGCTAAACTTATAGGTAAAAAACAAGGTGATAATATTAAAGTTGAAACACCTATGGGGGTTACAAATTATAAAATTGTTAAAGTAAGTTAGCTATGAATAAAACGAAGACTACAAACTATCTAACCCATGTCCGTGTTAAAGAGTTGGAAAAAGAGCTTGAATATCTTAAAAATGTTAAACACCCAGAAATGGCTAAACTTATTAAACAAGCCAGAGAACTTGGGGGTTTAGAAGATAACTCTGAGTATGATATTTATATGGATCAGCAAGGTTTAATAGAATCTAGAATGCGGGATATTAAACTATTGCTTACAACTTCAACAGTTATTACAAAGAATAATACTAAAGTTGTTTCGCTTGGAAATCGCGTTATAGTTGAAGTAGAGGGTAGAAAAGATACTTTTGTAATTGTAGGTGTTGACGAAGCCGCCCCCCATAAAGGAAAAATTAGCCATATTTCTCCTGTTGGAAAATCTCTTTTAGGGTGTAAAGTGGGGCAAGAGGTGTTGGTAGAAACCGAAGTTTATTCTACAATTTATAAAATTATTGATATTGAAAATGCCTGATATACATTTTGAAGACAATTTAGAGCTTTATAAAGATTTAGTTCCAGCAAGTGTTAAACCTTACTTACCAATATATAAAGACTTGATATATAAGGTTGCCGAGGTTCAAAAAAAGCTTTTGGGAAATATGTATAGGGTTACAGATATTGATGATCTTGTTAAAAAAGTTGAAAACAAGCAATTTAAAGTTGGAAGGTATGCGGTAATTGAAGAAGAAGATGGATCTTATAAATTAACTAGATTTACAGACTTTTTTGAGACAGAATTTGAACAAATAAGATCTCTTTTAGAAAAGATAATTAAAGACTTACCAGAAGGTCCTTATAAAGAGTATATGGAGTCTTTGTACATTGCATATGGGAACAATAACTTTTTAGACCCTTACAAAAAATGGGTTTTGCTAAAACCAGACGCTTATGATGTAGAGTTAATGCTTTTTCCAGTTGAGGTAGAGTTTGATAAATTATTTAATACAATAAATTCTTTTGATGCCTCTTTAAGAGTCTTAGCAAAAGAATTTATCGACACTGGTAAAGAAAGTTACAAAAATTACTTGCTTGGTATTGTTAAAAATATTCCCCGATTTAGTGAGCTTCATTACAAAGTCGCAGAGGATTTTTCAAGACTTAATATTAGGGTAGATTACTCAATTTATTCTGCCGGGGTTCATTGTATTGTTCCTTATTACAGCCAAAACTTACCCGCTGAGCGAAATTTTGCCACAGAATGGGGAAGTAAGATTATTATATATAAATCCACAATTGATAAAGCATTACATAATGGTTTTTATTCTTTAGCCAAAAATATACTTGTAGATAATAATTTAACTAGAGAACAAATATCAAAAGCCTTAATACACAAGCTCTATATTCATGAAATTGTCGAGGCATTAATGATTTTTGCAGGAGCAAGAAGACGTTTAAAATCACAGCATCCTTTTGTTAGAGAATTTAATAGCGATATTTTTGGAATAAACACTTATTTACTGTATTTGTTAAAAACTGAGGATAACAGTAAAAAGGCAGTTGCTAGCGCTTATACTTACGTATTAAGTGCTTTTAATTACTATAAAAGAAATCATACTCCAGAAACAAGGTCATCGCATTATAAGCAGTATATTGCGTGTACAAATTACTTTTTATCAACAAGGTCTCTTAAATTAACAAAAAATAACAAACTTGATGTAGATCCAAAAGCAATGATAAAAGATATTAGCGAGCTAAGTAAAATATCAAGCAATCTTTTAATGGAAGGCACAGAAGAACAGGCAAAGGAGTTTTTTGATAAGTACAGCGATGAGACTGTGTTTAAGAAAGTTTTAAACATTGATTAAAATTCTATTGTTATACATTTAGGTTATTCTATTTACTAACAATTAAAAGACTTGTTGGATTGGGATTTTTTGCTTAAAATAGTCGTTATGGACAACACACCGAACCTACCTTTAGATCAGCTAAGACAAATTAGGATAGAAAAGCTAAACAAATTAAAAAAGCTTGGTATAAACCCTTTTCCAGCAGATTCTAAAAGAAGTAACTCGGCAAAAGAAATTCATGATAACTTTAAAAAACTTGAAAATAAAAAGGTAGTTGTTGCCGGAAGGATATTAAGTTTAAGAGAGCACGGAGAGTTAGTTTTTATAGACCTATCAAATCAAGATGGAGAAATTCAACTATACATTCATAAATCTAATTTAAAGCCTTTTAATGTAAAAACACAAAATCTTGGAGAAGCCAATTTAAACTTGCTAGACATAGGGGATTTTATAGAATCAGAAGGCATTGTAACAAAAACTCAACGAGGTGTTGTAAGCGTAGCACCAGAAACTATACGAATTTTAACCAAAAGCATTAGACCACTTCCTAGTAGCCATTTTGGACTTAAAGATGAGGAAGAAAAGTTTAGGCAGAGATATGTTGATTTAGCAATTAATCCAAAGGTGCGAGAGTTATTTGTAAAAAAGAGCACTTTTTGGAGTTCTATTAGGCAATTTATGCTAGAAAAAGGATTTTTAGAGGTAGAAACCCCTGTTCTTGAAAACACCGCAGGTGGGGCAGATGCTAACCCTTTTATTACACACCACAACGCACTAGACATTGATGTTTACCTTAGAATAAGTATGGGGGAACTTTGGCAAAAAAGATTAATGGTTGGTGGTTTTGAAAAAACATTTGAATTAGGAAGACAATTTAGAAACGAAGGCATAAGTAGAGAGCATTTACAAGACTATACTCAAATGGAGTTTTACTGGGCATATGCTGACTACAAACAAGGAATGGATTTAGTAGAAGAAATGTATAAAAATGTCCTTTATAAAACTTTTGGTACTTATGACTTTGAGATAGGTAACCATAAAGTAAGTATTGATCAAAAATGGGGTACTTTAGATTATACTCAGGCAATTTTAGATAAGTTAGGTATAGATATTGCAAAAGCAAGTATAGAAGATATGAAAAAGAAGTTAAGGGAGCTTAAAGTTAGATATGAGGAAAATGCTACAAAAGGTAGGTTAATGGATTTACTGTGGAAGAAAGTACGAAAAACAGTTACAGGCCCACTATTTTTAGTCGGTCACCCTGTACAAGTGTCTCCCCTTGCAAAACCATTAACAAATAATCCTAACTTTGTTCAGAGATATCAAATAATAATTGCAGGGAGCGAACTTGGGAATGGTTACAGTGAGCTTAACGATCCTATAGATCAAGAAAATAGGTTTAAAGAGCAGCAACAAGCAAGAGATGCTGGGGATGAGGAGGCTCAAATGAATGATAAAGATTTTGTTAGAGCCCTTGAATATGGAATGCCTCCTGTTAACGGTTTTGGCGTTAGTGAAAGAGTATTTGCTTTTTTTGCAAATAAAAGTGTAAGAGAGTGTGTAATTTTTCCTTTACTTAGACCAGAGGAGTAACTTATGAATAAACAACAAGCAATCCAAATTCTTGAAAAAAATATGCAAAATACTAACCTAAGGAGACATTGTGCTGGGGTTGGTTTTGCCATGGCAGGAATCTATGAGTATTTAAAAGCAAATAATTGGAAAAAGGATAGCCCCGATAATGTAGAAACCTGGGAGGTTTTGGGGATTTTGCATGATAGCGACTACGAGATTACTAAAGATAATTGGAACAAACATACTCTACTTACATTAGAGTGGTTAGAGCAGGAAGGAATTGAAAAATCTGATCCCCTATATTTAGCAATTCAATCACACAACAATAAAATTACAAATCTTAGGGATCCTCAAACTCAAATGGAGTGGGCTTTGGAGTGTGTTGATGAGTTAACAGGTTTTATAGTTGCAGTAGCATTAGTTAGACCCGACAAAAAGCTTAATTCTGTTAAGCTTAGCTCTATAACTAAAAAGTGGAAACAAAAAGCATTTGCTCCCGGGGTCCATAGAGAACAAATTGAGCAATGCATTGAAAAACTTGGTATACCTTTAGAAACATTTATACAAATAACTCTAAAGTCGATGCAAGACCGTAGCGAAGAATTAGGATTATAAAAATAAGCCCTAAACTTTAATTTCTAAACAATTTATAAATGTTTAAAACATTAGTATTTATGTTTTCGGATTTATTTAATTATTACTATTTTGAATTTAGTGCTTTTAGTTGTTTCCCAAACTAAAAAATATTATAATCTTACTGTTGCAGTGAAAAGGTTTAGCATCCTTGGAGTAACACAAGAAACAAACTTGTAAAAATAAATAAAATATCCAAGAGTCCCAAGCTTGTCGAGGGAAAAAGGAGTGGCACCGCGGAGTGTTCTTCGTCTCCTTATATTTTCAATTTAAATTAGTAAGTGAAAATTTTTAACCTTTCACTTTTAACTATAAAATAAATATATGTTAGACATAAAATATATCCGAGAAAATATAGATGCTATAAAAACTGCCGCAAAACAAAAAAATATTAATGTAGATATTGATAAACTTTTAGAGCTTGATTCAACCCGAGTTGGGCTAATTCAACAAATTGAGGAGCTAAATCGAGAAAGAAACGAAAATTCAAAAGTAGTAGCAGGGTCAAAGCCTACGCAGGACCAAATTGATAAAGGTAGAAAGCTAAAAGATAAAATTTCAAAGTTTGAAAAAGATCTAAAAAAGGTTGAAAAAGACTATATGCAAATTATGGTTTTGGTTCCAACCATTCCTTCTAAAGATACTCCTATTGGTAAAGATGAAAGTGAAAATGTAGAAGTTGAAAGAGTTGGAGAAATTCCTAAATTTGATTTTGAGGCAAAAGACCACATTACACTTGGAGAAAACCTTGATATATTAGATCTGGAAAGAGGGGCTAAGGTAGCTGGTTATCGAGGTTACTATGTTAAAAATGAGGGTGTAATGTTAATGCTTGGTTTAATGATGTATGGGATAAATAAACTTATCCAAAAAGGTTTTACCCCAGTCATCCCACCAACACTGGTTAAAGAGTTTGCACTTTTTGGTTCTGGTTATTTTAAAGGTGTTAAATATGACGACAGCGTGGATGAAATTTACAAAGTAGCATCAAGAGATAAAGAGGAAACAGGAGAAGATACAAAAGATAGTAAATACTTAGTAGGAACAGCCGAACCATCTCTTTTAGCTTACTATTCAAATGAAACATTAAAAGAAGAAGACCTACCTAAAAAATTTGTAGGATTTAGCCAATGTTACAGAAGCGAAATTGGTAGTTATGGAAAAGACACAAAAGGTATATACCGAGTCCACGAATTTATGAAGGTTGAGCAGGTAGTTTTATGTAAGGCAGATATAAAAGAGTCTAATAAAATACAACAGCAGATGGTTGAATATACAAAAGAGATATATAAAGATTTGCAACTTCCTTTTAGAGTTATTCAAATATGTACTGGTGATATGGCAGCTGGTAAATATAAGATGTTTGACATAGAAACCTGGAGTCCAAGTAGAAGTGGTTGGGCAGAGGTAGCTAGTGCAAGCAATTTTTTAGATTGGCAAGCACGTAGATTAAATGTTAAATATAAAACCAAAGAAGGTAAAAAGGAGTATGTTTATATGTTAAACAATACTGTTGTTCCAACTGTAAGGCCATTTTTAACAATTCTTGAGAACTTTCAACAAAAAGATGGTAGTGTTGTTGTACCAAAGGTTTTAGTCCCTTATGTTGGAAAAGATGTAATTAAACCAAAATAGTTAAATAGCTTTACTTTAAGGTTTTTTAAGAATGTTTTGATATAATTGACCTAATGTATGAAAACATAATTATTAAAGCTCAAAAATCTAAATTTTACTATTACTTTGTAAGCTTTATTTCACAGAAATTAATTGTTTTAGTTGCACTTTTGTGTTTTTTTGCAGTAAGAAATAGTTTTCAGCTACTAAAATCTGGTATTCTAGTTGTAATTCTTGCATATGCAACATCTGAGGCCATAAAAGTTATAGTAAAACGCCCCAGACCTAAAAACCCATTTTTAGGTCAGTTAGAAGACACTAGTTTTCCTTCTTCTCACACAACTGTTGCTTTTGCTGTAGCTTTTTCATATATGTACTGGGGAGATAACAGTACTTTTTTATTAATATTTTTTGTTCTAGCTTTTTTTGTAGCTTTAGGGAGGGTACTGAGTGGCGCTCATTATGTAAGTGACGTAATTGCTGGAGTAATTTTGGCATTTATAGTAGCATCGATAGGTTACTATTTTAATTTAGGAATATTTATAGGTTAGAGTATGTTTGACTATATTGTTATCGGAATAATTCAGGGAATTGCTGAATTTTTACCAATTTCTTCAAGTGGACACTTAATATTAATTAGGGATTTTGTTAATGTTCCCCAAGATTTAGGTTTAGATACTATTCTGCATTTAGCAACTCTTTTAGCAGTAGTAGTTTTTTACAGAAAGCTAATTTTAAGATTACTTTTATCCTTTTTAAAAACCCTTAAATCTGGAAACATCTTTAATTATAAAAAATATGACAGTGACACCAAAATGGTGTTTTATCTAATTATTGCTACTATTCCGACCGTTATAATTGGTTATTTTTTTAAAGACTTTCTTGAAAATATAAGAAACGAGACTGTAGTTGCAGTAATGCTATTTATTGGGGCGGTTTTTATGCTTTTAGACGTAGCTTTAGACCAACGAGGGAGGGTGTATGATAAAGATCTTAAGCTTAAGTACTCACTAGCAATGGGGCTTGCTCAACCTTTAGCTTTAATTCCAGGAACAAGCAGAAGCGGTGCAACTATTGTCACTGGATCCCTTATAGGTTTTAATAAAAAACAAGCTGCGGATTTTTCTTTTTTACTCTCAATTCCCGCAATTTTAGGAGCCTTTATTTTTCAATTAACTGATGTATCAGATTTTTCGTATTTTTTAAGTATTAATGTTTGGGTGTCTTTTATAACTGCCTTTTTTGTTGGAATTTTAAGCATTGGGTTTTTACTTAAAATACTTAACTCTAAGGGATTTTTACCTTTTGCAATATACAGAATACTCCTTGCCTTTTTGATAATCCTATTTTTTGTTTAGGTGTATTTGGCGTATAATAAAGCACTGTATGATATCAAAAATTAAAAACATATTCGGTGGTTCTAATCTCTCGTCCATTAAAAAAATTGTAGAAAAAATAAACGATCAAGAGTCAAAAATTAAAAAAATAAAAGACTCACAATTTAAAAAGAAGACTGAGGAATTTAAGAAACATTTATCTACACTAAATTTTGAAGATCAAAACAATTATTTAGACGAGATTTTACCAGAGGCCTTTGCCCTTGTTCGTGAAGCCAGTGTGCGGGTAAATAAACAAAGACCTTTTGATACTCAGCTTATGGGTGCAATTGCCCTTCATCAGGGAAAAATTGCTGAACAAAAAACTGGAGAAGGTAAAACTTTAACTGCAACACTTTCTTTGTATTTAAACAGTTTAACCGGTAGGGGGTGTCATTTGGTTACTCCAAATGACTATTTAAGTAGACACGGGGCTGGGTGGTACGGTGATATGTACATGTTTTTAGGTTTAAGTGTTGGCGTAATAGTAGAAGATAAAAGTTTTGTTTATGATAAATCATACGTAAATGATAGTTTTGAAGATAAGTATGCAACACATTTAAAACCAGTAAGTAGAATTGAAGCATATAAATGTGATGTTACTTATGGTACTAATAATGAGTTTGGTTTTGATTACTTAAGAGATAACATGCAGAACAACTTAAAAGGAATCGTTCAAACAAATAGTTTGGGTATGTATGGGACCCATAATTTTGCAATTGTTGACGAGGTTGACTCAATTTTAATTGATGAAGCTCGCACTCCTTTAATTATCTCATCTCAGTCTGACCAAAAATTAAGTGACTATTTAAAATACTCAAAAATTGCAAAAGGATTGCAAAAGAAAACTGATTTTACGGTTGAAGAAAAACATAAAACAGCTAATTTAACTGAAATTGGGCTTAGAAAAGTTGAAAAGATTTTAGGTGTTGATAATTTGTATGAAACTGATTTTGAAGTTGTTAAACAGGTAGAAAATGCTTTAAAGGCAATAGCCCTATTTGTTCGAGATAAAGACTATGTGGTTCGTGATAATCAAATTAAAATTGTTGACGAGTATACAGGAAGAATTTTGGAGCGAAACAGGTATAGTGGTGGTTTGCACCAAGCATTAGAGGCAAAAGAAGGTGTAGAAATTCAGCCAGAAAGTAAAACAATAGCAACAACAAGTTACCAAAACTATTTTAGGCTTTATAGCAAACTTGCCGGAATGACTGGTACTGCAAAAACTGAGGAGGAGGAGTTTTTTAAGATATACGGACTTGAAGTTGTTGAAATTCCTACAAACAAGCCAATTGCTAGAAAAGATCAAACGGATGTAGTTTATAAAACAGAGTCAGCCAAATTTAGGGCAATTGCAACAGAAATTAAAGAGAAACATTCAAAAGGGCAACCAGTACTAGTTGGTACTACTAGTGTAGAAAAAAGCGAGTTGCTTTCAACTTTTTTAAAACGATTAAAAGTTCCACATAATGTTTTAAATGCTAAACATCATGATAAAGAGGCCGCAGTTATTAGCCAAGCTGGTAAAAAGGGGTCAGTTACAGTTGCTACAAACATGGCTGGTAGAGGTGTTGATATTATTTTAGGTGGTGACCCAAGCACTAAATCGCAACAAGAGCAAATTAAAAAACTTGGTGGCTTATATGTAATTGGAACAGAAAGGCACGATAGTAGAAGAATAGACAATCAGCTAAGGGGTAGAAGTGGAAGACAAGGAGATCCTGGGGAAAGTAGGTTTTTTATGAGCCTGCAGGACGACCTGCTTAGAGTTTTTGGTGGAACTCAGGTTGAAAATTTGATGAACAGGTTTGGTGTAGATGAAAATACTCCTATTTCTGCAAAGCTAATTGGAAGAGCTGTTGAAAATGCACAAAAGAAAGTAGAAGGATTAAACTTTGATTCGAGAAAAGCTTTGGTTGAATATGACGATGTAATCAATATTCAAAGAGAGATAATATACAAGCTAAGGAGGGTATTTATGCAGCTTCCTGAGTTTGAAGAAGTACATGCTTTAATTGATGAGGATATTAGATTTACTAAAGATGGTTTTGATGATTGGTTTATATCAAAAATAGGAAAAAAGGCTACAAAAAAATATGAGGAATATAGTAAAAAGTTTGATAAAGCTTGGTATGAGTTTGTAAAGATAGACAGTTTAAATGTAATAAACTCACTTTGGATGGATCATATTGATGTTATGGCTGATTTAAAGCAAGGTGTAGGTCTAAGAGGTCATGGTCAACTTGACCCTTTAGTTGAATACAAGCGAGAAGGAAAAGAACTGTTTGAAAAATTGAATGGTTTAGTTTGGTCAACAATCTCAAATAGGATTGAAAATATAGAAGTTAAAGCCACTCCTAGGGTGCAAGAAAAACAACCAGATTTATCTGATGTAGAATATAATGATACCACGAGTCAAGAATATGGTGTTGCAAACGAAGCAGAGCAGGTTGAATCAAGTACCACTACAAAAAAAACTAAACCATATGTAGGAGTTGAAAAAGTCGGAAGAAACGACCCTTGCCCCTGTGGTAGTGGTAAAAAGTATAAACATTGCCACGGTAAAATATCCTAATTAGTAAACTCTTATGAAAGAGAAAAAGGAAAATACTTTTAGTAAAGTGTACACAATAGTTCAACTTATCCCAAAAGGAAAGGTCACAACTTATGGTGACATAGCAAATTTTATAGGTTTAAATGGTGTTAGGGTAGTTGGTTGGGCTTTAAATAAAAATCCCGATCCAGGCACTATTCCATGTCACAGAGTAGTTACAAAACAAGGTAGAGTGAGCAAATCCTTTGCTTTTGGTGGTGAAAACGAACAAGTTTTTCTTCTTAAAAATGAGGGTGTAGGCTTTAAAAATGACTTTGAGGTTAATATGGATAAATACGGATTTAAATTTTCACTATATTAATTTACAATAAATTTTGGTCAGTGTAAAAAGCTAGTTACAAGTCATTTTAGACTTAATTTGAAGTGTGTTGGTAAGAATAAGTTAATTACTAGATACTAAAACAAGTTTAGGATGAGTGTATCCCTTATGTTAAGCCTACGTATTAAAATACGTATTTAAATACGTATAATTATTTCAATGTTATAATCTTAGCGTGAAAAACATCACTATTAAAGGCAAAACATACAACTTACCTATGTTTATTCCCGACGCAACTAGAGGTGTAGTTAAATCTTTGTCTACAAGTGATTTTAAAAACTGCAAAATCAAAGGTTGTGTAGTAAATACTTTACATTTAAAAGATACTCCGGGTCTTGAGGTATTAAACTCTTTTAAAGGCATTAAACCATTTATGAAGTTTGATGGTTTAGTAACAACCGATAGTGGTGGTTGGCAAATTTATAGCTTGATTCATAGGGATAAAAAGCCCGGAAAAATTACAGATAAAGGTGTGGTGTTTTCTACTGGAGTAAATAAAAAGAATCATATTTTTACACCCCAAGAATCTATTAAAACCCAATTTGAGATTAATAGTGATATTGTTGTTGTGCTTGATGATTTTACAAATCCAACAGCCTCTAAAAAAGAGATAAAGGCTAGTATTGACCGAACGGTAAGGTGGTCAAAAATGTGCAGACAGGAATTTGAAATCCAGTTACAAAAACGCAAAATGGATGACAAAACAAGACCTTTGATTTTAAGTGTTATTCAAGGTGGCTGGGATAAAGATTTAAGAGCAGAGTGTGCAGAAAGGCTTAAACAAATTGGTTTTGATGGTTACGGGTTTGGGGGTTACTTGGTAGATGAGGAGACGCAAAAGCTAGATTTATCTATGCTTAAATACATAGCGGGTTTAATTCCCGATGATAAAATTAGATTTGCTCTTGGAACAGGAAAGCCAAGGGAAATTGCTGTTATGGCAAAACAAGGTTGGCACATTTTTGATTGTACTCTTCCAACAAGGGATGCCCGAAATAAAAGATTATACATTTTTGAAAAAATTCCTAAAAATTATGCTGATTTAGTAAATCCAAAAACTTATAGTTATGTTTATATTAATAAAGAAAAGTATGTAAAAGATAAAACACCAATAAGTAGCAATTGTGACTGTTACACGTGTAAAAATTATAGTAAAGGTTATTTAAACCATCTAGCAAAAATAGGAGATACTAGTTACTTGCGACTTGCAACAATTCATAATTTAAGGACTTATACTAGACTAATTGAGTATATAAAGGAGTACAGTATTTAGTGTTTTTGTTTGGAGATTTAGAATACTTTTATATAGATTTTATAGGTGATGAGGTCTTAAGTTCTGTTTTACAAATACTAGGCAGGTATTTTGGTTCTACAATAACTCCCTCATTTTTTAATTTTCTAACAATGGGTAAGTCTTCAATACTGTATTTTCCATAGTACAGCTCTTTTATATCACCACCCTTTTGGATAAAATCCTTAACCGTCTGGTAGCCTTGATAGTAGGCAAAATCCTTTGTAAAACCGCCACCTCTATAAACTCTTAAACACCTGCTAAAAGCCCTTTCTTTTTCTACACCAAAAGCAATCAACTTATTATATGTTTTTCTAAAACTATATCCTTTATAAATACACCCTACCACGTAGGCTAAAAGCTCTTTTGAGTAACTTTTTTTTCTGACATCACTGTTTAAATATTCCAGATGCATTGCAATGCCTTCTTCTGTCGCTGTTGATCTTGGAAAACCGCGAAATATTCTCAACTTTTGACTACTCCCGTTTTCGTATCTAAATACATGCCCTTCTATTTCATGATAATAAAGGGCATTTAACCTTTTAAGATTAGACTTTCTATCCTTGGGAATTAAAACCAAATGTTGCCTTCCATCTATTGTTATTGCTCCTCTTACCTTCTGAATTTTCACTTCCCATCCCCTCACGCTAGCACTTAATAACTTTTTTTCAAAAAAGTGTTTTATATCTTTGGATTTCATGTTTTTTTCCTCTATGTCCTTAGTGTACTCTTTGCTGAAATTTTTAAGATCCTGTTCTACCTTCTTAAAATTTATATCTGTCAATTTACCAAAAACTTTATTTGAGTAATAAAGAACTTTTTCCCTATTTCCTCTGTTTAGTAGTATATTTTGCCCATTTATTTCAGACTGAATTGTCTTTTTGTAAACACTGGTCAAAATGTCGTCTGTATTAACTTTTATTTTCTTAAGCAAATCAATTATTTTTAAGGGGTCATGCCTTATGTCAACATATTTAAAGTCAGGTTCTACAATATAGTCATTCTCAAAGAACTTTTTCATCTCCCCTTTTTTGTTTATTGGGTAAATATACTTTAAGAAAGTTGGAGATTTACTCCATACTTTTTTAAGTTGTTTGTCTATTTCTTGGTAACGTTTAATATTAACCATATGATACAGACTTTATCAGATTATGATAAAAAGTGCATTAAGTGGCTTTTGTCAGAAAAATATAATTTAGATGTAACTGAAATAGACACTTTTTTTGAAAAAGCAGATGTTCAAAATATTCAAGGGTGGGTTTTGGCAAAAGCACCTTCTAAACCAATACTTACCAAAGACCAAATAAAGGATATTAATAGGATTTGTAGTGGTGAACCTGTAGATTATGTTATTGGGTTTAAAGATTTTTTAGGTTGCAAAATTGATTTATCCCTAAAACCTTTAATCCCTAGGTTAGAAACAGAGTATTGGGTTGAAGATGCTTTAAATAAAACATTAAAACGATACAGCAATAAATCACTAAAAGTATTAGATATTTTTTGTGGTAGCGGTTGTATAGGGATTGCAACGTTAAAAAAATTGCCTAGTGCTAAAGTTACGTTTGGAGATATTAGTAAAAGTTGTGTTAACCAAGTAAAAATAAATATTGAAAAAAACAAATTACAAAAAACAAGATACAAAATCTTGGAGTCTGATATTTTTGAAAATATATCAGGTACTTTTGATATAATTTTTGCAAACCCACCATATGTTGAAACCCACTTTGTAAAAATGAGTAAAGAGCTGTTTTACGAGCCAAAAATTGCTCTTAATGGTGGTCAAGATGGGCTGCTTTATGTAGACAAATTTCTATCGCAGGCTAAAAATTTTCTTTTTAAAAATGGTAGGATTTATATGGAGTTTGGAGATAACCAAGAAAATAATGTTGAGGCAATTTTAAATAAATACAAATATAAGAATTATAAATTTAAAAAAGATCAGTTTAAAAAATGGCGGTATGTTCAAATTCAGTTCTAGATATTTATTGGTAATTAAGACGGTTT
>Ga0114931_10006018_pt1 | contig 14979 bp, 10 predicted proteins | sample 2SBtaG_FD_89579 | JGI IMG/M metagenome (GOLD analysis project Ga0114931, IMG submission 89579) | Deep subsurface microbial communities from Kolumbo volcano to uncover new lineages of life (NeLLi) - 2SBTROV14_V59a metaG | ecosystem: Environmental > Aquatic > Marine > Volcanic | place: Kolumbo...
CGCTCCCAACTCCGAAACCTCTCGTAAACTGCGCGCCTCTCTTGAGCCGTGGCTTCCTGACATCGACGATCCGGTCAGGCGCGAGCTTGGCGGAATCCTGTGTCCAAGGGGCTCCAAAGCGGCGGTCTCGGCAGCCCTTGGCAACATCGACCGCAGTTCAAACCAGTTGGAGAGACTCCACTATCTGGAGGTCCTGAGCACCACTCCCGATTCCGGGTGGACGTCTCAAACGAGAGAGCAGTTCTTCAGAAAGCTGGGCCTGGCAAAACGATTTTCACGCGGAGACCGTTTTATGGCAGCCTTCTTCGAGTCACTGGAAAAGAGGTCTCTTCTCCTGGTCGGGAGCGACCTGAAGCGGGACCACTTTGCCAAAGTCCTTGCGGCGGCCTCAACACCGGAAGATTCCTCACCGGCCCCACTGGCAAGGCCGCAACGCGAGTTTGTCAAACACTGGACCATCAGCGATTTCAGCGCAATTGACTTGAAAACAGCCTCCGGGAAAACCTCGGACATCACTGTGGGAAGAAGAATGTTTCAGGCCGCCCTTTGTGATCGCTGTCATGTCAGCGGTCAGGAGGGGCGTTCCGTTGGCCCGGATTTGACCCAGGTGGGGCGACGTTTCACACGGCGGGATTTACTGCTCTCCATCCTGGAACCTTCACAGGTCGTTGCCGAAGTTCATCGGACCGTTGTCATCAGACGCAGGGACGGAAGCACGGTTTCCGGCAGGATCGCCCTGGACGATTTTCGCAAATCAACCATCTACCTCGCAAGCAACCCTTTCCTCCCTGACAAACTCACGGAAATTCCCAAAAGCTCCATTACATCACTTGAAAAATCACCCGTTTCCCCGATGCCCCCTGGTTTGCTGGATACGCTGACCAGGGACGAAATTGACGCTCTCCTGGATTGGATCCTCCGGAGCAAACGTTGATCGGGATCCCTTGAAATCAGCGATTCATTTTGCCAGGGTCTTCCGGGTGTCGTTGGTAGCCAGTTGGAAATCGACAAAGCCTCGACTGCGATCCACCCGGGCGAGGCCAACGTCAATACGATCACCCAGGACGATGGATTTCCCCCCTTTGCGACTTTTGAAACCAGGCTGTGATCGATCAAAAAAGTAATCTGCCCGCGAAGGCAGGTCTTCTTTCCGAATCAGACCCCGGATTCCCAACTGAATCAGTTCCACAAACACTCCCATGGGGCGCAGGTCGGTGACGGCTGCCCGAAAGGTTTGATCACTCTCATCCTGGCAGAGCCTTTCGATGTATTCCAACATCTTGAGCCGTTGGGTCTCCATTTCCGCATCCGCGGCGATGCGTTCCGTTTTCGATATATGCATGGCAATCTCCGCGGCAGCGGCTTCCCCCAGGGTTCGATCGGGCTTTTCAGGCGCGTAAGGATTTTTCCGGCGTGACATGATCCGCTTCAGTGATCGATGAACAATCAAGTCCGCGTAGCGCCGAATCGGGCTTGTAAAATGAGTGTAATTCAATTTTGACAGGCCATAGTGTCCCAGGGGATCCTTTGAGTAAACGGCCCGACGAAGACTTTTGAGGAACGCAATTTTCAGACTGTGCTCTTCACTCGTCCCGTGAATGGTTTTCAACAACTTCTGGAGTTCAGGTCGATGACTCAGATCGCCGCTGGAGTGACCAAAACTTCGAGCCAGATCGGCAAATTCATCGAGTCTGGCGGGATCGGGATCTTCGTGGACCCGGTAGATCGACGCAGCTTTGGAGTTTTTGATCTCTTTGGCAACCATTTCATTGGCGGCAAGCATGAATTCTTCGATGAGTTGATGACTCTCGTCGTATTCGATCCATTTCACGCCGGTCGGAATGCCCTGGTCATTGAGCACGACACGAACCTCGGGAAAATCCAGATCCAACGAGCCGGTGTCGAAACGGCGACGACGCAGTATGGCCGCCAGTTTCCAGGCGCGTTTCAGGTGCAGCGACAGGCGACGTTCTCCCTGATCCTCAGACGCTTCAACCGCCTTGTCACTCAACATCATTCGATTGTAAGCCTCTTCATAAGTATACCGTCTCGCGCTGCGAATCACCGCCTGTGCAAAGCGAACCGACAGTAATTTTCCCCGCCGATCGAAATCCATGATGGCTGCATGAGTCAGCCTGTCGACATCGGGTTTCAGACTGCAAACGCCGTTGCTGAGTTTTTCGGGTAACATGGGAATCACCCGATCCGCCAGATAGACACTGTTTCCTCTGCGATGCGCTTCTTTGTCGAGAGCGGAGCCCGGTTTCACATAATGAGACACGTCCGCAATGTGGACGGCCAGTTCCCATCCCTTTCCTCCCTTCAGTTCAATGACTGAAATGGCGTCGTCAAAATCCCGTGCGTCCGCGGGATCGATGGTGAAAACTTCCCGATCCCGCCAATCTTCACGGTGGACCAGATCGGAATCTCTGATTTCTTCATCAATGGCATTCGCTTCCTCCAGAACGGCATTGGGAAATTTCAGGGGCAACCCATAGCGATAAATCACCGCCAGCATATCCACACCAGTTGCGTCGGGACGCCCCAGGACTTCGATCAACTTTGCCAGCGGAGGCTGATGCGGGTTGTCCCAGGAAACCAATTCCGCCACCACCATGTCGCCCGGTCGGACACCGGGTTTCACTCCGGAGAGGAGAAACTTTTTCGGCAAGCGGGCGTCCTGGGGCGCCACTGAGGAGGAATGTCCTTTTCGGTGGAAAATGCCGACGATGCGGGGATTGCCTCTTTCGATGATTTCAATGACCCGTGCTTCCGGTAAATCTTCCCGATCAGAACGGCGGGCCGGTCTTTTTTTGTGTTCGGCGTGCCGACGCCATTTCGGTGGCTGACCCTTCACCAGCCGCACGCCAACGCGATCTCCGTTCATCGCGGTGGCGGTGTATCTCCCGGGCACAAACAGGCGGGGCCGATCCTGATCCCGCAGCTGGGGAATCTTCTCTGGCTCATCCGGAACAAAAAAGGCACTCCTTTGCCTTTCGTTATAGGAAAACTGAATTTGCCCCGAAATGGTGGAATTCTTTGCCGCTCGATCTCTAAGTCGAAATCGGGATTTTTTTCCACAAACGATGTCGCCCTTTGATTCAAGATCAGCCAAAGCCCTGCGAAATTCCTGTCGATCCCCGGGTGAAACCCGGAGTTCCCGGGCCAGTTCAGATTTGTTGAGTGGATGATAGTCCGGTTTACCTATGCACTGACGGATTTTACGCTGGAAAGATTTATTCAAAATGTTGCGGGGGAAAAATACCAAGAAAAAGCTGGACGGATGGCAGGTTTTTGTGTTTACATTGTAATGTCACCGGAAGAGGGAGTCCACAGACAGTCTGAGTGCTTCGGCAGCAGACTTTCACTCTTATCACAAGCCAGGTTATGAAAAAATCATCTTATCCAACACAAAAGCCTTCGCACAGTGCCTTCACTTTGCTGGAATTGCTAGTGGTAATTGCCATCATCGGCCTCTTGGCGGGAATGTTGTCCACGGCGGCGACGGGGGTCATGCGACGGGCTGAGAAAACAGGAGCCCAAAACACCGCCTTGAACCTGAAAACCGCCATTTCCACGTATTTCACTGAGTATCGGAAGTACCCTGTTGATCCGAACACGGATGAGAGCCAGGAAATTTTTTCTGATGAAGAAATCATGGATGTTCTGATGGGAGCCGACAACGAGCAGGGCACCAAGTTGAACCCCCGGAAGATCGTTTTTTTTACCGGTAGTTCCGCAAAAAAAGGCGGGCAAGGTCCAGGCGACGACAGTGAATACCGCAAAGGTGTCCGCCTGAACTCTGACGGAGGAGGCTTTCTGGTGGATCCCTATAACAATTATTACAGAATCGCGCTTGACCTTGATTACAACAATCGAATTCAAAAACCGTCATGGGACACCTCCACGGACGTCGAAATGTTACCGCAAACAATTCTGATATGGAGTAAGGGAAGAGACGACAACGAAAACAACATCAAGGACAATATCAAGACCTGGTGAGGATTGGTTCGTCTCAAAATCCCCTTCGCAGTGCCTCTGTCCCGCCACCCGACGGGCGCTCCATCCCACCGGAGCTTTCGCGGTGTCAGATTCACTCAACCAGAAAAAAAGGGTTCAGTAAATTCTCCTTGTTATAGAGGAGAGCTTCGCCTGTTTCGCAGGCAGTTACTTTTCTCCCGGAAGCCAAAGCAATGGCATGGGCTGCTCCGGTGTCCCATTCCATCGTCGGGCCCATCCTCGGATAGACGTCCGCGCCGCCTTCGGCGACCAGACAAAGTTTCAGGGAACTACCGGCGGAAAGAAACTCAACCTGTTTTCCTGACCGTTCAAGATCCGCGACGAAATCTTTCACTTCCTGGGTGAGATGGGATCGGCTGGCGACCACAATCACGTTTTCCTTTTCCGAATAGTGAGGGCCACCTTTCATCTGAACCGCGTCACCTCCACCATTCGATGTCCATGCTTTTTCTCCCACTCTCCCCCAGAAGAGACGGTCCCCAACTGGTTGATAAACAATGCCCACCAGGGGTTTATCACCATGAATCAGAGCAATATTCACGGTGAACTCCCCATTTCGTTTGATGAATTCCTTGGTTCCATCAAGAGGATCCACCAGCCAAAAGTATTCCCAATCCTTTCGTTCCGCATAATCGGGCATCTCGGATTCCTCGGAGATCATCGGAATGTCCGGATACAATTTCTGAAGGCCCCTGACAATGACCTGATGGGATCTTCTGTCTGCCTCGGTCAGGGGGGACTGATCGTCCTTCACATCGACGGTGAACTCCGTCCCATACACTTCGAGAACGGCTTCTCCCGCGTCCCGGGCGATTTGCTTGAGTTGTTCGATGTCGACTTGTTTCCCCATGTTGCTGACATGCACTCTCCTTCCCCACTTCGTCAAGAGCCAACATCTAAAAAGTCGACGGCCACCACTTCAATCGGGTTGCCCCGCGTTTCAAAGCCCGGACAGTTGATCCTGAGTCCATTTGGCGGCACGCGCTGCGTCCGCATCGTTCGGATTGAGTTTCATATAAGTTTTCCACTCGGATTGCGCCAATTGATAGTGCGTTTTGGCTGAGGCTTTGTCGCCGGAGTTCAAGCAGGCAAATCCAAAGAGTCCCTGCGCCCTCGCCAGGGCCCTGCGATAGATGGGCTTGGCATTTTCCGAGCTGGCGACCGCGGCAAACACATCAATGGCTTCCCGAAGGGGGCCTCTGGAGTCGTCATACTTGCCTGCATCACCCAGCAATTCCGACAAATCAGCCAACCGTTCCCCGTAGGAAAACCGGACATCCGCGGGCGCCGCCGGATTATTCTGAATCAGAGGCCGAAGAATGGAAACCGCCCGTCCCTCCAAAACGATGGCGTTGGAGTGCTGCCCTCCGTCCCTTTGGTTTTTCGCCAGCACACCATAGACATCTGAAAGTGTTTTCTGATAGGTAAATTCGTAGGGATTCCCGGGAATCACCTCGGCCAGGACATCAACCGCCGCCTGGAGTTTCTTGATGTCATTTTTCAACAGCCCCACCCTCGCCAGACTGTTCCCAAGCCCGAGTTGATAGGCATCCACCGCGGCGTTTAACTTGACCGCTTTGGCAAAGAGATCACTGCTCTGCTGATAGGCCTCGATCGCTTTCTCGACGTCCCCCCTTCCCTCCAGAATTCTCCCGACCAGGGCAAAAGATTTCGCCAGAGCAGATAAAACCCGATGATCATCAGGACTCTGCTCCCGCAGTTTCATCAATTGGGATCCTATGGAATATCCGGCGTCGATCGCGGTTCCCAAATGATTCATGATTCTTTCACATTCAGCTATTTCCAGAAGATTTTCCTGTACGTTGACGGTGGCATTCAGTTTCTCTTCCGCGTAGGCATCACGCAGTTCATCCCAATAAGTGGACGACTCACCGAAAAAGTGGATGGCCGAGGAATAGCGCCCGTTTTTCATGGACAATTCCCCTAGCGATCGCTTGGCTCTCGCCAGATTCCGAGTCGAATCGGCATTCACTTTTCCCCCGTCCTCTCGAACCGCCAGATAGCGCTTCTCCGCTTCACCAAATGCGGCCAGAGCCTTTCCGAACTCTCCTTTTTCCTTATGAATTTCCCCCAGAAAATACATGGCATTCGCCGTGGAAACGATGAAATCAGGCGCATTCCCATACACTTCGACCAGTCTCTCGTAGTGTTTTTCCGCCTCATCCAGAACCTTTTTCCGGTCCTCCCGAAAACCGGGAACATCGGTATCACGATTATCCAGGATCAGCCGAAAAATCTGATCCCCGTTCTCCTGTGATTGACGGATGATCTGCCGGGCCAGTTTGGCTTCGCCAATCAAACGACTTTTGGAATCCTCTGCCTCGCTCAATTCCGACTGCAACTGGTCGGCACTCTTCCGACTTTGTTTCAGAATCTGGCGGTAGGTGCTGGCCTGTTTCTCAATATCCTCCTGATTCTCCTGATAATTTAACTCAAGATCCAGGGTCGACTGCTTCCAATTGTAATAAAACACCATCGCAGAAATGGCCAACGGAATCACGGTGATCAAAGAGGCGGCTCCGGCAATGCGCCATCCCAACGAAGGGGATTTTATCTGCGAAATGACCCCCGCTGGCCCGGAAGCCGTCCCGCTGAGCTTGGTTTTCCTGGGAAGCAGCCTGAAGCGCTCTTTCTCCACAGGCACCGAAATTTCCTCACGAGCAGCGTTTTCCTGCTCCCGCAGTTCCTCCCAGTCCGCCGCCGCCGCCCGAAGCGCCGAGGCAACCTCCGTCATATTGGAATATCGCTTCGCCGGTTCAAATGACAGACATCGTTCGATCACGGGACGGATCAAAGATTCCATGAGTGACATCGGATCCTTTGGCCATTGCAACGATCTCTCTTTCTCCAACTGCGCGGAAAAATGCCCCGAGGCGACTGTCAGTTGACCGTGGGCGATCGCGGGAAGCCGGTTCAACGGGCCCACATCTTCCTGATATTGCCGGAACAGCGTATCCAGACGGGGCAGATGCCCTGTCAACATCTGAAACGCGATCACTCCGAACGAATAGACATCCCAGGCAGAAACTTGTTTTCCGGAAAAATCACCCGTCGCAAGTTGTTCCGGGCTCACGTAAAACAATAGCTCCCCCGCCTCCAGATATTGGGTTCCGGCAATAAACGCCTCTCCAAATTGTCCGATTTTGATGTCTTGGCCTGAGCCCGGTTCGTCCGAAATGAACACGTTGGCGGGCCGCAACCCTCCGTGGAAAATTCCTTCTTCATGGATTTCCCCCAGTCGCTGGGCAAATTTTTCAACGAGCCGAATGACCTGCTCTCCTTCCAGAAAAGGCCTCAATCGGCTCAGCGAAGTAGTCTGCCATTTGCCGGACGACTTGCCTTTCCACCCATAGAACGGAGTGGCGTAGGCTGTCAATGTTTGACGGTTTTGAAAGGCAAAGGCATCAATCTCCACCACCCCGGCAAGATGGAAGTCCGGTTCTACAAACTTTTTAAATGATTGGTAAATCAATAAATCGTTCGTAGCCTGGGCCTTCAAAATCCGGACAAGGCAAGTTCCGCCGTCCTGATTGGAAGACAGAAAGGTCCAGCCAAAGGAATCTTCCTCCAACAGTTCCTCCAACTTGTATCCGGGCAATTCGGGCAATCGCATTCCTGAGTCTTTAAAACGTCCGGCAGACCAATTTATTTATAATTATTCGGGATGAGCCAGCAATTCGGATACCAGATCTCTCCATTCGTCATCTATCTGAGAAACAGCGATCACCGAACGACCTGCCTTTCTGTACCAATACCCCGCATTTCCCAGGTCACCCTCGATGGCATGTAACAGGCCATGAATCCGGGAACCCGTCCGCGTAGCAATATCCTGGGCGATCCGGTGTGATTCTTCCCATCGCCCCTTCTTCACCAGCCACAGGGATTCCAGCTCCGGAGAAATCCCGTCAGGCGCTTCACTGTTCCTCCCAATCGATTCCACAAAATCGTCCAAGGTCATGGCCTGTAGTTTAATTTTATTAACAAATACCGGCAAGGAGAAAATAGGGTCGGGAAAAGTCGCTAACCAAGCGGATCTTTCACGGAAAGAGGCAGTTCTCTGTGCTATGGTGGGATTGTTTTCCCATTTTCCACCATGTCGCTTCTGGAAATCCCACTGAGCCTGGATTTGGCTACCCCGTCCGATAGCGTCGAGTCTCTGATCCGGAAAAGTGAGGTGACAATTGATGAATTTTTCGCCGCGGGTCTTGGCCAACGCTACAGGAAATATATTCCCAGTGATCCCCAAGTGGTATACGCGGCAATTTCCAGTCTTTTAAATGAGGGACATCTGGAGGGTGGCACCTTTTGCGAATGGGGATGCGGCTTTGCCATAGCGACAGGAATCGCGTCCCTTCTGGGCATGAAAGCTTATGGAATTGAGATCGAAGAAGAATTGGCCAAGCGGGCGAGGCGACTGATGGGACAGCTTCAGATTCCGGTAGAAATTCTGCGGACCGACTATCTGCCGGAGGGCTTTGACGAGAGCGAGGGAATCGGCGGAAAAGATCTGGTGACTCCGGAATCCATCACTGTCCGAGGCGAATCCGTCCCGCTACCACAATACGACGACCTCGATCCGGACGAAGTGGATTTGTTCTTTGTGTATCCCTGGCCGGATCAGGAAGAGATGATGATGGACCTCTTCGTTTCCCTAGCATCGGACGGAGCAATTCTGCTGATCTATCAGGGCGACGGGGAAATCTCGGCTTTTCTGCGGGTCGAAGGTCCTGATGACAGCTTGATTGGGGCCGTGGAAGACGGGCATGATTTTCAAAGCCAATCGCAACATCCGGAAGAGCCTGGCAGGATGAATCAATGACCGGGTGATGGCCATCCCCGTCTCTCGAACCACATTTTGATGGCGTCTACCGGTCCCTCGGTTCAATTGAATTTTGTGAAAACAGCCCTTAATTGCATACAGGTTGCTGTAGATCGCGGATCCTCAGAATGATGAGCCAAATTCAATCTGTCATTTTTGTCCTGTTTTTTGCTTTCCCCATCCTCGCATTTGCCGGGCCGGTGGACTTTGTTCGTGACGTCCGACCCATTTTTCAGAAACATTGCTATCAATGCCACGGCGAGACAAAGCAGAAGGCGGAGCTGCGTCTGGATATCAGGGAACTGGCCCTCAAAGGGGGCAACCGTCATGGGCCCGACATCATCCCCGGGGAGGCGGCAAACAGTCCGCTGATTCATCTGGTGACTTCAAGGGACGCCGATGAAGGCATGCCGACGGAAGGCGACCGATTGTCGGCGTCCCAGATTGCTACTTTGAAGTTGTGGATTGATCAGGGTGCCAAGTGGCCGGAGGGATCCGATCTGTTTCAGTTGCGCGATCTCCGGGACCACTGGTCATTCAAGCCCCTCCAGGATCCGGAGGTACCCGAAACGGCAAATCAAACCTGGCCTCGGAATAATGTGGACCGTTTCATCCTCTCCCAACTGGAAACAGCGGGGTTGGAGCCCTCCGGAGAAGCCGGGCGCAGCACGTGGATCCGGCGGGTGACCTTCGACCTGACAGGGTTGCCTCCCACACCAGAGAGGGTTGAGTCGTTTCTCCAAAACACATCGCCGGACGCCTACGAAACCGTGGTGGATGAATTGCTGGCCTCTCCCCGCTACGGGGAACGGTGGGCGCAGCACTGGCTCGACGTCGTGCGCTATGCGGACACCAACGGATTTGAGGTAAACACCCCCAGGCCCCACGCCTGGCCTTACAGAGATTATGTCATCGCAGCCTTCAACCACGACACGCCCTACGATCAGTTCATCAGAGAACAACTTGCCGGGGACACCATGGGAAAGGACGCGGCGACCGGATTTCTGGTCACCTCGGCGGTTTTGCTGCCGGGCCAGATTGGAAAAGACGAAGCCTCCAAGCGACTGGCACGCCAGGACGAGCTGGGGGAAATCATCATCAACACGGGGGAAGCTTTTCTGGGACTGAGTATCGGATGTGCCCGCTGTCATGATCATAAATTCGACCCGATCACCTCACATGATTACTATTCGATGGAGGCATTTTTTTCCGGAGTTCGATACGGAGACCGCCAGATTCACTCAGATCAGGCGGACGCCGCCAGGGAGGAAGCCAATAATCTCACGGACCGAGTGGCGGAAATTGACAACGCGCTGGCAAACCTGGCGCCCCTGGCAAAAACCGGTGTTCAAAGGTCGCCGGTCAATGCCCGGCTCAACATCGAACGCTTTGCCCCGGTGAAAGCGAAACGAGTCCGTTTCACCATTCAGAACACCAACAACCTGGAGCCTTGCCTGGACGAACTGGAGGTTTTCGACCTCGCCGGTCGCAACGTTGCCCTCGCCAGTGAGGGAACCCGAGCGAGTGCTTCCGGTAGCATTGTCGTGGCCAACCGGCACGAACTCGAACACATCAACGATGGGCGATACGGCAACTCCCACAGTTGGATGTCCAACCAGAAGGGCGGCGGCTGGGTGATGTTGGAATTCGCGGCGGAACACACCATCGAGCGCATCGTCTGGGGGCGTGATCGTGAGGGAAAGTTTTCGGATCGTTTACCCGTGGAATATTCGGTCGAGGTCGCCGACGCCAGGGGGAACTGGCAGACCGTGGCGGACTCGACTGATCGGAAAAAATACGATCCCAAAATTAAAAAGTCAGGTAGTTTCGCCCTGGAAGGATTGAATGCAGAACAGACAAAGCAGGCAAAACTTTTACAGAAAAAGAAAAAATCGCTGAATGCCAGGATCACCGATCTCAAGGATTCGGCCCTCGTTTACGGTGGAGTTTTTCAAAAGCCGGAGCCCATATTCCTCCTGGCCCACGGAGACCCGGAACAACCAAAAGGTGAAGTGGAACCGGCCACGATCCATTTCCTGGGAACGGTAAAATTGCCAAAAGATTCGCCGGATGAAGAGCGACGTCGCGAGCTGGCGAACTGGATCGCAAGCCCCGACAATCCCCTGACGGCCCGGGTCATGGTGAACCGGATTTGGCAGGGACATTTCGGAATCGGGCTGGTGGAAACCTCGAATGATTTCGGGCACAGCGGTACTTTGCCATCCCATCCGGAATTACTCGATTGGCTGGCAACGGAATTCATCCGTGGCGACTGGTCGATCAAAAAAATGCAGCGCTTGATCGTGTTGTCGTCAACCTACCGCCAATCATCGCTCATTCGACCGGATGCACAGATGAAAGACGCGTCCGATCGGCTGCTGTGGCGATTTCCGGCGCGGCGACGGGAAGCGGAGTCTATTCGTGATTCCATGCTCGCAGTCAGCGGGCGATTGAACCTCAAGACGGGAGGCCCGGGCTTCGACCTGTTTCGATCCAGAGGAGGGCTGAGCGGGTTCCCGGCGATCGAATCTTTCAGCGGGGAAGGCCTGCGCCGAATGATCTATGCCCACAAAATTCGAATGGAACGCGAAGGGGTGTTCGGTGCGTTTGACTGTCCAGACGCCGGCCAGACTGTTTCCCGACGCACTCAGTCCACCACTGCGCTGCAGGCTCTGAATCTCTTTAACAGCCAATTCACGGTGGACGAGGCCACTGCTATGGCCAATCGTGTCAGGCGTGAAATTGGAAAACACCCGAAAGAGCAGGTTCGTCTTTCCTACCAACTCGCCTACGGGCGGGAACCCGGTCCGGACGAGTTGGCCGAAGCAGTTTCCATGACGAGGGATTGCGGCTTGACCGCCCTTTGCCGTGCCATTTACAACAGCAGCGAATTCCTCTTTCTCCCATGAGTCACGAGCAAAACGAGTATCTTTCGTCCATGGGACGCCAGTTTATGGATCGGCGCAATTTTTTGTCCCAATCAGGAACGGCTCTGGGCTCGATTGCCCTGGCCCAACTTCTGGGTGCAGAGGGCCTGCTGGCTTCGGAAAGACCACCCATTGATCCGGCTCATCCCTACGCTCCCCGGGCCGGCCATTTTCCTGCCAAAGCCAGAAATATCATTGTGATTTTCTGCGCCGGAGCCGTCAGCCAACTGGAATCATGGGATTACAAGCCAGAATTGATCCGACAGGACGGCAAAGCGTTGAAAGGCGGTCCGGCTGTGACCTTTCAGGGGCCGGCCGGAAATTTGGCACGTCCCCAATATGAATTCAAACCGAGAGGCCAAACGGGAAAGATGGTGTCAAACATGATTCCACATCTCGCGGAATTAACGGATGACATTGCATTCATCCAATCATTGACGAGCAAATCGAACACCCATGGTCCCGCCGAAAATTTTCTTTCAACCGGCTTTGTTCAGGATGGTTTTCCCAGCATGGGCGCCTGGGTGAGTTATGCTTTGGGCAGTGACAATCACGATGTTCCCGCCTTTGTATCGATTCCCGATCCACGGGGAGTCCCGCAGGCCAGCGTCAACAATTGGGGTCCCGGTTTTCTCCCCGCCGAATTCCAGGGAACTCCGTTCAGCGCCAGTAAACCCATTCGGCATCTCGAAACTCCCGGAGGAATCTCACCAAAAACAGATCGGGCGACCCGATCTCTCCTTCAAAAAATGAATGAACGCTATCTCACCCGGAATCCGGGCGATGGCAAGCTGGCGGCCCGCATCGCCAGTTATGAACTGGCTGCCCGGATGCAACTGAGCGTTCCGGAAATCAGCGATCTCTCCTCCGAACCGGATCACATTCTCAAAAGCTACGGAGCCGATCAGGAATCAAATCCTATCAAAGCCGCTTTTGCCCGCAACTGCATTCTTTCCCGGCGGCTCATCGAAAAGGGGGTGCGTTTCGTTCAGCTTTTTAACGGGGCCTACGCCAGCGGTGGAAGACTCAATTGGGACGGACACAGCAAGCTCAAAGAGCAATACGACGTGCACGCCGAGATTCTGGACCAACCGGCTGCGGCACTGATCCGCGACTTGAAACAACGCGGTCTGTTGGAAGAAACACTGGTAGTCTGGTGCACTGAGTTTGGAAGAATGCCGTTTTTTCAGAAAGGCGCCCGAGGCCGCGATCACAATCCGAACGGCTTCACCTGTTGGTTGACCGGCGCGGGCGTCAAACCGGGTGTCAGCTACGGAAAGACAGACGAACTGGGCCGGAAAGCCGTGGAAAATGTGCTCAGCCTCTACGATTTCAATGCGACCATTCTCCATCTGCTGGGAATCGATCATGAGAGACTCACCTTTTATCACAACGGGATCGAACGTCGTCTGACCAATGTGGAGGGCGAAGTGATTCACGAGGTTTTGCTTTGAGCAGCTGCTGATCCGGTTCTCCCGCATATAGTGGCGCCAAATCGTTTGAGTTTTGTGTCTAATCGGATTTGATTCGGGACATGAACCGCAGATTTGCCAGATTGTTCCTCGTCTTTGTAATTTTTACCACTCCCTTCCCGGCAGCGGCACAAGAGAAGAGGACTGCGATGAATGTCCTGTTCATCGGCAACAGTTACACGGCCCGTCATAAACTCTCCCAAGTCGTGAAGGCGATGGCCGAGGAGGGGAATCCGGGGCTGACCTTTAACCCTTCGACCGTAATTTACGGCGGTCGCACACTTGCCGATCATTGGCGTTTGGGGACACAGAATTTTGTGCGGCGTTACGAAGTGACGGCGGATGAAGTGAAAAAGACGATTGCCGAACTGGAAGCGGCACTAAAGAAAAATCCCAAAGACCGTTATGCGAAAAGTGCCATTCAACAGCAAAAGGGCTTGCTGAATCAATTGGGGGAAAAGCATCCAAAATGGGACGTCGTCGTTTTGCAATCCTACCGGGATGATTTGGAGGGCGACCCGACTCGTTATGCGGAGTATGCGCCGAAATTCGCCAAATTGGCAAAGGCACAGGGTGCTCGGGTCATTCTCTATGAAACCACTCCGACCACTCAAAATGCGGAGCCATTAACCGCAGCACCCGATCCCTCCGCGATTCAGAAAAAATCCCGGGCGATTGCGAAGCTCGCCAAAGAAATCGATGCGGCGGTAGCTCCAATGTCGCTTGTTGGTCTCCGTTGCCAGACGGAGCGTCCTGATTTGCCTCTGCGTTTCATCAATGATGCTCACCTCAACCAAACCATGGCCTATCTGACCGCCTGTTCGATTTACGCGGCGCTTTTTGACAAAAGCCCCGTCGGATTGAAAATCAATTCGATCACGGACATTCGGTTTTTTGAAAAAGAACCCGGCAACAAACAAAAAGACCGCGATGGAAATCCCATCACTCGTGTTTTTTCAGACAAAGACCGCGCCGATTTGCAAAGGATTGCGTGGGAGGCGTATGGCGAATTCAAGGCCATTTCGACTGAATAGAGTCAATAGAAAAACGCGCAGCCTGTCTATTTCGGAAATACTTGTTTTTATGGTTATTCAGGAATTAAGAGACTGTGGAAAAACTCTGGAATGAAAACCTGCGAGTCATTTTGTTCGATGGCGAGGCGCGGTGAAGGAGGGTAGTCTGTGCTACCTGACTAAATCGCAACGAGGCCAGCGGACAAAAGGGCCGCAGCCGGAACGGTCGGTTTTTACCCCCTTTCGGCGAAGCCGCTGCTCCCCTTGCTGAAAATCCTATAGATTTTTCGTTTCGTAGTTTTTCCACCGTCTCTTAAGCAAGGAATATGCCTAAATAGAAGCAGGAGATCCAATTTGTGCCCCATTCTTCCGAAAATCAAAAAACCTAAGAGTGCTGAAAGCACAGCGGAACAAGACCCGGAGTTTTCAACCGCGGAAAAAACGCCGTCCATCGTCGCGCCCTGAAAGGACGCAGGCGCGGAAAGAAAGAGAGAGAGAATATCGAATATCCAGCAGGGAGTGCTGAAGGAAGAAGTGCCGGAGAGACAGAGCCGTGAAACCAGACCGCCACCCCTGTTACGAAAGTCCATTTTTGTTGACTGGTACCTTTGAAGACCGTCCGGAGGAGGCGGGTGAGCCCGTAGGGCTTAGCTCGCACGACTCCTCCGGCGGATGCTTTATCAATATGCTGAAGCATCTTTGGGGTC
>Ga0114931_10006019_pt1 | contig 14977 bp, 13 predicted proteins | sample 2SBtaG_FD_89579 | JGI IMG/M metagenome (GOLD analysis project Ga0114931, IMG submission 89579) | Deep subsurface microbial communities from Kolumbo volcano to uncover new lineages of life (NeLLi) - 2SBTROV14_V59a metaG | ecosystem: Environmental > Aquatic > Marine > Volcanic | place: Kolumbo...
ACCCTGCGAACGCTGGACCTGTGCCTGAGTTGCAAGGCGTGCCGGAGCGAGTGTCCCAGCGGGGTGGACGTGGCGCGGCTCAAGGCCGAATACCAGGCGCAGTCGTACCGGGCATCGGGCGGGCCGCCGGTTTCCGCACTTGTGCTTGGGCATGTGCGCGCGCTGGGCGTCATGGCGTCGCTGGCGCCCGGGCTGGTCAACGCCGCGGCGCGATCGAAGGCGGGACGATGGGCGGCCCGGTTGGCGCTGGGGATCGATCCCCGGCGCAGCCTGCCTCCGGTGGGCCGGCTCGCGCGCGGGGCGGTGCGCGTGGCCGACTCGCCTCCGCCTCCCCCGTTCCCTCCCTCGCCCGACCGCCCGATCGTGGCGATCTTCGGCGATTGCTTTAGCATGTACAGCGAGCCGGGGATCATCGAGGCCGCCGCACGGGTGATCCGGTTGCTGGGGCGGACGCCCGTTGTGGCCCGGAGCGGGTGCTGTGGGCGGACGATGATCTCGATGGGGCTGCTTGAGCAGGCGATCCAAGCCGGGGATCGGCTCGTCGATCGCCTGTGGCCTTGGGTCTGCTCGGACCGTGTCGAGGCGATCGTGTACCTGGAGCCATCGTGCCTGTCGGCGGTCGTTGACGATCTGCTCCGGCTGAGAGTGCACCAATCGCCCCGCCGCCGGGCAGCGCTGGCGGAAAAGTCGATGCCTATCGAGCGATTCGTGCTCGAGCGTCTGGAACGCGAAGGCGCGGAGGCGACAGCGCGTGCTCGTGCGATCGGCGCGGTCTCCGAGGGACCGCCCGTGCTTTTCCATGCGCACTGCCACGAGCGGGCGCTGTGGGGCAGCCAGTCCGGCGCCGCGGTGCTGCGCCGCCTCGTGGGCGATCGCCTGAGCGTGCTTGACTGCGGCTGCTGCGGGATGGCCGGGGCGTTCGGGTATGCCCGGCACCGATTCGACCTGTCGATGCGCATCGCGGAGTTGTCGCTCCTGCCGGCGATCCGGCGGGGCGGCACGGGAGCGATCGTCCTGGCGCCGGGCACGTCGTGCCGACACCAGATCCGGGACGGGGCGGGCGTGCGGGCCCGCCATCCGATCGAGTTGATCGACGAGTGCTTGGCTGGGCGTGCTTGATGCGGGCAGCCCATTGTGTGCAATAAATGCGACGCCGTTGATCGACGGGCGGGACGCCCGTCCCACCAGGGCGGGGCACTTTCCGGTCAGCGATCGTCGATGAGCCGTCCGTCGAGTTCCGTGGCGATCTTCTCGATCGCCTCGCGGGCGCTGGCCATGGCCGCCCGGAGGTTCTGGCCCATGACCTTCCGCCAGATCCAGGGGATGGGCAGGATGGTCAGCGGGTAGTACCACCATCGGGTGTCGATCCAGCCCCATTCGCCGGGGATGAGCTGGTCGAGAAAGTAGCGTCACGGTTCGACGCTCAGCAGCAGTGCCACGGCGAGGATCGCCGGCGCCTTGAGCGGCAGGCGAGAGCGGAATCGGATGCGCGTGCATCCGTCGCCGGGCTCTTCGTGGGCCAGGAGTTGGCGATCGAAATGGACGCCGAAGGCGGCAACGCGGAAGAGCGAGCCGTCCAGCTGGTCCGAGTACCCGGGCAGGCGTCCGCGGCGTGATGCCCGGCCCAGGCGATCGAGCACGCCGGCCCGATCCAGGTCCGTTTCGATCACCGGCAGCGCCGTGTCGGGGTTATTCGTTGGGTCCGAGGTCTGGCTCGACACGCGTGGGTTCCGGGGGGCGGGGAGAGACTCGGGCGGGAAGTCTAGCCGGATGGATATCGGCGCCGTGAGGGCTCTGGCTTACGGGCAACTGACATGGCACGGGATGTGCCGGATCCTGCCGACAGATGAGCAGACCCGTCCCAGCGCGCCCGATGTTGCGTCTGGTCAACGACCGGCGTGGTTCGCAGGCGACCACGTTGCTCCGCCGCGACGCGGCTGGCGCCATTGCCCGCGAGACCCGGGCGGCGGCCGGGCTCGGTGCCGGCGATGCGAGGTGGGTTCTGGCGGTGCGCGTCGCCCAGACGCTCGAAGGAGAGCGACAGGCGATCCTCAGGCCCGAGCGGCGTGCTCGGCTGATGCGGACCGCCTCTCTGCTCGGGCTGCGCCCGTTCGACGCCAGCCTCATTATCGCCATCGTCCAGGACGGTCGGCGGACGTTCGGCGAGGATCTGGGGCCGGCGGTCGAGCAGCGGCTGGGGATGGTCCGGTCTCCGCAGCGGGGGATCTCCACGACGAGCGTGGTGCTGCAGGTGGCGGCCTCGGTGATGCTCGCCGCAGTGTTCATGCTCCTTCTGGTTCGCTGGCTCGCCGGCGGTTGAGGCCCGGGCATCGGGCTCAGTCCATCGCGGCCAATCTCGCGATCTCATCGGCGGCGGCCCGGCCGCGTGGTGTCCCTCGAACCGCTCGGCAAGCCGCGACAGTTCCGCTCGCTGGCGCGAGGCCGATTCCTCCGAGTTGAGAAGATCCCGGGCCAGTTTGAAGATCGGCTCGGCGCTGCCGAAGTGAGGGATCAACTCCGGCACAATGCAGCGCCCGGCGATGAGGTTGGGCAGGGCGAAGTACCGCGTGGACACGATCCATTGGGACACGACCAAGTACATGAATCGACTGGACTTGTAGACGATCACCATCGGGCGGGCCTGGCGGGCCACCTGGAGCGTCACGGTCCCGCTGACCACCAGGGCAAGGTCGCACCACCGGACGACCACGTCCGTCTGTCCGGTCGCAAGTTCCAGCCCGTCGGGCCAGCCGCCGCGTGAGCGCACCATCTCGCCGAGGCGCTGTGCGGCGGCGTCGTTTGTGGCGGCGACGACGCCCCGAAGATCGTGCTGATCCGCACGCAGAGCGCAAAAGGCGTCCAGCAGCAGTGGGAAGTTTCTGGAGATCTCCCTGGGCCGCGAGCCGGGCATCAGCGCGACGCGCGGCGAGCCGTCGCCGAGCCCCTCGGCCCGCGCGTCCAGTTCATCGGCGTCGAGCGTCGTGTCGAAGAGCGGGTGCCCGATGAACCGGGAGGGGACGCCCCGGGCGCGGAACCACTCCTCCTCGAATGGGAGCAGGCAGAGCACCAGATCCGTCAGGGCCCGGAGTTTGCGGATCCGCCACGACGCCCACGCCCAGATCTGCGGCGCCACGAGGTGGACCACTTTGCACCCGTTGCGCTTGGCGATGGCGCAGATCGGGAAGTTTGCCGCCGGCGAGTCCACCGGCACATGCACCGAAACCGGATGGCGGACCAGCCACGCCGACACCCGGCGATTGATCCGGGCGTGCTCGCGGACCTTGGAGATCCCCGGGATTCCCATGACGGCGGCCTCGCCCGTGCGCTGGACCAGTTCGGCCCCGGCGGCCTCCATCTTCGGCCCGCCCCAGGCCCAGATCGGCAGGTCCGGGTCTCGTCGGCGCAGTTCGGCGATGACAGCCGAGGCGTGGTCGTCCCCGCTGGGCTCAAAGGCGGTGAACAGGATGCCCCGGCGTGCCGACACGAGCCAGTCAAGCGAGCCTGGGGGCGGCAGTCAAACCCGCTGCCCCTCAAACAGCCCGAGCCTAGAAGCCCGCGCCCGAAAGCCATGCCGATGGGGCCTTGTCCAGTGCCGTGGCGATTGCCAGCAGCGATTCGAGGCTGGGCAGGTGCGTGCCCCGTTCGACCGCGCTGAGCTGGCTGACGCTCACGCTCGACGCGCCCGAGAGGTCGCGGAGCGTCCAGCCCCGATCGGTCCGCGCCAGGCGGATCTGTCGTCCCAGTTCCAGCCGCAGGCGGTCCTGGGGGCGTTGCCCCAGCCCGAATGCCTGGGCCGCCTGCCCCAGCACGTGCGAGAGTTCTTCGATCGAGAACGGTTTGGCCAGGTAATCGAAGACGTCCCGCTTGAAGGTCTCACGCATGCTGTCGAGCGTGGGATAGCCCGTGACCACGATGACGCACAGGTTGGGCCACTGCACGCGGACCCGTTCGAGCACCCGCTCGCCCGTGTGCTCGCCCATTTTGATGTCCAGCAGCACGATGTCGGGAAGGCGGATTCGGCACTGCTCCTCGAGTTCCTCGGGCGTCTGAACGGTCCGGGCCTCGTGACCGAGTTCGACCAACACGGACCGGATGTATTCCAAGAAGTCCGCGTCGTCGTCGAGTGCGAGGATCGACAGGCAGGCAAAGGATGAATCGGCGTCAGGTCGCACAGTCATCGGCCCCCATCGTACCCGATTCGACCCCGGAACCGGGGGGTCTCGGGGGCGAGACGGTCGGCAGAAGGACCTCGATGATCGCGCCCGTTGCCTCCGGGTCGGGCTCGCCCGTGCGATTCCGGGCCAGGATGATGCCCCCGTGCTCACGAACGATCCCCTCGGCCACCGCCATGCCCAGGCCCGAGCCTTCGGCGTCCAGCCGCGTGCTCACGAACGGGTCGAACAGGTTCGTGAGCACCTCGGGCGCTATCCCCGGTCCGTCGTCGCGGATTGTGATCGAGGCCCAGTCCTGCCCGTCGCGGACGTACGTGTCGGCCTCGACATCGACCCGCCCCGGTCGCCGCGAGTCTCCGATGGCGTCGCTGGCGTTGCGCACCAGGTTCACCAGCACCTGGATCATGCGGTCCGGCTCGCACTGGATCGTCAGTGTTTCGGGCACATGGTTGTTCAGGCGGGCGCGCTGCGGGCGACGATCCAGGTGGACCAGCGTCAGCGCCTCGTCCACCAGCTCGCGCAGTCCCACCCGACGCGTTCTGGGCGGGCGAACGCGAGCGAAATCCAGCAGGCTCTCGCTCAGGCGTTCCAGGCGATTGACCACCCGCAGCACCAGGGCCGCCTGCTCCGCGTCGATCCCCCGCGACGGATCACGGTTGAGCCGCTCTCCGAGGCCCTTGAGCACGGACAGCGGCGTGTTCATCTCGTGCGCCAGCCCCGCGGACATCATCCCCAGGCTCGCCAGTCGATCGGCGTCGGCCAGGTTCCGCCTGGCCGTCTCGAGCAGGTGGTTCTTGCGGCGAAGGTCGTTGGCTGTTCCCTCGAGCCTGCCCAGGGCCACGCCCAGCTCGTGCTCGTTTCGCCGCAGCGCCCGGATCGAATCGTTGCGTGAACGCATGATCTGCCCGACCTCGTCGGCAGGGATCTGCGACTCGGGGATCAACTCCCCTTCCCTGCTGCCTTCCCGGACCGCATGGTCGGCCCGGAGAATCCGCCGAATCGGGGAGTAGACGTGCTGGGGCAGGACGAAGACCTCCAACGTCGCCGCCACCAGCACATAGACCGCCAGCATCGCGAACATGAACAGCACGTACAGGCGACGTACCGCGGCCCGCATCTGCCCGATCGGGACGGACACCGCGTAGAACCGGGGCTGCACCCCGGGCTGGGCGACATAGGCCACTCGCGCCGATCGGCTCCCGGCAAGCCCGGGCATCCGGGCGGGGATCGGCTCCCGCGGCGTCGCCGCCGCACGCGAGACCGTCGAGGCGTCGAGCCCCAGATCTTCGGCCCCGCCCGTTCGAACGGTCGCCTCCAGGTTCAGCCCATCGGTCAGTCGGGCGATCTGTCCGGCATCGAGCGGTCCGCCCGCCCTGTGGTCCTCCTGCACGAGCAGGCGTGTCAACAGGGCCGCCTGCTCGGATTCGGCCTGACGGACGATGTTGCCGACAGCCGGCCGCATCGCCACCAACAGGATCACGGCCAACCCCAGAGAGAAGCAGGTGTGCAGGACGATCAGTTTTTTGCGGATGCGCATGCCGGCCAGCGGGCCCCTCGGCGGGGCGTCGCCGCGACGAACGAGCAGGAAACGCGCCGACGAGATGATCGGCACCGGTGAGCGAGGCGTCAGTCTGCGTGCGGTTCGCTTCTCGCGCATCGCTGGGGTTCCAGAGGTTCCGGGGCCACGCCCTACACTGGACCCGTGGACCGGTCCGAATCATCGTTCGATCATTGCCCTCCCCCGGCAAGGGTCCGGATCGGTGTCCAGCGGGCCGGGGCGCGGGACTCGGTTTGTCGCCGATTGTCCATCGAGGCCGCCCGCTTCCCCCGCCTGGGACTGGCACCGCTGGAGACCCGTGGGCTGGACCAGCGTGAGTCGGCACTCGCCCGAGCGATCTACGGGCAGGTTCTTCGCCGCTGGCTGACGCTCGAGTGGGTCCTCGGCTGGGCGCTGGATCGGCCGCTGGGCGTGATTGAGCCGCCGCTGCGCGCGGTGCTGCTGGCCGGGTCGGCGCAGATCCTGCTGCTGGATCGCGTCCCGGACCACGCGGCCATCTTCGAGTCGGTCCAGTGGGCCAAGCGGCGCGTGCGTCCCGGTGCCGGCGGGCTCGTCAACGCTGTCCTCCGCAGGATCGCGGGGCTCAGGGGAGCGGATGGGCGAGACACGACCGGCGCAGGTGGTCAAGCATGGTCCGATCGCCGCGACGCGATCCCGCGGGCCGACGGCTCGGCCGTCGTGCTCGGGGCCGAAGTCCTCCCTGAAGATGAGTGGGTCCGCCTGAGCGTCGCAAGCAGTTGCCCGCCCCTCCTGCTGGATCATTGGCGAGCGAGTTTCGGGCCCGAGCGGGCCCGCGTGCTGGCGCTGCACTCGATCTGCGAGCCGCCGGTGATTCTCAACGTGGCCCACGTCCGGGCCGATCAGTACGGTCCGGTGCCCGGCGACCTGCTCGGGCCGCACGAGGCCGACGGCTCACGGGTGTTCGTGGGCGATCGCGCGGCTCTGCTGGGGCTGCTCGGGGCTCGCGACGACGTGTGGGTGCAGGATCCTGGGTCGTCTCGGGCGGTCGAGGCGATCGGATCTCCGGGGGAGGGGTTCGATCCACGCCTGATCGTTGACCTGTGTGCCGGGCGGGGGACGAAGACGCGCCAGTTGGCCGCGGGCTGGGGCGGCGCCAAGGTCTTGGCCACGGACGCCGACGAGCGGCGCGTGGAGGAACTGCGGGCCGTGTTCGCCGGCCATGAGCGGGTCAAGGCGATGGCGATGGATCGGGTGCTGCGCGAGGCGGGCGGGCGGACCGACCTGGTTCTTCTGGACGTGCCGTGCTCGAACACGGGGGTGCTGCCCCGGCGGGTCGAGGCCCGGTATCGTTTCGGGGGCGAGGCGACGGACCGCCTGATCCGGGAGCAGCGGCGGATTCTGGACGCCGGGGGATCGCTGATGGCGCCTGGGGCCCGGCTCGCCTACTCCACGTGCAGCCTAAATCCGGCCGAGAATGCCGATCAGGCCCGCTGGGTAGCCCGGCGGCATGGCCTGAGATTGGTCCGGCAGCATGAACACCAGCCCACGGGCGTTCCCGGCGACGAACCCGGCCGCTACAGCGATGGATCGTTCGTGGCGGTGTTGGAGAGCGGCGGCCGGGTAGGCCGATGAGGCATCGCCCGGCCCGGCGCCGGGCCCTACACTGTCAGCCCGCCACAGGGTGTCCGGGCGAGGTTGCCCAGGTTCACGTGCCGATCGAGGGTCCGCATGAAGCTGCTGGACATCCTTACGCCTGAGTGCATTCGTGCCCCGTTGAACAGCGTCGACAAACGGTCCGCGATCGACGAACTTGTGGATCTGCTGGCCGAGTTGGGGCGGGTGGCGGATCCGGTCTCGCTCAAGGACGCGGTCTGGACCCGCGAGCAGACACGGACGACCGGGATCGGGCACGGGCTGGCGATTCCCCACGGCAAGTGCGGGGCGATGTCCTCGCTGGCCATGGCGATCGGAAAGCCGGCCCGACCGCTGGACTTTGACGCGATCGATTCTGAGCCGGTCCGCCTCGTGGTGCTGCTGGCAAGCCCGCCGGAGCGGACCAGCGATCACATCCAGGCGCTGGCCAAGATCAGCCGCCTGATGACGATGGACGAGTTCCGCGAGCGGATCTACGAGGCCTCCTCGCCCGAGGAGATCTACGAACTGCTCAAGCAGCAGGAGTCGGGCGAGTAAGACGGCTCGCAGATGAGACCCGTGTGTCATGACAGAGCGAGAAGCAGCGCGGTGATCGTGGAGGTTCAGGCGGGGAGCGCCGAGAGAAGATGTTGAACTCGAAGTGCGCGAAGGGATCGAAGCAGATTCGAAACACCACATCTCCTCTCCGTGCCCTCGGTGCTCTCGGTGGTGAGTTCTGATTCCTTCCGACGACGCCCTCGCGTGATTCGGAGCGCGAATCTGAGCCGGAATCCATCGAATCACCCCCCGAACCTTCCCGGTATCCGTCAGGCCGATTCAATGTTGATCCGCAGGGGACTGGTGCGTTGGCGAGGTCGTCTGATCTGGCGGCTCGTGCGCGGCTCGCGAGTTGCGCTGCGGGTCCATGGCCGCGGCCAACGCTTCGAGCCTGCTCAGTGCCCGATCGGCGTGGCTGCGAAAGATGGCGTAGGGAAACAGCGTCACCAGGGCGACGATCAGCCCGAAGGCGGTCGTGTAGAGCGCTTCGGCGATGCCGCCGGCGACCATGGACGGGTCCGTGACGGCTTGCTCGCCCCCGAGAAGATTGAAACTGCGGATGATCCCCGTCACGGTCCCCAGGATCCCAAGCATCGGGGCGGCTGTAATCGTGGTGGACAGGACCACGCTGAATCGTTCGATCTGCGGGCGGACCCGCTCGACCAGTTCATGCGCGGCTGCCTCATCGACCGACCCGTTCGCGGAGCCCTTGGCCTCCTTGAGCATCAGGCGGGTGAATCGCCCGAAGACCGATCGGTCGGCCTGGGCCAGCGCCCGGGCGCCGGCCATATCCCCCGATCGCAGTTTGGAGGCCATCAGCGACGCACGCCGGAGCCGATCGCGATTGTGCGTCCGCAGCCAGAAGATCGTCCGCTCGAAACTGATCGCGACGGAACCCACGCTCAGGAGCAGCAGCAGGTACATCACCCACCCGCCAGCCTGAAAGACAGCCAGAACGTCGTCGGGGAAATGGTCCATGGGGTGTCCGCTGGGTGGGAACCGCCCCGGGCGGGTCCGGGGCGGGGCTTTGAGTATGATACCGGCCCCCGCGATGGGGGCGTTTGTTGCGGAAAGGAACCAGCGTGAGAACCAGCGCCAGGCGAGCGGTCGCCATCGATGCGGTCGCGGAAGAGGAACCCCCGTCGAATCCCGACGCGCCGCCGACGGCGCTGTCCGCCCCGGTTTCGCGGATCAATGCCTGGCTCTCGGAACAGATCGGGCAAGAGAACCTGCCCCCTGCGCTGGATGAGGCGGTCCGGTACTCGCTCCTGGGGGGTGGCAAGCGTCTTCGCCCACTGCTGGCCTGGCATAGTGCCGGGGCGGTGGGGGCCGACGGGCAGTCGAGCCTCCCGGCCGGGGGCGCGATCGAACTGATCCACGCCTTCAGCCTCGTTCACGACGACCTGCCGGCGATGGACGACGACGATCTGCGCCGGGGTCGCCCCACGCTCCACGTTCACGCGGGCGAGGCAATGGCGATCCTCGCCGGCGACGCGATGACCAGCATCGCCTTCCAGATCCTCCTCCGCGAGGCGGCCGATGCGTCGCTGGGCTCCATGTTGGCCGGCGAACTGGCCTCGGCGACCACGCAGATGATTGCCGGGCAGGTCTACGACACGCTCGGTGGGTTCGACGAGAAACTGGGCGATTCCGAGCGCGTCGGCCTGACCCATCGGCTCAAAACCGCCGCGTTGATCCGGGCCTCGTGCCGGATGGGCGCCATGTGCGGGCTCCACGAGGCTGGCGTCGGCGTGGACGAGATCGCGTCCCGGCCGGAACTGGACGCCGTGACGAGGTATGGGGGGGCGGTGGGGCTGATGTTCCAGATCGTGGACGACCTGCTGGATGTCGAGCAATCCAGCCGGCACCTGGGCAAGCGTGCCGGCAAGGACATCCAGGCCGGCAAACTGACCTTCCCCGGGGTACTGGGTGTCGATGAATCGCGCCGGCGCGTTAGACAGCTCACGGATGATGCGTTGCGGGCGATCGGGCCGCTCGCTCAGGCGGGCGACCCGCTGCGCGATCTGTGCCGATTCCTGGCCGCTCGGACCCGCTGACCCCCGACCGGGCCCCGAGCAATCGGATAGACTCTGCACCCTGCCCGGCAGCCACGGACCGGCACGCGGGAGACCGACGCCAATGGACTACGACGCACTCTCTGCCCTGAACAATCCCCGGGACCTGCGGTCGATGAGCCTCGACGACCTGGGCGAACTGGCCGCCCAGATCCGCGGCGCCATCTGCGAGCAGGTTTCCAGGTCCGGTGGTCACCTGGCGCCGAATCTTGGCGTGGTCGAGTTGACCATCGCATTGCACTACGTCTTTGACTTCGCGCACGACCGCCTGCTCTTTGACGTGGGGCACCAGTGCTATCCCCACAAGCTGCTCACGGGACGCCTGGCGATGCTCCCGGGCCTGCGAAGCGCCGGGGGGATGTCCGGGTTCCCCGAGCCACGCGAGTCCGGGTACGACCTGTTCGCCGTCGGGCACGCCGGCACGGGCATCTCCACGGGCGTGGGCATGGCCCGCGGCGACCTGCTCTCCGGTGAGGCCTTCGACCCCCGCACGCGCCCGGACGGGAGACGCGTCGTGACGCTGATCGGAGACGCCTCGATCGTCAACGGCGTGGCGATGGAGGGCCTGAACAACGCCGGCACCCTCCGGCGTCAGTTCCTCGTCGTCCTCAATGACAACGGGATGTCGATCTCGCATCCCCAGGGCGCCCTGGCCCAGTACTTCGACCGCCTGCGTCTCTCGCACATCTACGCGGACCTGAAGAAGTCGGCCCACCGCGTGCTCCGGCACGTACCCGGTGGATCGCTCCTCCAGGACGCCTACCACCGCATGGGAGAGGCCACCCGCCACATGGTCAACGAGGGGGCGCTGTTCGAGCACTTCGGGCTCGTGACGGTCGGCCCGATCGACGGGCACAACCTGGCCGAGTTGATCGAGTTCCTCGCCGAGGCCCGCGATTTCGACCGCCCGATGGTCCTCCACGTCAAAACGGTCAAGGGCAAGGGATTCGACTTTGCCGAGGGGGACGCCACGGCCTTCCACTCCCCCAAGCCCTTCACGGTCAACGGATGTCAGGTCGAGGTCTCCAAGGGGGGCCGTTCATTCACCAGCGCCGTCTCCGATGCCCTGATCGACCTGATGGAGCGGGACGAGAAGGTCGTCGCCTGCACCGCCGCCATGCCCGATGGCACGGGGCTGGCCGATGTCATGGCACGGTTCCCCGAGCGGACGTGGGATACGGGCATCTGCGAGTCCCACGCGATGGACATGATGGCGGGGCTGGCCAAGACCGGGTTCAAGCCCTTCTTTGCGGTCTACTCGACGTTCCTCCAGCGGGCCTTCGATCAGGCCTTCCAGGAAGTCTCGCTCCAGGGTTTGCCGGTTCGACTCTGTCTGGACCGGGCCGGGCTCGTGGGAGGCGACGGGGCCGTGCACCACGGGTTCTGCGATGTGGCGCTGCTGCGGACGCTGCCCGGATCCGTGTTGATGGCGGCGATCGACGAGCCGTCGCTTCGCGCGGCGCTGGAGTTCATGCGCTGCGCTGAGGACGGGCTCTCCGCGGTCCGATACCCGCGGCAGAGCGTCCCGGATCGCCTCGCCAACGTGCCCTGCCCTCCGTTCGAGTTGGGACGGTCGCGCTGCCTCACGCCGGACCTGGACGTCGCATCGTCCGTCGGTGGGACGGACCTCCCGCCCGTCTTGCCCGCCCCTGCTTGTTCTCCGGACGTGGTGATTCTGGCCTTCGGCGTGCCGGCGATCGCCGCGTTGGAGGCTGCGGACGATCTGGCCGGCGAGTATCGGGTCGCGGTCTACGATGCGCGCTTTGCCAAACCGGTTGATGCGGGGTTGATCCGCCGGGTCATCGAGGGCGGGATTCCGCTGGTGACCATTGAAGACCACGCGCTGGCCGGTGGGTTTGGTTCGGCGGTGCTCGAAGCCGCCCAGGAGATGGGCCTGGACGCGTCGAACGTGATCCGCCTCGGGCTTCCCGATCATTTCATCCGCCAGGACTCCCGGGAGCGTCAACTGGCTCGGGCTGGTCTGGACGCTCCGGGAATCGCCCGGGCGATCCGCCAAGCCGTTGCGATGATGGTTGTGCCCGAGGTCCGGGTGAGGGCGTCGGTGCCGGGGCATGCGCCCTCATCGGGGTGAGCCCTCCCTTCCCTCCCTTGCCCCCGGACGCCTGGGGGAGCTGGCTCGCCGCTGCGTGTGTTGCCACGACTGGGCCTCAACCAGAGCCGCCAGGAAGCCGATATCTCGATCCATATCTCTTGTGACAGATTGCCGGGTTGTTTCGCCCCGCGGCAGTTTGAGCGATCCGCGCCGTGCCCGCCCGGATGAGGGGAGGCGGTCCGATGACGATGATCTGGAGCGACGATTACCGGACGGGAGATGAGACGGTCGACCGACAGCATCAGAGGCTGTTCGACGCGATCAACAGGCTCGGGGGACTGATCGCGATGGGAATCGGTGGGGGTCCGGAGGTGGATGGCCTCATCGAGTTCCTCGGAACCTACCTCCAGACGCATTTCGCGTACGAGGAAGCGTGCATGGCGCGTCACAAGTGCCCTATGGCGGCCCAGAACAAGCGGGCACACGACATGTTCGTCAGTTTCTACGAGGACTTCATCGGGCAGTGCGCTCAGGAGGGGCTCAGCCTGGATCTGCTCCGGCGACTGCACTGGACGGCCGAGTCCTGGCTCGTCAACCACATCTGTAAGATCGATGTCCATCTCCGCGTGTGCGCCCAGAGGAAGGCCGCATAGATCGGCACGCGCGTCGGCCGCCCGATGTTGCGAGGGTGCGATCGGGGGCGTTGGAGCGTGCAGACGAACCTCCAACGGACGACGGTATCTTTGATTCTTTCTCGCCCGGATCCCAGGGTTTTCCTTTTATTTGGAGGCCCGATGTGGGATACTGGGGCTCGATCCTTGCGGTTGGCGGATGCAGACCGTGACGAAAGGAGGTCGTCATGCACACGGTTGGACAGATGCTGCGCGGCAAGGAGCGAGAGAGAGACGAGAGGAGACGGCGCGGTCCGGGTGGCGGAGTGATCGTGACCATCCCGGGCGACGCGAGCGCGCTGGAGGCGGCTCGGCGGATGAACGAGCATCGGATCGGGGCGCTGGTCGTAGTGGATGGGGCCGGCGATCTGGCGGGCATCGTCACCGAACGCGACATCCTGGTTCGGCTCGTCGCCGGTGAGCGCGACCCGGGCTCAACTCGCGTTCGGGAGGTGATGACGCCCGAAGTCGTTACTTGCCGCTGCGACCAGATGCTCAATGACGTGCGCGAGACGATGCGCCGGAGGCGCATCCGCCACGTTCCCGTTACCGACGGGTGCGAGCTGGTCGGGATGGTCTCGATCGGAGACCTGAACGCGGCGGCCAACGTGTCGCTCAGCGAGACGATCCAATCCCTCGAGGCCTACATCTCGCAGGGATAGGCGCCGCGCGGGGCAAACCCAGGTTCGTCTGAATACACCAGGCGCCGGGCGCGACGGTGATGTTCGTCCGCAGTTGGCGGGGAGCGTGTTCCTCGGTGTTGACCCGATCAAGGTGGGCGAGGATCACAGCGCCGCCAGGCGACGGGCTGTCTCCTGTTCGGTCAGCGCTTCGATCATCGGCTCCAGTTCGCCTGCCAGGGTCTTCTGGAGGTTGAACCGCGCCGAAAGGCGCTGGTCCACCACGATTCCCTCCTGGTAGCGGTACGTCCGGATCTTCTCGCTGCGCTCGGCGGCTCCGATCTGGCTCGATCGCTCGGCGCTTCGCTCGGCATCGGCGCGGCGGCGCTCCAGATCATACAGGCGTGCCAGCAGCAGACGCCGGGCCTTCTCGCGGTTCTGACGCTGGCTCTTGGACTCCTGCATGCGCACCTCGATGCCGGTGGGCGTGTGCAGCAGGTGGACCGCCGTGGCCACCTTGTTGACGTTCTGACCACCCGGACCCTGGGCCGTCGTGATGTGTTCCTCGACGTCCGCCGACCAGTCGATCTTCACGTCCACTTCCCTGGGCTCCGGAAGGATGGCCACGGTCGCGGTGGACGTGTGGATCCGACCCTGGCTCTCGGTCACGGGGACGCGTTTGACGCTGTGTACGCCGGCCTCGTAGGCCATCTCCGACCAGACCCCGTCGCCGCGCAGGCTCACGACGGCGTGGCGAACACCGCCCAAGCCCGTGTCGCCGGCCAGATCCAGGATCTCAAAGGACCAGCCCTTCCTAGCCGCGTAGTGCTCGTACATCTGGAGCAGGTCGCGCGCCCACAGGGCGGCCTCGTCGCCGCCGGTTCCGGCCCGGATCTCGAGCATGACCGACCCGACGCTGCGGTCGTCGGCCGTCACGAGCATTGACTTCACCCGCTCGATCAGCGCCTCGGCCCGGGCACGCACCTCGGGCACTTCCTGGCGGGCCAGGTCGGCCAGTTCGGGATCGTCGTCGGATTCGATTGCGGCCGAGAGTTCTTCCAGTTCCGTCCGCAGGCTCTGCAGACGCCGGTATCCCTGGACGACCGGATCGATGGCGGCTCTCCTGATCGACAGATCGCGGACGGCGACGTGATCGCTCAGTACGCCCGGGTCTTCGAGTTGGCGCTCGATGTGCGCATACTGCCGGTCCAGTTCGTCCAGTTTCTCGACGACCGGGGCGGGCAGAGCGCCCAGCGGATCCTCCATGGGCTCAGGATAGGCCCCGGGCCCGTGGGGCTGAGTCAGCCGGTGCGCCCGGCGACGTACACGATGAACGAATCGTCCAGGTCATCCGGGTCCGTCACCGGCGCCATGTACGCGTTGCCCTCGGTATCGATCGCCGACGGGAGTTTGGCGTAGACGCTGGTCGCGGGCAGTCCGGCCTCGCTCATGGCGTCGCGGAGTTCGGGCACGCTCCAGAGCCGCCAGCGGTAGACAAACGCGTCGTTGATCTCCTCCTGGACCGCCCCGCCACGCATCAGGCGAAACTGCAGGGCGTTTGCGACCATCCCGGTCAGCGGGTCGGCCTCACGCTGCTCCCAGCTGTAGCGGACGTGTATGCCGTCGGGGCAGACGTGGTCCCGGTGGACGCGACCGGTCTGGAACGCGGACTCGCCG
>Ga0114931_10006020_pt1 | contig 14977 bp, 13 predicted proteins | sample 2SBtaG_FD_89579 | JGI IMG/M metagenome (GOLD analysis project Ga0114931, IMG submission 89579) | Deep subsurface microbial communities from Kolumbo volcano to uncover new lineages of life (NeLLi) - 2SBTROV14_V59a metaG | ecosystem: Environmental > Aquatic > Marine > Volcanic | place: Kolumbo...
CAGAAGACAGATAAGAAAATAAATATGACGCCAGATTCAATACTTGGAATTATGCAACAAACAGTAGAAATAATTGTTTTACTGGTATCTGTTATTTTATTGCCAGCACTTGGCGTTGGATTGCTTGTAAGTATGTTTCAGGCAGCAACACAGATTAACGAAATGACCTTGAGTTTTATTCCAAAATTACTGATCACCCTGTTTACGCTGATTACAGCGGGACCATGGATGTTACGAACGATTGTGACCTATTCAAAACAACTAATAGAAAATATTCCGTATCTGATCGGTTAATAATCGTCATACAGTTGAATCGAAACAAATGCAATATCGATTTTATAAATAATTCCTGGATACATAATCAGCACGAGGCCGTAAAGTGATATCAGTAACAGGAGCAGACATAACCGCCTGGGTGGGTTCCTATCTCTGGCCATTCGTAAGAATTGGCGCATTTGTTGGAGCAGCTCCTGTTTTTGGTACTCGTTTTCTGCCGGTAAGGTTGAGAATTGTGATAGCAATTGCGCTGACGATAATAATTTCTCCAATCGTAGACTCCGTTCCTGTGATTGATGCATTAAGTGCTGACGGGGTTATGGTTGTAATTCAACAAGTGCTTATTGGCCTGTCAATGGGTTTTGCCTTGCACCTTGTATTCTCTGCTTTCGTATTGGGAGGGCAGATCATTGCAATGGGTATGGGGCTTGGTTTTGCATCAATGAATGACCCATCAAGTGGAGTAGTGGTGCCTACCGTGGGTCAGCTATATACCATCCTTGTCACACTTGCTTTTTTGTCCGTCAATGGTCATTTAATCATGATCAACGTAATTGCGGATAGTTTCACCACTATGCCAATTGCAGTGATAGGAATATCCACAACCAGCATCTGGAACATTGTGGCGTGGGCAGGATACATGTTCAAGGGTGCTGTATTGATTGCATTACCTTCTCTGGGAGCGATGCTGGTTGTTAACCTAGGATTAGGCGTTATCACCCGTGCAGCACCGCAACTTAATATTTTTGCTGTCGGTTTTCCAGTGATTATGACATTCGGGTTCATTGTTATTCTTTTAGGGTTATCTAATGCAATGACCAGATTTTTCGGTATTACCAATGATGCGTTCCTCATGTTATCCGGGTTAGTTGCAGGAGGATGACAGATCATGGCTGAAGAAAACAGTGGTCAGGAAAAAACCGAACAACCCACCCAGAAAAAAATTCAGGATTCCCGTGATAAGGGTGAGATTGCCCGTTCAAGAGAACTGACCACCATGGCAGTACTAATGGCCTCATCAACAACATTATTGATGTATGGCGATACTCTCGCCAGGGGGTTAGGAAAATTAATGAGAAGCGGATTAACATTGGACCGGTCACAAATATTTGATGTGACTGCGCTTACTTCGGTATTACAACAATCAATCTTCAATGCAATATATGTTCTTGTTCCTTTTTTTCTGGTTGTGGTGGCTGCGGCCATAGTGGCACCCATGGCGCTGGGTGGCTGGTCATTCAGTCCGGATTCAATTGCATTAAATTTAGAGAAACTTGATCCGATTAAAGGCATTAAAAAAATATTTGCCTGGCGTGGATTAATGGAGCTAGCAAAAGCATTAGGGAAATTTCTTGTTGTTGGTATATTTACACTGATATTTCTCTGGAACACAGGCGATCAATACCTATCTCTGAGCAATCAGCCAATTGAAAAAGCACTGGCGCACACTACCACCTTGCTTGCATGGTCATTTCTTGTTTTAAGCTCATCATTAATCATCATTGCCTTGATAGACATACCATTTCAACTTTGGGATCACACCCAGAAATTGAAAATGTCGCTGCAGGAAGTCAAGGATGAGCTCAAACAGACGGAAGGTAATCCGGAATTAAAGGCCCGTGTTCGCAATATTCAAAGAGAGATGGCTGAACGCCGGATGATGCAAGAGGTGCCCAAGGCTGATGTAATTGTTACTAATCCGACTCATTTTGCAACAGCACTGCACTACGACCAGAAAAATATGGGGGCACCGGTATTGATTGCAAAGGGCAGTGAGCTGATCGCAACAGAAATACGCAATATTGCTTCCCGCCACAATATTCCAGTCGTGCGGTCCCCTGTTCTTGCGCGTGCACTTTATTTCAATGTTCGATTGAATGAGCAAATACCCGCAGGTTTGTATATGGCCGTTGCAGAAGTGCTCGCCTATGTCATGCAGTTGAAAAAGAAGGGAAGTCAGCCAGAATCAGAGCCGATTGATATGGAAAATGTCCAGGTGCCTGAAGAAATGACAGTTAGAAAAAAACCGGGAACCAACAGAAAACAGGGGTCTTGATAGTGGAACAGGCTGGCATACTGCCCAATTACAAACCATTTAGTCACATTGGACTAGGCGCACTTGTCCTTGTGCTCATGCTGTTAGCGATGATGGTGCTCCCATTGCCGACCATTCTTCTTGATATATTATTTACTTTTAATATTGCGCTTTCGCTCATGGTTTTGCTCGCAGGTGTGTATACACGGCGACCGGTGGAGTTCTCGGCATTTCCCTCAGTATTATTAATTGCCACTTTGTTCCGTCTTGCTTTAAACGTGGCTTCTACCCGTGTTGTTTTACTTGAAGGTCACACAGGAACTGATGCTGCGGGAAAAGTCATTGAGTCATTTGGCGATTTTGTTGTTGGAGGTAATTATACTGTTGGCTTTGTTGTATTTCTCATTCTGGTACTCATTAATTTTGTTGTTGTGACCAAAGGCGCAGGCCGTATTTCAGAAGTCAGCGCACGTTTTACTCTGGATGCTATGCCGGGGAAGCAAATGGCGATTGATGCAGACCTTAATGCAGGTCTTATTGATCAGGATGAAGCACGCAGTCGCCGGGCAGATATCGCACAGGAAGCAGACTTCTATGGCTCAATGGATGGCGCCAGTAAATTTGTTCGTGGTGATGCGATTGCCGGTATTCTTATTCTGTTAGTCAACATCATTGGTGGTTTGGCTATCGGCATGTTTCAGCATGACATGTCATTCAGCGATGCAGCCAGAAATTACACACTACTGACCATTGGTGATGGTCTGGTTGCCCAGATCCCGTCACTTGTATTGTCATCATCTGCGGCGATCATGGTCACCAGAATGTCAATTGATCATGACATGGGAAAGCAAATAATTTTCCAGTTGTTTGAAAGTCCGCGCGCGATTGCTGTGACTGGTGCCATCATAGGTATCATGGGGCTTATTCCTGGCATGCCGAATTTTGCTTTCTTGCTATTAGCATCGGCCTGTGGTGGCGCAGCCTATATGATCATACAACGTCAAAAAACAGTGAAACCGGAGACCGATGTTGAAGACTCTTTACCTGCTGTACCACAAGAACCATTGGCCGAAACTGAAGAGCTTGATTGGGATGATGTATCCATGGTCGATCTTATTGGGTTGGAAGTCGGTTATCGTGTCATTCCATTGGTCGATAAATCACAAGGTGGACAGCTACTCGGCCGCGTTAAAGGCATTCGTAAAAAACTGACTCAGGAACTGGGCTTCCTGATTCCACCTGTTCATATCCGTGACAATCTTGAAATTGGACCAAATGTTTATCGGATAACGTTGATGGGCGCAACACTGGGTGAAGCAGAAGTCCATCCTGAACGTGATTTAGCCATTAATCCAGGGCAAGTACTCGGCACACTGGAAGGAATTCCCGGAAAGGATCCGGCATTTGGTCTTGATGCTCTCTGGATTGACGTACGCCACCGTGATCAGGCACAAACCCTGGGCTATACAGTCGTCGATGTAAGCACAGTGATCGCGACACACATCAGTCACTTGCTTAAAACCCATGCTCATGAATTGCTGGGTCGTGAAGAAGTACAAAAGTTACTTGATAACTTGTCAATAACGGCGCCGAAACTGGTTGAAGGCCTGGTATCTGACACGCTTACCCTCGGCGTCATTGTCAAGGTACTGCAGAATCTACTTGAAGAAAAGATTCCCATACGAGATATGAGAACGATAGCCGAAACCTTGGCGGATCATTCAACGATGAGTCAAGACCCTGCCGTTCTGACCGCTGCTGTACGTGCGGCCCTGTCGCGCCTAATTGTCCAGCAAATCAATGGGATGGAGCCCGAGCTCCCTGTGATCACACTGGATCCATCACTGGAACAGATATTGCAAGATTCTCTACAGGCGTCTGGCAATACCGGGGCAGCATTTGAGCCTGGCCTCGCAGACAAGTTACACGGAGCACTGGTTGAAACAGCCAGGCGACAAGAGACATCAGGACAGCCAACCGTGTTACTGGTAACGCCCCTACTAAGGTCAGTGTTATCACGATTCATGCGGCACGCCGTTCCGGACATGCATGTACTGGCTTATAACGAGATACCGGACAACAAGCAGATCAAGATCATCGGCACTGTTGGGCAGTAAGAAGCAGACAGGGCGGGATGCTACTCCGGAATATGTATGAGTGATTTAACCAGAGATTTGATGGAATGAAAGTTAAACGGTTTTTTGACAAAGATATCCGTCGCACCTTACTACAGGTACGCGAAGTGCTTGGTCCGGATGCTGTGATCGTTTCCAATCAGAGAATCAATGGTGGTGTCGAGATCGTTGCGGCAACGGATTACGACGAATCAATTATGAGAGGTTTAGAAACTCCTGCTGCAACACCTGGCACTGCCACCTCAACCATATTTAGTAAAACAGCAGATTTCTCCAGGAAAACCACAGTACCCGGGGGTCTAAACAAAGTAGCAGATGACTCCAGGAGATATCCAACGTCAGCGGGCTTGAACAAAATAGAAAATGTCTCTACAAAGAATCCCTTTTTGCAAAACACTCACTTTGATGCTTCACCAAAAAATGAACACAAAACAAGAATAAAGTCTGATAATAATGCAAGTAAACCGAAAGTCGTTTGGTCCCGGGATCCGGCATTTGTTGAGATGAGACAGGAAATAAGATCACTGAAAGGAATTGTTCAGCATCAATTTTCAGGTCTCGCCTGGTCAGAGCTTTCCCGGCGTCATCCTATGCAAGTCCGGGTGATAAAGAAACTGATTGAGTTGGGATTGACACCTTCACTCGCACGAGATCTGGCAACGAAAGTTTCCGAACAAGGCGATGCGAATACAATCTGGCGCAAGACACTTGGATTGCTCGCACAACGCATACCTGTCTCAAGCGATCATATTCTGGCCAATGAAGGTGTCGTGGCCCTTGTAGGACCTACAGGCGTTGGTAAAACGACAACAGCCGCCAAGCTTGCGGCACGGTTTGTTCTGCGGCATGGCACAGGGAGTGTGGCCTTTGTGACCACCGACAGTTATCGCATTGGTGCTCATGAACAATTACGCATCTATGGAAGGATCCTTGGTGTTCCAGTCAGTGTTGCCAATGACAGCGATGAACTCCATGAGATATTAAAAAGTTTGAAAAACAAGCGTCTGGTCCTGATTGATACGGCCGGTATGAGTCAACGTGACCTGCGTTTATCGGAACAGTTTTCATTATTATCCAGTGAGTCACCACGTATAAGGAATTATCTTGTTCTGTCAGCGACTACACATCTGTTTGGGCTGGACGAGACAGTAAGAGCGTTCAAAGGCGGAAGTCTTGCAGGATGTATCATCACTAAAGTTGATGAGGCCGCCAACCTTGGCGGCGCATTGTCTGTCGTCATCAAGCATAACCTGCCCGTGGGTTATATCGGAGATGGTCAACGTGTTCCGGAGGATTTGCATCTGGCACGTGCCAACAACCTTGTCAATGCCAGTCTGAAATTGATCAGAGAAAGCGATTATGCACTTTCGGATGAGTTACTGGCACTAAGCTCAGGAGAACTTGCGGCCAATGCACATGGTTAACACAATTCCCGAAACTGATCAGGCTGAAGGTGTACGTCGCATTACCAGTCCGGATCCGGTTCGAGTGATCGCCATAGCCAGCGGTAAGGGGGGTGTTGGCAAAACCAATGTATCAGCCAATCTTGCTACGGCGATGGCAAAGAATGGCAAGGAAGTTATCCTGATGGATGCTGACCTGGGCCTGGCTAATGTCGATGTGCTTCTTGGCGTACATTCGCAATATAACTTACATCATGTCATCAGCGGTGAATGTTCTCTGGAAGAAATCATTATGCCTTATTCAACAGGGTTGAAGATTATTCCCGCATCTTCCGGTATTCAAAATATGGCGGAGTTGAAACCGGAAGAACACGCCGGTCTTATCCGTGCTTTCAGTGAGCTGAGTAACAAGCTGGATGTTTTGATTATTGATACGGCGGCTGGAATATCTGATGGCGTCATTACTTTTACCCGTGCAGCCAACGAGGTTATTATTGTGGTCTGTGATGAGCCCGCTTCCATTACTGATGCTTATGCGCTGATCAAACTGCTGAACCGGGATTACGGATTGCAGCGATTCAGGGTGTTGGCCAACATGGTTCATAGTGCCCAGCAGGGGCGTGAACTCTATAACACCATGATCAAAGTCACCGACAGGTTTCTTGATGTGACCCTTGATTTTATGGGGGTTGTACCTCACGACGAATATTTGCGGAAAGCAGTCAAAAGGCAGTGTCCTGTGGTTGAAGCTTACCCAAGATCCCGCTCATCAATTGCATTCAAGAAATTGGCGCTATGTGCCGATAAATGGTCGATACCACAACATGCCGGTGGCCATCTGGAGTTCTTTGTTGAGCGGCTTATTCGTGGTTCCAATCAGACGACAGCAGGAGCGCTGGGATGAACGGAATGGTTATGTATGCGGAAATGCAACAGGATGAGCATGAAGATCTGGTAGTACGTCATGCGCCACTGGTTAAACGCATTGCTTATCACTTGATGAGTCGGTTACCGGCGAATGTTCAGGCGGATGATCTGATACAGGCCGGGATGATCGGTTTGCTGGAAGCATCCCGAAACTACGACCCAACGCAAGGAGCCAGTTTTGAAACCTATGCAGGGATACGTATTCGCGGCTCAATGCTGGATGAGGTGAGAAAGAATGACTGGGTGCCGCGCTCTGTTTATCGCAAGGCACGGACAATCGCAAGTGCAGTACGCAAAATTGAAATGAGAGAGGGCAGGGACGCTCGTGATCATGAAGTGGCTGAAGAACTGGGTATTTCGCTTGAGGAGTACTACAAAACTCTTCAGGACTCATGCAGTAAACGTATCTTCAGTTTTGAAGATGTTGATTCGGCGGTCGGGGTGATGGCAACAGAAAGTATATCTGGTGGGATACCTGGTCCATTTGAAGGTGTGCTATCAGAAGATTTCAAGCATTGTCTGGCTGAGGCCATCTCAGGTTTGCCGGAACGTGAACGGCTGGTAATGGCACTTTACTATGATGAAGAACTGAATTTACGGGAGATAGGTGAAGTATTGGGCGTGAGTGAATCACGTGTCAGTCAAATTCACAGTCAGGCCATTATTCGTTTGCAAGGCCGGATGACGCAGTGGACCGAAAAATGATAAAGGCTATAAAAGCAGGAGATCGTTGTGGATACTAATATGAAGATCCTTATCGTTGATGATTTTTCGACCATGCGCCGGATCATCAAGAACCTGTTAGGGGATCTTGGCTTCAAGAACATATCACAGGCTGAGGACGGTGTAATGGCATTACGCATGCTGCAAGAAGCCGGGGACTACGATTTCCTGGTGACTGACTGGAATATGCCCGAAATGCCTGGCATCGAATTACTGAAGGCTGTGCGTGCGGATGAAAAACTCTCACAACTGCCTGTATTGTTGGTAACCGCAGAACAAAAGCGTGAACAAATTGTAGAAGCAGCCCAGGCAGGAGTTAATGGTTATATTGTCAAGCCTTTCACCGCGGTAACACTGAAGGAGAAGCTTGACAAGATATTTGAACGCATAGAAGCATAACCTTAATGGAAAACCTGACTCGCTATGATAAGCACAAGTGAACAATATAATAATCTCCTTGAAAAAGCACGTTCACTTGTTAACTGCGTTGAGGCCGGCGATGGTGATGAAGTAAATAAAATTCTTGATGATCTCGGAAATTCACGTGAAGAATATCTTTATCAGGAACTTGGGAAACTGACGCGCGAATTACATAGTACGTTGGACAACTTTCAATCTGACACAAGAATTGCCCAATTAGTCGGAGAAGATATTCCGGATGCGAGGGACCGACTTGAGCACGTTATTAATCTTACCGATAAGTCTGCACATAGAACGATCGACATTGTCGAGCAATCAATCCCCCAGTGTGATTCCATTGCAGAGGAAGTTAACAAGCTGGGACAGTCATGGAAGCAGTGCAAGAAGAGGAAAATGAAGTTAGCCGATCTGAAGAAATTTTACAATACTTTCACTGAATCTCATGAAGTTATTATCCAGGATGTCGGACACATAAAATCGGGACTGAATGAAATATTGATGGCCCAGGATTTTCAGGATCTTACTGGCCAGATAATTTCACGCGTCATTACCATGGTCGCAGATGTTGAGGAAAGCCTCGTCAATCTCATCAAAGTAACCGGTCATTCTCAGCCATTAAATAACCTGGCACACAAGAAGGCCGGGGATAAGGACAAAGGTGGTATTCAGGTAGAAGGACCACAGGTTCCAGGCCGAGAGAGTGAGAGCATAATATCCGGACAAGATGGGGTTGATGATCTGCTATCCAGCCTGGGATTTTAAGGGAGCGGATCATGGCGTTAGATGCCGATGACGAAATTCTCCAAGACTTCCTCGTTGAAGCAGGTGAAATTCTTGAGCAACTCAACGAACAGTTAATAATTCTTGAGCAGAGTGCTGACGACAGCGACTTGCTTAACGCTGTATTCCGCGGCTTCCATACTATCAAGGGAGGTGCGGGTTTTCTGAATCTTACCTCACTGGTTGAATTGTGTCATCGAGCAGAAGATGTGTTCAACGCACTACGAAATGGTGAACGTGCCGTTGATGCACGACTCATGGATGTTATTCTGCCGGTTCTCGACGTATTGAATTCCCAGTTCGATGACCTTCGTGATGGTCAGGAGCCTTCGTCAGCAGACCCCGGATTACTCATGCAGCTCGAAGCTTTACTGCAGGAAGATGTTGAACCAATTGCTGAAGAGAAAAAGACAGAAGACCCCGGGATCGTTTCTACAGACGAACCAATCAGTAAAAATTCAGCAGAATCGGAAAATGCATCTACAAATAAATCCGGTAATAAAACAGAAGGTGATGCAGTAGATGAGGAATTCGAAGCCATGCTTGCGGCATCTGAAAATCCAGCTCCGGGATCAGATAACAAGACAGCACATTCGGATGAGATTAGTGATGATGAATTTGAGGCCCTCCTGGATGAAATACACGGAAAGCCCGAAAAGAAAGCTGAATCATCTGCCCCTGAAGTCCTGACCACCAAAGTATCCTCGTCGAGTAACAGCGATGAAATGACTGATGAAGATTTTGAGGCATTGCTGGATGAATTGCATGGACCGAAAGGCGCTAAAAATAAAGCTAAAGGGAGTGTTTCGGCTACGGAAGCTCCCGTCGGCAAGAATGAGTCCGCCAGTAAAGTTGCATCCAAAGGGACTACATCAAAACCACGAGCAGAAACCACTGTGCGTGTTGATACAAAACGTCTTGATAATATTATGAATATGGTCGGTGAACTCGTTCTGGTGAGGAATAGATTATCCACCTTGCAATCTTCCATTGTTAATGAAGAAGTTTCTGCTGCTGTCAGTAATCTTGATGTTGTAACCAGCGACTTGCAGCTTTCAGTAATGAAAACGCGCATGCAACCGATCAAGAAAGTATTTGGACGGTTTCCAAGAGTTGTTCGCGACCTAGCACGTAATCTGAATAAACAGGTTGCTCTTGAAATGCATGGTGAAGACACTGATCTTGACAAGAACCTTGTTGAAGCATTGTCAGATCCACTCGTGCATCTTGTACGCAATGCTATTGATCATGGCGTTGAAATACCGGAAATACGTGAAGCAGCAGGAAAGCCTCTGGAAGGTAAAGTAACATTAACTGCCACCCAGGAAGGTGATCATATATTGCTGACAATTAAAGATGATGGGGCGGGCATGGATGCTGATGTATTGAGAAAAATAGCGATTGAGAAAGGAATTCACGACGAAGAATCAGCGGACAGGCTTGACGATCACGATTGCTATAACCTCATATTTGAACCGGGGTTTTCAACAAAAGCCGAGATTTCGGATATATCAGGCCGGGGTGTTGGAATGGATGTGGTTAAAACGCGCATAATTCAACTTAATGGAACGGTGGATATTGATTCTACGAAAGGAAAGGGTTCACTTATCAGTATTAAATTGCCATTAACTCTGGCAATCCTGCCTACACTCATGATCAAACTGGCCGATCGAGTCTATGCACTTCCACTGGTTTGTGTTAACGAAATCTTCAACCTCAGTGAAACCAAATTAAGTACGGTGGATGGTAAGCCTGTTGTTGTGGTCAGAGATAAAGCAGTGCCGTTATTTTATCTCCGAAACTGGCTGGTTAATGGTTCTGCTTCAGCTGTTAATGACGGCTCTGAGCATATTGTGATCGTCACTATTGGCAATCAGAAAGCAGGTTTCGTTGTTGATTATCTTGTGGGCCAGGAAGAAGTGGTCATTAAACCATTAGGTAACATGCTACAGGGGACCCCGGGGATGGCTGGTGCAACCATAACGGGCGATGGGAAGATCGCATTAATACTTGATGTTCCTGCATTATTGCGAGCGCACGCATAACATGGGAAGGATTGGATATGACCGTTCGAGTTCTGGTTGTCGATGATTCCGGGTTCTTCCGCCGGCGAGTAACTGAAATACTCAGTGAAGACAATCATATTGAAGTTGTCGACACTGCAAAAAACGGCGCAGACGCGATCAACAAAGTGTCCGAGCTCAAGCCGGATGTGATTACAATGGATATCGAAATGCCCGTGATGGATGGTATTACGTCAGTCAAGCATATTATGAAGTCTATGCCAACGCCAATTCTGATGTTCTCCTCTTTGACTACTGAAGGTGCACAAGCCACTCTGGATGCACTTGAGGCAGGCGCACTTGATTTTCTACCCAAACGCTTTGAAGATATTTCCTCAGATCGTAAAGATGCCAAACGTGTATTATGCGCACGTATCCGCGCACTTGCAGCTCGTGGCTTGAGACCACCATCAAAGAACGTTTCCAAATCAGTATCCATAGCGAATCAACCTGTTGGTGGCAAGGAGTTTTGCAAAGGAGACTTCAAGCTGGTTGCAATTGGGACGTCAACAGGTGGCCCTGTCGCCTTGCAGAAAGTGCTGACAAGATTACCAGCAGATTTTCCATTGCCTCTTTTACTAATTCAGCATATGCCCGGGAGTTTCACTTCTGCATTTGCAGAACGATTGAATGGTCTGTGTAATATTATTGTCAAAGAAGCCGAAGATGGTGATGCACTCAAACCTGGAACAGCATTACTGGCACCGGGAGGGTGCCAGATGTTGCTGGAAAAGCGAGGTGCTTCATCTGTGGTCAGGATCCGCGAAGGTAATGAAGGTGAAAACTACCGGCCCTGTGTGGATTTGACCTTTAATACCATGGCCAAAGTCTTTCCAGGAAAAGTATTAGCGCTTGTATTGACGGGGATGGGGGCTGATGGTCGTGAAGGTGCGCGCGCGTTAAAAGATACCGGTTCGTCGGTATGGGCGCAGGATGAAGCAAGTTCTATTATATTTGGAATGCCTGGCGCGATTGTTGAAGCCGGTCTCGCTGATCAGGTACTGGCATTACCTGATATCGGGCCCAGTCTTATGAAGTGTGTATAGGATATGGATATTCTCAGTATAGTAGGCATCATTCTCGCATTTGGTGCAATTCTTGGCGGAAACTACATGGAAGGTGGTCATCTTGAATCGCTTATGCAGTTCACTGCATTCTTTATTGTATTCGGAGGAACAGTCGGAGCCATTATGCTCCAGTCTCCTATGAATGTTTTCATGCGCTCCCTCAAGATGGCATCGTGGGTTGTATTACCTCCGAAGAACGATAGTGAGGGAATGATCAATGAAATTGTTAAATGGAGCAACATTGCCCGCAAATAGGGTTTGCTCGGACTAGAGACTATCGCAGATAGCATAGCCGATCCCTTTTCAAAGAAAGGATTGACACTGTTAGTGGATGGCAGCGAGCCAACCATGATTCGTAATATTCTTGAAGTGGAACTGGATGCAAAGGAGCATTTTGATACACAAGCGGCCAAGGTCTATGAAGGCATGGGTGGATATTCGCCCACGATAGGGATTATCGGTGCGGTGATGGGATTGATTCATGTCATGAATAACCTGGCTGACCCGAGCAAGCTGGGATCCGGTATTGCTGTTGCGTTTGTTGCCACTATTTATGGTGTTGGCCTGGCCAACATGTTTTTCCTGCCAATGGCTAATAAGATGAAAAACCTGATTCATCATCAGACCCAGGCACGGGTCATGCAAATTGAAGGCTTGTTGTCTATTGCTGAAGGTGAGAACCCGCGCAATATTGAAACCAAGCTTCAGGGTTACCTGTCGCATTGATATAAATGAAACCAGGAATTACTGAAGAGATGTGTTTACTAATAAACGTGGATATTTCAATAAACCAATATGGCCCGAAGAAAGAAACATGAAGAACATGAAAACCATGAGCGCTGGTTAGTATCTTATGCGGATTTCATTACATTATTGTTTGCATTCTTCGTAGTGATGTATTCAGTATCAGCAATTAACGAGGGGAAATACCGTGTTCTGTCAAAGTCTTTGAGTACTGCTTTTAGCACGAATATTACAACAGGTGGTGGGCTAAACCGCCAAATTATCCAATTAGGACAACTTGTTGAAACAAAGGGTGGCCCTCCCAGTACAGGTCCTGTCAGCATAGAAGTCTTTGCCACAAAAAGAATAAGTGGTGGCGAGAATACTACGAATATGGGTGCAAGTAACCAGGGACCGCAAGGGCAAAGAGGACCAATAGCAGAACAAGGCCCCAAATCGGAGCTGGGTAAAGGGCGTGGTTCATCTGATTCGGCAGCCGTCGCTGCAATCAAGGAAATCGCTGAAAAAATAGAAGATAAATTAGGTAACTTGGCCAAACAAGGACTCGTGCATGTAAGGCGCGATGAATATTTCCTTGAAGTAGAAATCAGTTCAAGCATTCTGTTTAATAGCGGAAGTGCAGAATTGTCTGCGGCATCCACCCCTATTCTTGGCCATATTGCCGATATCCTCCGACCATTGCCTAATCCTGTTCGCGTTGAAGGCTACACTGATAATATGCCTATTAATATCGATCTTTTTCCTTCCAACTGGGAGCTATCAACAGGGCGTGCTTCAAGTGTTGTGCGACTGCTGGCCAACGATGGTGTTGATCCGGTACGGTTGTCCGCGATTGGCTATGGTGAATTCAGGCCGGTTGCTGATAACAGAACAGAGCAGGGGCGGCGCAAGAATCGTCGTGTCGTTCTGGTCATTCAGGCGGGCGAGGATGTGGACAAAATTATTAATGCTACCCAATCAGGAGTACGCGATGCACAAGGCCATCTAATTGGTGGCATATTCAAGCCTGAGCCGCCTGGGCAAGTGGTCGAGGAGAAACCCGCCAAGGAAAAGCCGGATACTGAACCTGTAAAAGAAAAGATGCTTGTAAAAAAAACCAAACCGATTCAACCGTCAAAAAAAGCAGTACCAGCGAAGAACGCAGCACAAGTGGTCGTGAAAAAACCTGAGCACGAACAAATACTGCCAAGGGGAAAACAGGCACTACCACCAGGAATAACTGCCGTTACGCCACCTGCCAATATCACGACATTGCCACCGTTCAATGCGATACCAGACTTATCTCCGGTTAGTGTTATTCCTGATATTATTTCGATTACAAAAACCGCACGCGCCATACCGGCATTACCAATTAACAATAAAAGCACCCAGGTTCCATCATTACCGCCAGTGAAGAAAGATATTCTTGTTCCTGAAATCGAAAAGAAAAAACGTGAAGCAGAGCCAGTGAAACCGGATACTCGACAAGTTGCACCTGCTTCGGTCAGGATACCAACAACTGAAAGAAAGTCCGGCCCATTGTCTGTGGAATTAGAGCAAAGGAAAGAAACAAGACATAAAATACCGTCAGTTTCTATTATTCCTGAAAATAAAGCAGCTAAAGTTCGGATTGATTCGGAGCAGATAACTGATACAGAAATAACCCGAGAAAAACCACCAGGTAGATCATTTATCAAACCGCCGATCAATATCAATATTGCGCCACCTATTAATACTATTCCTAACCAGATCGGAGCGGGAGTTCAGCAGGAAAAAGGCAAATAAAGGAAGATTTTACTATGCAAGTGTGGACTATTACCAATCAGAAAGGTGGCGTCGGCAAGACCACCACCACAGTGACCCTGGGGGGGCTGCTATCCCAGCGTAGTTGCAAAACCCTGTTGATTGATATGGATCCGCAAGGTTCACTAACTACCTATTTCAAGCATGATCCTGATACCATTCGGGATGGAGTCTATGCGTTATTCAATGATCAGAATAATCATACTGGAGCCATAATAAAAAGTTTGATACGATCAACAGAGTTTGATCAACTCTCATTGTTACCCGCATCAACAGCAATGTCGACGCTGGACCGTCAGTTAGGAACCCGTGACGGTATGGGGCTTGTACTATCCAGAGCACTGGGACAGATATCATCTGACTATGATTACGTTTTGATCGATTGTCCTCCTGCACTCGGTGTATTAATGATCAATGCTATTGCTGCCGCTGACCGTATATTGATACCAGTGCAGACTGAATTCCTGGCCCTTAAGGGGCTTGAACGTATGGTGCGCACACTTAGTATGGTGCTGCGCGCGCATAACAAGCCATTACCTTATCTCATCGTTCCCACCATGTTTGATCGGCGAACACGCGCATCTATAGATACCCTGGAGAATCTTCAGGAAAATTATAATGA
>Ga0114931_10006021_pt1 | contig 14975 bp, 8 predicted proteins | sample 2SBtaG_FD_89579 | JGI IMG/M metagenome (GOLD analysis project Ga0114931, IMG submission 89579) | Deep subsurface microbial communities from Kolumbo volcano to uncover new lineages of life (NeLLi) - 2SBTROV14_V59a metaG | ecosystem: Environmental > Aquatic > Marine > Volcanic | place: Kolumbo...
CTCAAACGTACACAACCTGCCTTTCGTCACCTCCATGTTGCGGACCTATGTCGACCTCGACCGAAAACCTCTCTCAGCTAGCAATCAACACGATTCGGACCCTTTCGATGGACGGCGTCGAAGCCGCGGGCTGCGGACACCCGGGCACGCCAATGGCGTTGGCGCCGGCGACCTACCAGTTGTGGACCGGCCAGCTGCGCTACGATCCGGCCGCGCCGCTTTGGCCCAACCGCGATCGATACGTCCTCTCCTGTGGGCACGCGTCGATGCTGCTTTATTCCGTGCTGCACTTGGCCGGCGTGCGAAAGGCCGACGCCCAGGGCACGGTTTCCGACGAGCCGGCCGTGTCGTTGGACGACCTGCGAAATTTTCGTCAATGGGGCAGCGCCACTCCCGGCCACCCCGAGTATGGCCACACGACCGGCGTGGAGACGACCACCGGCCCGTTGGGCCAAGGTTGCGGCAACGGGGTGGGCATGGCGATCGCCGGCCGATGGCTGGCCAGCCGCTACAACAAGCCGGGCTATCGGCTGTTTGACTACAACGTTTACGTCCAGTGTAGCGACGGCGATTTGATGGAGGGCGTCACTAACGAGGCGGCCTCGCTGGCCGGCCACCTGAAACTCTCGAATCTCTGCTGGATCTATGACGACAACAGCATCACGATCGAAGGTCGTACCGACTTGGCTTTTAGTGAAGATGTCGCCGCGCGCTTTGGCGGTTTGGGGTGGAACGTCGTCCGGGTGGCCGATGCCAACGACTTGGAATCGCTTGCCGCGGGTTATCAGGCCTTTCTTGACTGCGAAGACGCCCCCACGCTGATCATTGTCAAGAGCATCATCGGCTACGGATCGCCTCACAAGGCGAACACCTCCGATGCCCACGGCGCGGCGCTGGGCGCAGAAGAGGTTCGGCTGACCAAGGCCGTCTACGGTTGGCCGGAGGATCAGTCGTTTCTTGTCCCTCCCGAGGTTCCCGAACATTTTCAAAACACGCTCGGTCAGCGCGGCTCCGCGGCGCGCGAGGCTTGGGACGCCCTGTTCCAAAAGTACCAGGCCGAATTCCCGCAGCTGGCCCAAGAAATTCAACAGATTCAGCGGCGGGAGTTGCCCGCCGATTGGGACGCCGACCAGGTGGAATTCCCCGCCGATGCCAAGGGAGTAGCCACGCGCAGCTCGGCCGGCAAAGCGCTGAACGCCTTCGCCAAGCACTTGCCGTGGTTGCTTGGCGGCTCGGCCGATTTGGCGCCTTCCACCAAGACGTTGCTCACTTTTGAAGAGGTTGGCGATTTTGAAGCAGACAACTACGGCGGGCGGAATCTGCACTTTGGAATTCGGGAACACGCCATGGCGGCCGCGGTCAACGGCATGACGTTGTGCGGACTGCGAGCGTACGGAGCGACCTTCTTTGTGTTCAGCGATTATATGCGACCCTCGCTGCGGCTGAGCGCGCTGATGGGAGTGCCGTCGATTTTCGTGTTCACGCACGATTCGATTGGCGTCGGCGAAGACGGTCCCACGCATCAGCCGGTCGAACAACTGGCCGCGGCGCGGGCGATTCCGGGGCTGGTGGTCCTTCGGCCGGGCGATCCTAACGAGTCGGTGCAAGCGTGGCGCGTTGCCTTGCAGCAAACCCAACGTCCCACGGCGCTGGTGCTGACGCGACAGAACTTGCCGACCCTCGACCGCACTCAGTACGCATCGGCCGAGGGCGTGTGTCGAGGTGGTTACATACTCGCCGAGGCCGACGGCGGCGATCCGCAGGTGCTGCTACTCGCCTCGGGCAGCGAGTTGTCGTTAGCGGTCGCCGCGCGCGAGCAACTGGCGGCCGAAGGCATAGGTGCCCGGGTCGTCAGCATGCCGTCGTGGGAACTGTTTGAAGATCAATCGCAGGCGTATCGCGATGAAGTCTTGCCGCCGACGGTTCAGGCGCGCGTGGCGGTCGAGGCCGGCGTCCGGCAGGGTTGGGATCGTTATCTGGGCAGCCACGGGGTGTTTGTCGGCATGAGCGGCTTTGGAGCATCGGCGCCCTACCGCAAAATTTACGAACAATTTGGCATTACCGCCGAGCAAGTAGCGGCCGAGGCCAGGCGTTTGATAGGAAAGTAGCCATGGGGGGGACGTCGCCTCTCGGTCACCTAGCGAAAGGCGCGCATTTTAACGCAGGACCCTCCATGGCCGACATGATTCCCATTCCCGGCTTTGCCGACCCTTTTAGCAGCCTCTCCCATCTGTTGGGCGCCGTGCTGTTCGCCGGGCTTACCGTGCCGCTAGTTCGCCGCGGCGCAGGCAACGCCGGCCGAGTTGCCAGCCTGCTGGTGTTTTGTTTTGGCGCTGTCTTCTTGCTCTCCATCAGCGGTGTTTATCATCTGCTCGATCCCAACGGCACAGCACGCCTGGTTCTGCGGCGGCTCGATCATGCGGCCATCTTTGTCCTCATCGCCAGTTCGTTCACACCGGTGCATGTGATTTTGTTCCGCGGTTGGAGCCGTTGGGGCGTACTGCTGGTGATTTGGGCCATTGCCATTACCGGCATCACGCTTAAAAGCATTTTTTTTGATCTCGTGCCACCCTATCTCGGTCTGATGCTTTATCTGGGCATGGGCTGGATTGGATTGGGAACAGGCGTGGCTTTGTGGCGCCGTTATGGCTTCAAATTCATGCAATGCATTTTGTGGGGAGGACTGGCTTACTCGATCGGTGGAGTCCTGGAAATTTTGCGTTGGCCCGTCTTGATTCCTGGTGTTTTTCAGTCCCATGAAATTTTTCACGTGGCCGTGCTGCTGGGCCTTGGCTTCCATTGGACGTTCGTCTACCAGATTGCCGACGGCAAGACGCCCCTCGAGCCGCTTGCTTCGCACTCGGAGGATTGCTAAAGCGAAGCTTTGCGGATAGCCGCCGGCTGCCGCCTGCGGCTAATACGTGTTTTTTACAACCTTGCGGTTCATCCGGACTTCCCGTCCAGAGACTTGTGAACCAGGCACAAACCCAGGATAATAACGCTTTCACGTCTTCGCATTGGATCCGTAGGATAACGCAGACAAGCTCTTTTTTAAGGAAATACTCATGTCCGCCTGGCGGCTATTTTTTTCTTCTCGCCGTTGCCGGCCTCTGCCGATCCTTGTTTTGGCGCTGGTCACAACAGTTAGCGCTCAAGCGAACAACGTCCTCCACTACTTGCCTAGCAATGCGCTGGGGTTTGTTGTGATCCACGATGTGACCGAAGCCAGCGCAAAGATCGAACGCTTCATGCAGCTATTCGAGATTTCGCTGCCGGCGCCTTTGACGTTCGTCAAGTATGCGACCGGGCTCGGCGAGGGCATCGATCAACAGGGGGACGTGCTCGTAGCGATGTTGCCCGCCGCAGAGGTCTCTTCCGTCTGGCAACCAATCGTGTTGTTGCCCATTGCCGACTATGCCCAGTTTGCGGCGTCGGTGAACGGCGACGCCAGCGGCGAAATTTGCCGTGTGACCATCGCCGGCGAAGACGTGTTGGTTGTCAAGAAAGACGCCTACGCGTTGTTGATGAACATCGAGCATCGCGAAACGCTGGAACGGCTTGTCGCTCGTCAGCCGAAACCACTCTCCGTGCTTAAGCCTTTGCAACCGTGGCTGGCAACCACGGACGTGGCCTTCACGCTCATGCCCGCGGGCGCTGACAAACTTTTCGACTTAGGCCGCCAGAAAGTAGCCCAGCAACAGGAGGATTTGAGCGAGGAGTTCGACGATCCCGAGTTCGCGGAGATGCTCAAACAAATACGCAAGACCTGGGCGTTTTATCACTGGGTGCTCGAATTGTTGGACCAACAAATCAAGGTAGCCGCGGTCGGCGTTTCCTTCGACGAGAACATGAATGTTCGCCTTGGCAAACGCGTGTTACTGGAAAGCAGCACGGGAGAACCCAACCACGTTGCGTCGACGAAGGTCGACGCTTCGCTGCTGGCAGGTTATCGAGCGGGTCCGTTTGTCGTGGCCGGCGGCGGGTCGTTCGCGCCAGGCTGGGCCGATTGGATGGCCCAATTGAATCGCCGCCTGGCCCAGCAGTTTCCCGAAGCGGAAGGTTATGGCCACTTCCAAGAAGAAGATTGGCAAAAAGTAGAACAGTCGTATCGCACCCTGTACGACGGCATACGTTCCTTTTCGTTTCTCATGCGGCCCGGCAGCGACCAGGAGCCGCTGCTCTCCAATCTCTTTTCCATCGTCACGGTCGAGGACTCCGCCACGTATTTGGAATCCTTCAAGAAGTCCTTTGAATTGAACAACGAGTTGATGCGGCGCTCGACGCTCGACGTGGACCTTCAATACGAAATTTCTCCGGTGACGATTGCCGGCGGCAAAGGATATGAAATGGTCGCCGATCTGCTAACCGCCTTTGGCGGCGACAACAACGTGCTGTTTTTCGACGCGGTGCTGAAAAAGGTATTTGGCGAAGACGGCAAATTTCGCATTTTTGTCGTCGCGGCCGATCCGACGCATGTAGTCTCCGGCATCCAATCGCGTGAGAAGCTGGCCGCGCTGGTCGAAGACCTACGGCACAATAATTCTGAACTCCAGCAGCAGCAGTCTCTGCAAGTCACGCGGCAATTGTTGGCGTCTCAGCCGTCCTGGAAGATGTTTGTCAGCCCGCGGGGAAGCATTCAATTCTTTAGTCGATTTTTGAACGAAGTCGTTGCCCAGTTCGGTCCGGTCGTGCCGCAATTCCCTGAATATCCTGCCACGCCGCCGATTGGATTCTCGATGAACATCGCCAACTCGGTGCTGGCAGTCGATCTGGTGTTTCCCAGCGAAACGCTCGCAGGGTTGGCTAAGTTTATCAAGGCCTGCAAAGAAGAGTTCGGCGGTTAGTTCCGTTGCCTCTGGCAAAGCTTGATCTATTCGGATTGCTCCACCTCCACGACGATGTTGCCTGCGCCGCGACAGACCTGAAGCAGACGGCGTTTTTCATACTCCTCCGTTCCGAGCAACGGTCATCCTGAGGTCTGCCGAAGGATCTCCGCTGTGCCAGGAAGATTCCTCGGCGGACCTCGGGATGACAGAACTGGAAATCGGCGATGTGTGGAACTATGGAAACCGTGATTTTTCCGGAGATTCGATAGGAGACGTATGAAAACGTTCTATGCGTCTGGAACAGTTGCTAGAATGATCATGTGACGCAACCCCGTGATTTCTGCCCTTGGAATTGCATGGAGCGAGGTGCAAATACGAATGGTGCGGCTTTTCAGAGAATGAGGAGCAGACGTTTACAAAATATTCTGCTTAGCGATTCTATACAGAGCAAGGACTTTTAGATGCATCGTCGCGATCTTCTGAAAACTGGCATCGGAACCGTGGCCACGACGATGATCCTTTCGGGCGCATCGGCCCAAGAGAGTAAGCCGAGGCCGCGGAAAGAACCGTCTGCCTTGGCCGAAGAACTATCGGACGATCCCATTACTCACGGCGGCATTCAGAAAATCCGACATCCCCAGTTGGGCGTGGACGTTCACGGGCAAACAAGCATTCGTTACCTGCGTTTCGCGACGACCGTTGCATTGGACCATCTGGAACTCAAGCGGCTGGAATACGGCCGAAACGCTCCTCGGGTTCCCACCCATCCGGCCCATTTGACCATCGACGTTCTCGACCGCGACACGCGACGGTGGCAAACCATTCGTGAAGTTCATTTGCCCGCCGATCCAAGAATATCGGGCCAAGGGTTGTCGCAGGAAATGAGCATGGAGGAGATGGACAAACACTTTCAAAAGCTGGAGCAGGAGCCGCCTTATGTCATTGAGCTTGCTGGCGTTAAGACGGATCATTTACGCGTGATCTGCGATCGGGAACATCCTGTTTGGCCGAATCAAGGGGAATGCAACGGCGGTCCCTTCAATGTGCCCTTTGGTCTGCTCAATAAACTCAAAGCCTTTGGAACGGTGGTGGGCAAACCGAAACCGCCGCCCTACAACCCCATCCTTCAACAGAAGACCATCCATCCTCAGGCGCCCCAAGGGATGCGGGTTCGAGAACTGCCGGAGATGTTGCTGTTCGAAAGCGAGTTCTTTTCAATCGGCTTCTCCTTGGTGCGACCTTTGCTGTTGCATTTGGGATGGGATGCTTTGGGGACGGGCGAGTCGCATAAGAACCGTTTGTTGGCTTCCAGAAGGATTCGCAGAAAGCCGCTGCTTGGCGGAGGAAGTGGACCGGTCTTGCGCACTCTTGCCGCGGATTACCCTTCGCATCGCTGGACAGGCGAAGTCTCGGTCGAGGGCAATACGGTCGCGTATCGCAATCTTCGCGCCGTTGAAGGGCTCGTGCTCGACGCGTTTTTTACGGTCGAGCAGGATCGGGTTCGGGTGGAACTTCATCAGACATGCACGGAGAGCATGCCAGTGATTGAAGCGGAAGCGTGGCGGCTTGCCTGGAACCTGGCGGAAGGCATCACGGGAATGGCGGGAACGCCAACTTTACAAAGCGGAAGAAACGGCGACGTGGCTCTCCCGGCGATGTGGGTGGCGGATCGCAGCGGCTGCCTCGCCTGTCGGCGGATCGACGGCGATGGGAGAGGAACGCGTTTTCAGGTGGAAAGTTACCGTACCGAAAACTCCGTCACCGGCGGTTTTGTTTTTGGCAAGCATCCGGGCACGGACCAATGTCAAACGCTCCCTGCGGGAAAACAGTCGGTAAGCTACGAACTGACGGTTTCGAACCTGGAGCCCAAACGGAAACCCGATGCGCCCAAGCTGCCTGTCGCGCTGCAACGACACTGGGCGACGGTGTTCTCATGTTTTCGCCCGGAATATCGAGGATTTTCCAATCATTCCGCGTCGGTCAATTGCCATCTTTCGCAAGGGATTCCGATGGAACTTGTGGCGCACACACGCGCCCCGGCAGACGGCCCGAATCCGCTCGATTTGGCTAAGTCCACCCTCAGCAGAGCGCTGCTCGATGGCGGTGGATACGGATATTTCCGCAATCTCTATTTGGATTCCGATCCCAATCTAATCGCAGCGGCCGGACGCATTTATCAGGCAAAACCGGACCTGGCTTGGTTGCGACGGATTGAACCTGGCCTTGTCAAAGCCGCTGGGCGCATGCTGGCACAAATGGACGAAAAACAAGGGTTGTTGGTGTGCCAGGCCCTCTCCGGCAACTCAGGTTCCTATCGTTGGAGCACCAATGCGATGGATATGGTCGGTTTTGGGCATATCGATGCGTATGTCAATGCTTGGGCCTACCGTGCGCTGCGCAACGCCGCGGCAATGCTGGACGATCTGAACAAAAACAGTGCTCTCGAAAAACGGTGTCGTGAAGCCGCAACAGCGATTCGTGAAAATTACGCCGCCGCGCTAATCAATCCCCAAACCGGTTGGGTCATTGGCTGGAAGAGTCGCGACGGACAACTTCATGATTATGCCTTTACTTGGGTCAACGGCGTAGCGACTGCCTTTGGGGTCTTGGAACCGAAGGTCGCTCGCAACGCGCTGGTCGGTCTCGAGCAAAAACGCGCTGAAGCGGGTCCGGGAACCGCCAAGCTGGGGATCCCTTGCAATCTCATTCCCATCCGTAAAGAGGATCAAATGCTGGGAAAGATGGGGTACCCACGTCAGTCGACCTTCGAGGTTTTTACCGACGGCAGTCTCAACGCCAGCATGGCGACCTATTATTTGCGAGCCTTGGCGATCCATGGCCTGAAAGAACAAGCAGGGAAACTGACCGACGAACTCGAAGAAGGGTACGTGGCCGGCGTTTTTCATGGAGGCAACAAGTCGGGCATCGAATTCCGCTCCTGGGAGGGCTTGCCGACGGGCTACGAAGGAACGCTCATCGGATCCTTCGGGCCCCTGTACGGCATCGCGATTGAGCGTGAGATTCTCCAGCCGACGCACCCCGAGTGGTGGCCGGCCAATGGATGAGCCCCCACTGCCGCAAAGAACTAGCAAAACTGTCTACGACGGCGAGAACGCTGTAGGTTCCCAGCCAACCCAAGGCGCTGAGACGCCGGTTCTGTTTAGAGTTTAATGGGTCCCAGAACGTGAATTTTGTCCGCGCTGTTTGAAACCGCAAATTCCAATGGGCACGACCTTTTGGCTAGTCCTGCCTAGACTATCAAGGTCCGTTAATGAAAACCGGTCTACAATAACCTTTTGCTATTTTTACTTCAGCAGTCCAACCTATGTATATCCCTTCCCCCTTTCTACCGTGGGACTGGAAACCATCACTCGACGCCGCAGGAGAGCCGACAACGTGATGAGGTACATCGCAACATCATTACTCATTTTGTCGTGAAGCTAGCCGTATCGGCCGCGGAAGCGGAGCCTGTCGTCGTTGATAATTTTATTCGTCCCGATAGCCTCTATCACGGAGACCGCTGGAAAACGCTCAGTACTGGACCTATCCCCCGTTTCTTCCGCATAACTCGGCAGTGACCGCAAGAAAATGATCCACCTCATCTGGGGTATTGTAGTGCAGCGCCGAAAAGCGCACGAGTGATTCCACGCCAAGCGCGCCCAGTACCTGTCGCGAATACGCATCGGTCAGTCGGTTATGGACGGCGACACCGGCATCGAGATAACGTTGCACTGCTTCGGGGGCGGGTATTCCGGCGATGTTCAATGCCAGCACACAGTCGTGCTCGGCCATGTTATCGGCGAAACCGTATAGGGTGATTTCCGGTAAACAGAGCAGGCCGCGGTGGGCCGCATTGCCATCAAGACACTGTTTGAGCAGCGCACGTTCATGATTCTCAGCCTTTTGCATGGCGGTTATGAGCCGGACACGGCGATTCGTGCTATCGGTAAACTTCCCGCCAAGCCAACTGAGGTAGTCGACCACTTTCGTCCAAGCGAGATAGGCCGCATGTTCCTGAGTACCTAGATCCCAGTCCTCGTGTTTCTTGCCCGCGAGCTTCTCGTGAGGCAATGCCGCAAGGCGGTCGGCGATCCAACCGAAACCGATTCCGACCTTGCCTAGGATCTTGTACGGCGCAAAGAAGTAGGCATCGCAGCCCAGTGCCTCGACGTCCACGGGTGCGTGGGGCGCGTGCTGTGTGCCATCGACGACGATAAATAGGTCCTCCTTAATCCTCCGCGCCTCCCGGATGATTTCCTCAGCGTCGAGGATCGTACCGGTGATGTTTGAAGCATGAATGAATCCGAGCAAGCAGGTTTTCTCATCGATCTGTGCAAGTATCTGTTCGGTGTCGACTCCACCCGTCTCTGGATTCAGTTCAGCGACGCGCCATTCTTTGCCAAGCCAGTCCGCGTAGAGCTTCGTCGAGTCAAAAATGGCGGGATGTTCCAGGTTGGTCGTCACGATGTTTGATCCTGAAACGTTCTCGGCAATGGCACGGATTGCGCGGAAGATAGTTTGCGTAGTCGTCTGGGCGGAGATTACCTGTCCGGATGTCGCCCCGAAAAAGAGCCGGGCATCCTTTTTTCCCTGCTCAATGGTGTCCATGACGTGTGCCGAAGCAGCCGTGCGCCGGCCGGCGTTATCGGGAATTGCGGACTCTGCAAACACTGCTTCGCAAACGGATTGGAGTCGTAGTGAACCACCGGCGTTCTCGAAGTAGATGCGCTGACCTGTGTATGGGTCGGCATCGACATGGACCATCTGCGCGCGGATTTCATGTAGAAGCTCCGGAGTAAAAAGTCCGTTATCCGATTGGTTGGTCATCTTCAAATCCTTCAATTTGATACGTACCTTTGTCGAGGATCACCTGACCGTCAAAAGCAACGGTAGGGGCCAAGGCCACGATGTCCATGTGGGCGGGTGCCGGATTGACCAGGCCGAATGTGCGTCCTTCGCCAATGCCGAGGTGTACGGTGCCCCACTGGCTTTCGTCCTCGGCCATCAGCCCTCGACCTACCTGTGATTTTGGGTTAAGCCCGAAACCCAGTTCGACAACCTGTTTGATATTCGGATCGTCATAACTGTCGAGTAACTGCCGAAACGTCTTTGCGTCGGCGCCCCCGGTTACGTTCACAACGCGGCCGTTCTCTATTTCGACTCGAGCCGGCTCGGCCGGAACCCCGCCAGGGATCAAGACGCCGTCGGCAACGAACACGCCACTGATCCCGTCGTCTTTCGGACCGACCGCCGTTTCGATATTGGGAAATGGCGACCAGGTGCCGGGTCTGTGGGCAAGCCCGGTCTGGTCGATGCTGCGCCGACCGCACAATGCGACATGTAGGTCCGTCCCGGCCGCAGTCGTGAGGTGGACATGCTGCGACTGCGTCAACATCGCGCCAAGCTGTTCAATCCGTGGCCGCATGGCGGCGAAATCAACAAGCATCGCAGGCGATGTGAATACGGCTTCCGAGCAACCGGGAATGGTAATGATACGTACACCGGCCTCGGTGGCATGCAGACGCGCCTGCGAACTGGCCAAGGAATAGGACGTAGCCAGAATCCCGGCATCGGCCTGGGCGAGAGCGGAAGCCGCAGCTGCCGGCGGGTCTTCGCCATGCGCCGACCGCGGCGAGAACATCATGATCACCGGTTCACCGCCAACCGCTGCCACCGCCTGCTCCAGTGCCATGCCGACGCGGCTATTCGGAGTATCGACCAGCACAGCTACAGACTCATCCTGCCCAACCCGCAGGCACGTCTCAACAATCGTCTTGGCACCGGGAACGAGGTGTTCTAGATTCGGTAGTGATGAATTCATGGCGCTTTCATTCCTTCACAATGACAGGAACATTATCGTAGTTGCGTCACCAGGGTTCGGGCAACCGTCACAGGCTGAGGTCTGGCTCGTTTTCCGGTCGATTGGCGCTCGCGGCTAACCAAGACTCAAATCCGAAAAATGTACCTGACCCGTTCCAGTGCCCATGGAATAGCGCCCACCCTGTGAACGGTTACAGGATACGGACGCGTAGCGCCAAATCATCACAGCACGATGAATAATTCTTGACGGTCTTTTCCGGAACAATAGTCAACCACCTTGTTAACCGCAATCCTGCCGCGGGACTCAATATTCTTTCCCAGACCCAGGTCTCCAAACGTGAGAGCGATGTCCGTGCATGGATTGGCCCGGTTGCTGTGAAGGAAGATAGGCCTTTGCATCGGAAATGGCAACAACCAGACCGGATTCCGGGTGTACGCTGACCATCATCGGATACCGGATATACCGAACTCGCGTCCGTATTGCTGACCGCGTCTTCTCTTCCTAAGAAGAAACAACCGTATCTACAGATCACAAGTGCAAACGGCCCGGGAGTGGTTCGAGGGATACGGGCTCGTCCTCGTCCGCATTTGTGTCTTGTAGTTGACAAGAGCTAGAATCGGATTGATAGTGAGCTTGTCATACGCATCAAATCACATAGGCTTGCATCAAGGAGAAGACTGTGAAAATGCCGTCCCACTCTTGGTTTCGCTTGGATTTCCCTGAGACGATTAGGTCTATGGCAACTTGGCCATTGCAGCGGCAGGCGATCCCCTGGTTGCTGTTGACCGTAGTTGCCGCGGGTAGTCTTAGTGTTGGGCCAGTGTCTGCCGGTGAAGGCAAGCCGGCCAATACTTATGTCTACAAACAAGCGGGGGAATTGAAACTCAAACTGGATGTTTATCTGCCCGAAGCGCTGGGGCGACGGCCGGTCGTGATGTGGATACATGGAGGGGCGTTGGTCCTGGGCGACCGATCGTCACCTGCGCGCCCGTTGCTCGACATGCTGCTGGATGCCGGATTCATCGTGACCAGCATAGATTATCGTTTGGCTCCCGAGGTCAAAGCCGAAACAATTATTCGCGATGTGCAGGATGCCTACGGTTGGATTCGTCTCAATGGACCCAAACTGTTTAGAGCCGACACCGACAAGATGGCGGTCGCGGGAGGATCGGCGGGTGCTTACCTGACATTGACCAGCGGTTTTCGGTTATCTCCCAGGCCAGCCGTTCTCCTTTCTCTTTACGGTTATGGCGAAGTAGTCGGCGACTGGTACAACCAACCGTATGAACCGTACCGACAGCATTTGGTTTCGAAAAAAGAAGCCTATGCAGTCTTGTCCCCAACCCCGTTGAGTGGCACTCGCAATCGCAACGGAAAGTACCGGCGATTGAAGTTTTACATGTACTGCCGCCAGAACGGACTCTGGCCCCTGCTGGTCTGCGGTCATGACCCGGAGCTGGAACGCGAAGCCTTCCGCCCGTTGTGCGCGCTGTGGAACGTGGACAAATGTTATCCTCCCACCTTTCTGATCCACGGCGACAAGGACGTAGACGTACCTTACGAACAATCGGTTCAAATGAGTGAGAAGCTCCGAGAATTCGGGGTCGATCACCGGCTGGTGACCATTGCAGGGAGCGGCCACGGGTTCAGCGACAGTGACCCAGAAATCGTGAGGAAAGCGTATCAGCAAGCAATCGAATTCATCGGTAAGTATGTCAAGTCACCTGATGGCCTATGAGAGGAGTTCCTTATCATATTGAGCGCTCATGTAAATGGTTTAGCGCCAAGAACTGCTTCGTCCATATGCTTTCAATAAGGAAGGCAAGAGTAAAGCTAATCTGCCTGCTCACTCTGTTATTGAGTTGCCCTAGCTTGGCGGCCTCGACGGGCGCGTTGCGCATTACGGTTTCGGAAATCGGAACGAGTTCTCCGCTTCCCTGCCGGATCCGCCTTTTTAGAATTGAGCCCCAGTGGGAGCAATTTTACTATGGCATCTGTCCAGGAATACTTCGTGAGGAGCTTCCACCCGGACGGTACATGTTGCGGGTGACACGGGGTCCCGAATATAAGCGGGTGGAGCGCTCTGTTGATATCTTCCCGGACGAGACAACCGAAGTCGCGGTAAGCTTGGAAAGAATCACCGACCTGGCCAAGCAGGGATGGTTCTCCGGAGACACGCACGTTCATATCGAGCAAAACCTTGGGCTAAATCTTCTCGCGGAGGATCTGCATCTTGCGCCGGTGATATCCCATAATAAGAACCAACTGCCCAAGAAGATCCGGCCGCCGGAGAAGCATGTTTATCGCACGGCGATCGATCGGCTTTATACCATCTACAACTGGGAGGACGAGCTTTATCCCGAGTCGGTCATTTACTTCAATCTCGGTACGCTTACCGATTCTCCTCCAGGCACGAAGCTGGAAAACACAGTGGACCGACTCTTGGAAACAAAGCGACAGCAGCCGGACGTCTGGGCCCATATCGGCGTCGTGAACCTGGTTAGCGTGCCTGCCTTGGTGGCAACGGGAAAAATCGATTCCATCGAGATTGTCAGCCACGCTTTTTCTTGGTGGATGGAATCCGACTATCGACAAGGCAACCCCATCGGCGGGTGGGGCGTCATGCCCGACCCCAAACAATACCCGCAAACCTTTCGGGGACGCGGATTCTTTCATCAGGACATCTACTATCACTACTTAAATTGCGGATTTCGCATTCCGCCCACCGGCGGCACGGCGGCGGGAGTTCGCAATAGCCCGCTCGGCTTTTGTCGAACCTATGTGCATTTGGACGGCGACTTCACGAACAAGGCTTGGTGGGATAGTTTGGCGGCGGGGCGTGTTTTTGTGACCGACGGGCCCCTACTGCTTGTTAAAGCCAACGGCAAGCTGCCCGGTGAGGTCTTTCGTCACAAAGACAAAACGCCGTTCCAGGCACAACTCGATATCTGGGTCGATGGCAACGACAGCATCGAATCGGTACAAATCGTACGAGACGGCAAAGTGGTAGAGTCCATCACGGGCAAAGAGCTGCACGGCTCGATAGAATCTCATCCTCTCGTATTCAACGAGTCCGGGTGGTTCTTGGTCCGAGCAATTTCTAACGTGAAAAAAAACTTCATATTCGCCAGCACAGGGCCTTTTTATGTGGAAATTGGCGATCAACCTAGGCCTATGCACCGCGAGGACGTCCGCTTTTTCCTCGACTGGATCGACAAGTACGGCGTCGGTCAGTATTCCAGCGAAAAAGCGCGGAAGTTTTACGAAAAACTTTTGGAGCAGATCGAGTGAGTCCGCTGAGGCTTAGGGCCGTTTCTCTTTTTCAGGCTGGTTGCTGATCTGAACTCCATTCACCTCGCAAGCAGATCCACACGGGCGGCTGATCTGTCTTGAAGAGGGCCTCGTAAGGATCGGCATATTCGGCAGGGCAACGCACGGCGGTGAGATTGGCCCATTTGCCGGGCGTGATGCTGCCGACTACGTCCGCCTGGCCCAGTGCCTCGGCGCCGGACAGCGTTCCCATCCTGGCGATCTCGCGGGCGGAAATAGCTTCGTGGTGTTGCATCAGAAATCGCATCTCGCTGAGCAGGCACAAATCGGGGTTCGAGCCGCGGCTGTCGGTTCCCAGGGCCACGCGCACGCCGGCCGATATCATCTGGCGCAAGGGATAAGGCGGATGTCCAAAATACGCATGGGTCCGCGGGCAATACACGAGCGACATCCGCCGCCGCTGCTCGGCCGCGAAGGCAATCTCGTCGGCTTGCAGATAGTTGCCGTGAATGACCAGCGCGCGTGGCGCCGCGGCCAGAATCTGCAGGTAGTCCATGGCTCGCGTGGCGGGGGCTATCGCGTCGGCGTCCCACATGCTCCGCTGCTGGAGCAACTCGTAAAACGGTCCGGCGGATTCCGCCAGTAGTTGCAACTCCGCTGGCGATTCGGCCAGGTGCATGGCGACGGGAATGTTTTTCGCGCACGCCAGATCGACCAGCCGCCGGAGCAAGACCGGATGCACCGTGTAAGGAGCGTGCGGACTCAGACCGATCGCGTGCCAAGGCTCGGCGTTCCGGGCGGCTTTTTCTATGCGTCGCTCCGCGTCGGCCAAGACCGATTCGGTGCGCGCCGCGGAAAAACCGATCACTTCTTGAAACAGCGTCAGCTGGGGCGTCGCGCCTTGCAAGTAAGCTTCGCGAGGCGCCGTGGCGATTTCGCCTACGGTCGTTACGCCCCGGCGCAAACATTCTTGCAGCCCTGCGGCCAGGGCGGCACGGATGTTTTGACGGCTCTGTTTGCGATTGGCGATCACCAACCGTAGCCACTCCGGCAGCGAC
>Ga0114931_10006022_pt1 | contig 14974 bp, 19 predicted proteins | sample 2SBtaG_FD_89579 | JGI IMG/M metagenome (GOLD analysis project Ga0114931, IMG submission 89579) | Deep subsurface microbial communities from Kolumbo volcano to uncover new lineages of life (NeLLi) - 2SBTROV14_V59a metaG | ecosystem: Environmental > Aquatic > Marine > Volcanic | place: Kolumbo...
GGAATATGAAAAGAAATTAGCAGAGAAAGAAGATCAAATAAACTCATTACTTCAAACTATCAGGGACATTTTAGATCCTAAAAATCAAGCATTAATTGAAATCTATCTTAATCGCCAAGTTACAAAATGAGATGCAAAACACACTATACCATATTTGGATGCGAAAGAACGATCAAAATGATCAGATCAAAGTCATGGGTCAACGGAATATGTGCAGACTGTGAAAAGGCAATTGCAAAACAATACAATTCAAGAAAACATCCTGGTCATCCTTACAATTTAATCAGAAAATAACCAAAAGAAATTGTCACATCTAGGAACACATATCACGGTATTCTCGCCAATGTGCTGCGAGATAATGGATTTTTTCCTTTCCAATCCAAAAATATATTTCACACCTACCTCATTGTCACTTTCCATATCAAAATCCGTGAATTCCGTCAAGGCATGTATGCACCTTCTGCAAAAAAACAGATACCTGTCCAAGAATGGAAACTCTTACAACATATCACGTGAAAACATGAAACTATGGTGGAATGATTTTCGAAACAATCTTGAAAAATAATGAACGTCTGCAACAACAAATGTGAAAAATACAGATTCAAAAGAAAGGGAATGAAATCAATCTATGAATCAGGAGGAAAAGGATGCAGGTGCTGCAACATTTTAATCAAATATGACGGTTTACGTTGCCCATGCTGTTCTTCAAAACTGAGGACAAAACCAATTGACAGAAAGGCAAAGATGAGAATCAAAATTCCAAGATACTGATTACATAGAATAATGAATAAAAATACTTCTAAAACTTTGTTAACACACCAACTAGAATTAACCAAATCTGGATCTGTACATGGAAGAATTGTATATGCGTGGGGTGTATCTCCTTACTGTTCTACCTATTACCCTGAGCACACAACATGGCTGTTGGAAAATGGATATGATATCATTCCTGAACACAACGAAGGAAAGTGTGCTGGTTTTATCTGTGGACATAATGAGCCAACAATAATCATAACAAAAAGAAATTTTGAGTAAAGAAAATCCTAACCGCTGCCCCAACTGCGGATATTCAATGCAGAATCTTTACACAAGATCAAAGAATTCAGAAGGAAAAGAAACATGGAAAACTATTGGCTCAAAGTTTTGTGAAAAATGCAACATAGAAAAACCATCCAAAGAAATTAAGATTATTTGTTAATTGTATACGAAAATTCGTATACGTTTTTGTTGGTTTTTGCATTAACCTTAAAAGAGAAAAATACTTTTTTTAATTCAGATTGGGATTTGTCTCTCCATACAAGAAAAAGCCAAAATCCAATACTACTAAACAAAAATTACAAAATGGAACTATTTCAAAAGTTATCTCAGATAACTTTGAAGGATTATCAAAAGAAGAACTAGAAGGATTATGGCAGATACATAATGAAACCATAAAGGAACTAGAAGGTCCACAAACTGAACGTTATACAAGGTTTACTAGTGATCTTATCATGAGATTGAGGGATGTCTCAGAAAAGTTAATTCTTGCAAAGGCCATTCCTGAATTTCAATCAAGAAAAGATACAGCCTCATATGTATGGCAACAAATGAAATCAAGAAATATCCCATATGCAAAATCTAACTTTTACAAATATTTTTCAGAAGAACAAAAAAGAGATTATCAGTCAGCTGCATTCCTTGAAAAAATACCTGAAAAAAATCACAAGCATGATTTTTCTGCAATCGTAGGAAATTTTGAAGGAATAGGGGAAATCAAAAGATGTGCAGCACAGGGTGATGTGTTATGCCAAGCAAAAATGATAGATGGTCAAGTGTACGAGAATATACCTGACAAGGATTCAGACGCAGAACTTACAAAAAAACCCCCAAAGGATCCAATATTTTACGAGGAGGAAAATGAATATTTCTTAATGATATTACAAAAAGTGATAGAATCACTAAAATCAGTACAGCATTACTACATACGACATCCTGCCTTTTCAGAATTATCTCACGAAGACAAGAAAAAATTACGAGAGTCATTATTAATGGTTGAAAAATCAACAGAATTTGTCAATGCTGCATACAATGATAAGACCAAAATTCCAACAATGACTGAACATTTACTGGTATTGGCATATGCAGAAGAGACTCAGAATGCTGCAGGTGGGTTGTATTTGAGTATGCTCAGAAAGTTTGGAGCAGAAAAGGTAGAACATGCAAAAGAAATTCTTAGCGATTATGTAGTACCAAAACAAACAACAAAAAAAATGGCAGGAAAAACTCCACAATTGCACCCAAGATATGATCCCAAGAACAGGAAAGAAGCAGAAGATAGAGGATTTGACGGTGGTAAGTGCTCAAACACAAAATGCCCTAGTTTTGGATATCGTCTTGATTATGACAGAGTAAAAGTTGGTACAGTTACTAATGAGGGAAAAGAAAAAGATGTTTACGACACAAAACTAATCTGTTTTGCATGTGGAACTGTCCAGATTCCAAAAACAATCAAACTCCCAAACATGCATCCAAAGGTAACAATGAATTGGAATTCAAATGATTGATTCTCTTAATGAATGATATAAAACAAACTTTGGAATTGAAGGACACAAACTTCACAAAACTTTACTGTGGTTGTCGAATCTCTACCAAAGGAAACCTATACGAGGAGTGTTTACAACACAGTAAAGGAAATTTTATGAAATGAATGAAACAACATTTGATATAGATATCTGGAAAATGCAACATCCTATGTTTCATGAAAAATTATCCTTTGATGAGATACAGGAAGTTCAATTTAGTGATCTGACAAAAGAAAAAGAATTATCCTATCTGAAAAAAATATTGATAGAATTAACGATATTATATTCAGATCCACAAATCAATGCAAAAGATTTATTCCCACACATGGTAAACCGTCTGATAACAAAAAGAATAAAAGAATTAGAAAAATGACTGAACATCCATCTTTTAAACAAAGCAATTTTCTAAATACTGTATTCCCTAAACCTCCTTATCATTGTGTATCAAGACAATCAAATCCTGAACTGGGATCATTAGAGTCTGTAATTTACCAAGAAGATTACACTAGGACAACATGTGATAGTTGTGAATGTAACCTGGAATCATTCTCTAGAGAAATCGAAAATGAATTTGATGACAATTGGGAAACTGAAACTATTTGTAAAAATGATTATCTAAAACTGCCAAAACAACCTATACGATTAGAACAATTGAGAATAGAGATAGGCAAATGCAAGAAACAAGAGTATGAACTAGGAATCTATCATCATTTAATGACTTATGATTATAATTCGTCTGCAATGTGTGAAGTAATACCAGTACCTAAACTAGAAGCAAGAATACCTAAGAAACTAGAATAGTTCCATAATACTTCTCTAATTCCCTGAAATAATTTTCTACGCATACTATGTGCGTAAAAGAGGGCAAATCGAGATGACAGGCCATGCATGGGATGATAACAACTATGAAGGAAAGGCATTGCGTAGAGTTTTCACTAAACTACTAAAGAAATTTGAAAGTGAGATTAACAAAGATGAAATTGATTTAGAAAAGTACCAAAGAATTGCACACACATTATCACTAATTGCAAAGACAAAGGCTGATCTTGCATACAAGGAAAACCGTATTGAAGATAGGCTAAAACTATTAGAACAACTTACCCCATCTGACATCAAGAAAGGTACAATAATCTTGGAGGCATTACACCATGCAAAGGAACTCCCACACGAAGCAGATTGAAGAACTAGAGCAAAAGATTCTCTCTAGGCATTCATCAAACAAACAATTATCAACACAACAAATACTAGAGAAAATGTCCACACTACCTTTCTGGTGTGGAGACAATCACAAGCATGAAACTAATCCTGAGTATTGGAATGATTTTTGCTGCACACAGCATGTCGCAGGACTACCAAGACATCCTGCAACAAAGAAAGAGATGCCACCAACCCCATACCAACTGGAATTTGTAGCCGAGGTAATGAAAGCCGTAACCAAACCTGAAGGAATAACTCAGGAAGATTGGGACAGATTTTCTCACAAATTCCACATATCAAAAGGAAGACAGATGGGATTTACAGAAATTGTATTGCGATTAATCTTTCATTTTACCTTTTCAAGATATGCTAATTCCAATGTGGGAATTATGGCTGCAACCAATGGAGCATTGGCAAGAAAGGATCTAAGAAGATACTACAAACTATTTGTGCACATCAAAAAAGTCGTTACACAGGAAATCAAGGCAACCAAAGAAGGAACTTGTATGAAAATTGCTACTCAAACCACTGTCTGGGCATTTGCAGCTTCAGAAGAAGCAATTACAGGAGACACAAAATATGCCTGCATCTACATGGATGAATCAGCCAAATGGAAACTGGTAGATGACAAGCCAGTATTCAACTCAATAGTGCCCATTGTAGAAACAAACGGTGCTGATCTATATCTAGTATCCACGTTCAAAGGACCCATCAAAATGTTTTACAAAATCTCAATTGATGAGAAGTCAGATTACATAAAATTACAATACAATCTCTGGAGAACCGAAGGAAATCTTTACACCACTGAACAGATTAAGACAATGCTGGCCTCAAAGGATGTTGATCCAGATCAGGAATATCTATGCAAGGCCACAATAGGTGAAGATTCCATACTTGGTTCAATCACAGATGATGATAGAGGAACGTTTAGTGAATGGGGAGAGCCTGAAGAAGACGAGGAAGACGACAGTTACGTTGAGGATGAAGATGATTGGTCTTAAGGTAGTGATGTGTGATCCTGCAGGCAAGGTATCCCCATTCAATGATGATTATGATATCAAGAATGATCCGTTTGGAATAATTGGTGCAGAGTTTGATTTAAACAATTACAAGATAAGGTGGAGACTTGCAAAACAGTTCAAGAAAGATTCCTTCCAGAACGTGGCGATGTATCTCAAAGATGTCAAGAACAGAGTCAAACCGAATTTTATGGGATTGGAAACAAACAACAATGGATTAGACATACTCAAACTGTTTCACAAAAAATACAAACTGAATTATATTCACGGTGTTACAATGTCCGGGAATCTTACAGAAAAGACCCGTTCCAAGGGATACTCAGTTGATAAAACCTTCATTACAAAATGGTTCAAGAAAAAACACGAAGAGGGAATGTTTGAGTTTCCAAAGAATCCTACTGAAGACATGATAGAGTTCATGAACCAAATCCCAAAGATCATACCAATAATGACTGCAAACGGCTCTACAACTTACAAAGCATACAGAAATCAACATGATGATTTGTTTGTAGCTGCTCTGCATTGCTGTAACATTATTCGCTTATTCATAGAAGAACAGGAGAGATTAAAATGAAAACAAATGATGACATAATTCGATTAGCTGCAATTGCACACTCCAAACATAGAAACGCAATAGGACTGGTTGCAATAGAGATAGACAAGGATCTAAAACTGGTCTACGTAAAACTTGCTAGACAGTGGTCAAGGGATAAAATAAACGAGATACCTTATGAGATTGCCAAATTATACAATCAGATCAGATGGGGCAATACATACATTGATCAGTTGACAGGCCAGCACTTTATCCAGGATTTGAGAACTGTCCATCACATGCCTTTACAAATTATTAATACCCAAAAGAACCTCAAAGACCCTGATGATATTGAGAGAATAGAGGTAATGGATAAAATAGAGATGACACAATTCATGCTAACACTAAGACAGAATCATCAGGTACTATTTCCGGAAAACCCATCAAAGACAATGGGAGAACTAGAAGTCCAAATGTCTCTATACTCTGAATATAAGACAGAAGCTGGCAACGTGGATTATTATGCACCAGGAGACGAAAAAGACAATCTCACAAAGGCGTTATTGATAGATTGCTTTGCTGCAAGAAAATATCTCAAGGTAGGGGATGTTGGAATTTATGTCGGATCACAGTTCAATGAAACTTCTGAAATCAATTATTCCATGAGACAGTTCTAAACAATACTTCTCTTAATGATTAATCTAGTCAAATCATTATTTGACTGCAAGGAAATCAAGAAAGAATAAACAAAATAGTTCCGTACCTCAACCCAAACTCACATACCCATTATCATCTAAAAAACCAGAACAGAAAAAACAAAGACCTTTTCACGCAGTCGGTGTAATGAAGACAGAACAGGAAACGTCTTCATACAATGACGGCATGTATCACCAATATTCACCAGAACAGATAGCAACACACATTCCACGATATAATGTAGTTCCATATTCCAAAGGCAAAACTCCTAGACCTCTGTCTGCTGCACAAATCCAGCAAAGGAGAGACAAAAATATCATTCCACGATTCTTCATGAACCCATACCAGGATCTCGATTACATGGTGATTCAAGACATTTACTCTAACAGCATAGCCGGAAGAATCATCGATAGAAAGGAAGAACTAAAGTTTGGAAACGGAATAAGGCCAATACTAAAACTAAGAAACCCCAAATTACACGGTGATGAGGATGCACAACAAAAACTGCTAGAGGACAATCAGGAAATCATTGACAGACTTTTGATGTTAGATGAAGCATTAGGTGATCCTGACGATGCACTTGATCCATATCTTGATGCTGATGTATCTACAAAGTTCCAAGCATTGTCAAAGAACGCTGCAGTCTTTGGCAGATGCATGATAGTAAAACAGTTTACAAAAAGATTATTGCTGGCTGACGGCACACTGGCACCTGCTTCAATTCCAAATATTCTAAAAGTAATCCATCCTCGAGACATAGGGATAGTTGAGATTGACCAGGAATCATGGAAATTAAAATCAGTAAACATCAGATTTACATCTCAGGATATCTTGCCACACCAGATGATCTACATCGAAAATGACTCAAACAATCCTGTGTACAATGCGTTACACTATGGCTTTTCAGAAATGCAGTCCATGATTGGAGCCTCTCGTAGTTTGAGACAAATGATAGAGATTGACTTTCCAACCATAACAAAACATGTCTGGGCTGGAATTGGATTCATGTTTGTCAAGCCACAAGGCACAACCGAGGCAGAAATGTCTTCAGAACTAAACCAGATTAATTCAATAGCAAGAGCTGGAAGACTAAACAATCTGATGATAGATCCCGAGAATGTAAGAACAGACTTTCAGGATTTCAATCCAAAGATTAACGAACTTGTACAACTTGCTGACTTTTTGATTCGTTACAACATTGCACAGACTGGAATGCCACAAGCTTTGTTTGCACAGGAGCAGGATTCAAACCGTTCAACACTGGTGCAAAAGATCAGGCTGTTCATGGATGGCGGTCTAAAGAACAACCAAAAGAATTTCGCACAGCAGTTTGCAAAGCAGCATTACATGCCAAACTTCAAGGCATTATATGGAAAGGACTCTGAAGAATTCAAGACATTCAAGATTGAGGCAGAGTTTGAACCGCTAAAACTGGAAGCCTTTGACGATGCAGTGGATGCAGTAATGAAACTAAACCAGGAATTCCCACTGTTACCAGAGGCAGCAGGCGAACTGTTGGGAATTGATAACTTTGAAACCAAACTGGATCCTTCTATTCCAAGACCTGACCCCAACAAGAAAGGATTTGGATTTACTGATTCTGAAGGAAAGGAGATAAAGATGAAATGATGAAATCAAAAACAAAAGGCATTCAAAAGAACAAGTCTTCAGTTGATATGATAACAAAAGACTATGCAAACATCTTGGTAAACCAACTGCTAAGCACGACAGAATCAAATGAAATCCTCAATGCAAGATCCAAACTAACATTCTATGATCACAAACTAAAGGAATTGGGGTTAAGGGCCACGATAAAAATTGGAATTGAAAGGATTGAATGAGTGCAAAACGTGTATTAATAATCATCTGTCTTATAATGGCCTTGTTTGTCAATGCTCCTGCCATGGTACAGTAAACAATACTTCTCAATAGAATAAATCCACAAAATGATTCATGCAGTATTTCGCATCATTTGAACCCTTTGAGATATTTGACGAGTTCAACGGTGTTCAGGGAACCTACATCAAGTCTTTTCTAATTTCTGACAAGGTAAATCTAAACAAGTGGCAGGCAACTCACGAGGCCAACATATCAAATCTTGATTCGTTTCTCGGAAGACCAGGGATAAATTACATCAACCCACAAACAGGAAAGCGTGATCATACAGGGGCCACATCATTTGAAAAATCATTACAGTTACAGGAGCTGTACCGAGCAGCATCAATAATTGCAGTAGGCTCTGACATTCCTACTAAAAAGAACTGGCAAGTCTCAAAGATGGTAGATGACAAGGTTACACAGCAAATAAAGTCAGGAGAAATCAAGTTTATCAGCCCTTCAATCTGGCCTGAAGAAAACGCAGTTGAGATAATCCAACAGACAGACGGTGATACGGTTGATGTTGTTCATGATTACAAAGGGTTACACTATGCATTTGTCGATGACCCAGCATTTGGGGTTGAGGCAGAAATCAAATCATTCTGTGACGGTACTACAAAGCAATGTCAGACAGAACTGCAAAAGTTTGATGCATCAATAAATGAAGTCGGTCCAATCACTGACCACAAGATAATCCTAGAAAAATTAATGAAGAACAGCATGGTTGCAGCATTGCCTGATGATGTGCAGAAATGCCTTCAAAAGAAACTCTCAGATAATCTCTCAAAGGGAGAAGAGCCAACAGACAAGGATCTTGCGATAAAGATTTCAGAGTGCAAAAAAGAACTAGAAAATAGTTCCAAATCATCTTCAAACACTTCTCATAAGAAAAATTACACTTCCAAAAACCAAATGGCTACTGACGAAGAACTTCAAAAGGAGCTCGAAGAGACAAAAAAAGCTCTTAAAGCTACTGAAGAAGAACTCAAAAAAGTAAAAGACGAAGAAGCTAAAAAATCAAAGAAAGCTCAAGAAGACGACGAAGACGAGGAAAAGAAACAGGAAGCAAAAAAAGCCGATGACGATAAAGAAGACGAAGAGGAAAAACAGGCATTAAAGGCTCAAGTCGAGACTTTAACTGCACTAGTCAAAGTTCCTATTGTTGATAAAATCGTTAAAGCACAACTTTCTGCATCTGTAATTTCCAAGGATTCGGAATCCAAAGTTAGAAAAGCTTTGATGGCATCTTCTGTCGATGCATTGACTCAAAAATATGAGTTAATCAAACCATTTGAAACACAACTCAACAGTCTCTCAGCAAGTCTGAATGTCCCATATATGGGAAGTGAATCATCCTATGATGCTTCACTAGAAGACATTGATGACGAGGCATTGTTGATGGAGGTAAGTGGATAACCATGACCTTTGCAGCAGGCGATCTCATTCGCCCTGGAAAACATGATGTAGAGACATTGGCATTGGCTACAGGTACAATCACCAAAGGAAACTTTGTCACTTCATCTTCTGGAAATGCAGTAGCACTTGCTGCCTCAACTGATACCACCACTGGTGTCTTTGTCGCAGTCGAGACTAGAGTATTTGCAGCAGGTAAGGTAACTGATGTACAGTTAGCTGGTTCTGGATCTTACGTTGTAGTTACCATGGGCGGTATAGTACAACCAAACGGCTATGTCAAAATTGCAGCAGGCAACAAGGCAGTAGCTGCAACTGGTAGTGCTGTAGCAGGAGGCGACTTGGCAAAAGGCTGGATTATTGGCAGATATATCAAACATCCTGGAGAAGATAAAGCAACTCCTTCAGCAGATACCGAATTAGGCGTAATCCTATTAGGAGCAGTCTAGATTGTCTGAACATAAAGTATTCACTTACTGGCCAAAGAACGGAGCAGTCTATTCTGGCGTTGGTGCCGAGCATATGGACCTCAAGCAATTTGACGGTTCACATCAAAAACTCGGACACATTCGCTATGATGCATCTACCAAAAAATATAACATCAGATATGGTGCAAAAACCAAACAAACTCTTGTTGCAATGAAAAACAAAACTTTCAATGCAGCAGTAGGGGACACATCCATTGATCACATCAATGCATTCCCATTACTTAGAGAAATGGTTGGTACACCGGCTGAAGTATATCATTTGGAAGATATGACTAGAACAATCAACGTTCCAAGTTTGAATGCAAGAATTCCTGAAAGGGATGCATTCAAGGCACAACTCGGTGTCAAACCATTGCAGGAAGTTGACTTTACTCAAGTCAAATACGGTGAGGATCACTTTGACCTTACCTACAATGCAACACCATTCTTCCATCCTTCCGAGGACAGATTGAAAAGCGTCATTGACCCAATGAATATTGACATGGAGGAATCAAGAAGAGCACTAAAGGAGGCAAGAAATGTATTAGCATTGTTTGCACTTACTGCCCTTACTGATACTGATGCACTTGGTACAAACGATTGGAGTGTCGTAAATGCAGGTGGACGAAACACTGTTAATCCAAAGAAAGACATTCAAAAAGCCATCAATGATCACTGGGTAGCAAACCAATCCAGAATCGACAAGGTTGCAATCAACCCAATCGATTATCAAAGATATGAGGCAAACGATAATGTCAAAGGATTCCAACCAGGACTAGACGTTGTAATGGACGGTGTAACTCCTGTTAGAGGAATTCCAGGATTGACAGCATACTTGGATCCAATGATCCCATTGGGCAGACTCTACTTTGTGGATTCTCAAGCCTTCTTGAAAGGCGTAGGACCTCTACAAACTGAACAGTGGAGAAAACCAGAGAATAACGCAGATCTCGGAATAGTCAGAGATTATGTGCAAATGCTCTTGATGAACCCAAGCAGATACGGATTCAAGGCAGATATTGATGTCAACACTACTGACGGTGATACAGCAGGCACAGAGCCAGCAACACTTGAAGCAGCAAAGGCAATTATCGGAAGTCCAACAACCGTTGCAAACCCACCAACAATATCAAGTTAGGTTTCAAATTACTTCTTTTTTTATTTTTTTTCTCATAACAAGCATGACTGATCCAGATACTACTCCTCTAAGAAGAACCACAGGACAAAAAGACAATGCACTTCATGACATTGAGACAAACGATCCTCAGAAACATTACATGATTAACAATAACGGACTGTATGGAAATCACCAATACACAGACCTTGCTTTACTTCTCAAAAGAAACATTCTAAAATAATAATACATGTCAGTTAACAATCTTAATTTTGAATTCTTTGACTTGGCAATGACCAAGGACATTCTGAAAATAAAACAGACAGATTCTACAGACGATGCATTGTTACGAGGAACGTTTGGTCTAAAGTCCGAGAGATGGATAAAAAACAACCTCATTCCATATGCGGATTCATTTCCATTGTTACAGGAAGATCAAGAGTCTGCGATAAGTGCAACTTGCAATCATGCAGCAGCGGGATACAAAAAACATAACAATAATTTTGAAGCAGCAAAAGAGTTCAAAGAAGAGGCAAAGGATGATCTTAACTCTTTGATACTGGCACTAAAGGCAAGGCCTACAACTCGAACAAAGATTGTTGCAGCATCACAAAATTATGATACTGAGGATGACATATTATTCTCACAAAGAATATTTCGTTAATAATACTTCTCTTAATTTCCAAATCTAATCTGTCTTCATGAACGAATCAGTAAACCTAAACGAAAAAATTTCAATCAACAAAAGATATGATACTCAAGTTATTTTAGAAGGAAAGACAGTTCCAATTATCCACAAATGGGGAAAACATTCACAGGATCATCCACCAACAAAGTTTCAAAAATTCTCACATTTAGCAAAACATCTCTACAAAGAAGGAATCAGCTCATGGAGAAACGATGATAATATTGGAATTCGTGACACAGCAAAAATTGGAACCACACAGATAGTTGTAGAGAAATGGAAAGATCCAGATGCAAAGATTCACAAATTAATTTCAAAGGGGTATAGTTATCGTGACATTACAAGAAAAATTGGAAGATGTGATTTAGAGGAAATCTCAATTGCACATGCAACCCCAATCACTCCATTAAACACAGGACTAAACGAAGGACTACAGCAAGCATGGGATTTAATCATAGCGGCCGACGCTGTCAACTATTATACCAATGCATTAGCTAGATGTGGAGTCGGTGATTCAGCAGCAGCAGTTGTAGCAACACAAACAGATTTGCAAGCTGCAACCAACAAACTATACAAAGCACAAAATGCAACTTTTCCATCACGTTCAGCTCAAACTGTAACCTTCAAGTCTGACTTTATCACAGGTGAGGCAGAATATGCATGGGAAGAATATACAGTGGATAATGGTGCAACCCCTACAAAGAATCTTCTAAGAGCACTAAATTCACAGGGCACAAAGATGGCAGGCGTAACATGGACTTTGCAGTTAGATGTGACACTGGCATGATGGTGAAATGTCAATTACGACAAGTCAAATCATCTCGCAGGTAATACAGCCAAACGGCTCAATCAACGTGCATGAAAGACATACTGATCATACAGGTAAAACCTATGACATACAATACAATGCTCCACAGGGTTCAAACATTACTGCGATAATAAACGCAAGGGCCGTCATAATTGAAAACAAGCTCAAGGAAAATGATCTGTATCGTGCAATATTCATAGAGCCTTGGGATTATACGTTGGTTCATGCAACAAATGCAGACCTTGCGCCTTTTGTGAGGACCCTTTACAAGGAATCCATACAGGATCAAACTGCAATAATTGGAATGAGACTGATAGAATGGGTGACAAATAGGAGATTCACAGAAACTCAGATAAGAAATGCCTTTGGACTAACTTTGTCTCGCTGGAATACTTTGAAAGCCAAGATCCAGGTGTTGATAGATGATTTCAATGCAATACAGGGAGCAAAAGGAGAATGACAACCTATTATGTCGACTCTAATGCAACCGCAGGTCTAGATAACGGTACAAGCTGGACTGATGCATATCTTACATTTTCTCAAGCTATAACATCTGCAACAACTAATAATGATCAAATATGGGTTGCAAGTGATCATCAGGAAGAAGTATCTTTTGATACTACCTATGCTTTCGGTGCGGATGTCAACGTGATATGCAAAAATAAGACAGATGACAGCAATGCCATCATGGGCACTGGCGGTTGGATTGGCAACTCTACAACAAACAGATCTATATTTCTTAGCGGTGTATCCAGAAAAATATATCAGTATGGTATTACATATAGAACCGCTGGAACCTCTGCGGAGAACATTAGAATAAACATGGGTGGAAATTCTCACTATGAACTTGAGGAATGTTATATCTGGCAAGGCAACACTGGAACCGCAGGATATATTGGATTCAATGCAACTGGTGATAAATTAGGACACACAAGATGTAAAAATTGTACTTTCAGATTTGGCTCTGTTAATCAGGAATTTAGACTAAGCAGCGATGTTGTGATAGAGGGTGGTTCGATTTCTTCAGCAGGTTCAATACCTAGCACATTGGTAGAGCTTACTACAATTGATTCCACAGGTGGGACAATGGTTTTAGAAGGTATGGATTTGAGCCATCTCACAAATACTACAATCCTTGGTTCTGTCACAAGAAATACCCCTAAAATTTCATTGGTTAACTGCAAGTTGGGTACAGGTATGGTCATGATTGGAACCCAGACAGTACTCAATAAAGCTACTGGCAGTGTAACTATGTTTGATTGTGATTCTGGCGATAATCACATGTCATTTGCTTATGCCGATATACTTGGTTCTATAGTGATGGAGCAAACCATAAAATTTACTAGCGGTGCAGCAAATCAGTCATGGAAAATTGTGACTACTGCAAACTGTTCTTACTTTACACCATTTGTTTGCCCATGGATTGACTTGTATAATGATGTATTAACCTCACAGTCACCATATCTGGAAATATTGAGGGACGGTTCAACTACTGCCTATCAGGATGATGAGGTATGGGGAGAGTTTGCATATAAAAACACAGTAAACACAACAAAATCAGATTTTGTAAATGACAGGATGGCTCTCTTGGGAACCCCTACAAATCAGACTGCAGGTGCTGGATTGGCTTCTTGGAGTGGGGAAAGTGGTACTGCTTGGAGTGGAAAGGTTGAAGCTGGATCAATTACAGCAAAAGAGATAGGACATATCAGAGGAAGATTATGTGTAGGCCTTGCTTCAACTACTGTCTATCTTGATCCGCAAGTGAGGGTATGACCACAGTTTCAAGAGTATCGCCTAACGGGTGGACTCAATACGATGATGCTTCTACAATATCAAGGGTAACCCCTAGCGGGTGGATTCAGTTTATAGCCACAGGTGGAGCAGTTGTAAAAACAATCACAGACACGTTATCATTATCCCACAATACAAAAACAACAAAGGATATCAAAATATCAGATACAATCACACAGTCTGAAACCCTAAATCTCATCAAGACCATACTATTGCCTGAAAATCTATCATTATCACATTCTCTGAAATTCACCAAACTAATCAACATATTACAGACAATAAACATCACAGAAAACCTGACCTTTGTCAAGAACGTGGTAAAGATAATTACGGATTCCTTGGGACTTTCAGAGTCAGTCAAGACAATAAAGACGGTAAAACTGTCTGATGCCATTTTGATATCTGAGATTATATCAAAGACGGTTTCAGGTGCAATAACCAAACTTATCACGGATTCGCTTTCTTTTTCTCATTCCATCAAGGTATCAAAGACAGTAAAGATTCAGGAAACAATATCGATGACATCAAATGTCATTCTCTCAAAACTTGTAAAGATTGCAGATTCTATTGGACTTTCGCAACTTGTATCAATTGTAAAACCTGCGATTCCTGGATCTCACAAGGTAGATCTTGGAAGTTTTTCAACATCACAAAGAACCGCAAAACAATACAAGGCAACTGATGCAAATGTTAATTTAGGATTATTCAAGGCAGGAAAAACAAAAAAGATCTTCTAAAAACTTCTCTTAGAATCACAAATTCATTTTTTATCAAATGACAATAATAGTAAACGATGATCTTAGTTCTACC
>Ga0114931_10006023_pt1 | contig 14974 bp, 13 predicted proteins | sample 2SBtaG_FD_89579 | JGI IMG/M metagenome (GOLD analysis project Ga0114931, IMG submission 89579) | Deep subsurface microbial communities from Kolumbo volcano to uncover new lineages of life (NeLLi) - 2SBTROV14_V59a metaG | ecosystem: Environmental > Aquatic > Marine > Volcanic | place: Kolumbo...
CGATTCTGACGGCCCTTGTTCTCGATCTTGCCCACGCGCACCGGTCCGATCTCTCCGGTGCGGCGCACATGGGTGCCGCCGCAAGGTTGCAGGTCCACGCCGTCGATTTCCAGGAGGCGCACGTGCCCGGCACCGGTCGGCGGCTTGACCGACATGGTGCGCACCAGCCCCGCGTTCGCGGCCAGTTCCTGGTCGGTGATCCAGCGCGAGGTCACCGGATGGTCCTCCGCGACGATGCGGTTCATGGCGGCGGCGATGGCCGCCTTGTCGAGCTGGGTATCGGGCAAGTTGAAATCGAGCCGCCCCTTGCCGTCGCCGATGGAGCCGCCGGTCACGTCGCCGGTGACCACCGCGCACAAAACATGAAGCGCGGTATGAATGCGCATGAGCCGGTGACGCCGCGCCCAGTCGATCTCGGCGGTGACGGTCTCTCCCACCGCCGGGCGTGGCGCGCCCTCGGCGGGGATGTGCAGCACATCTTCGTGAGTCGCGCCCTTGCGTGTATCGGCGATGGGGATCTCGCTCCCGTCGGCCCGGCGCAGAACCCCGGTATCTCCCGGCTGCCCGCCGCCCATGGGGTAGAACACCGTGCGGTCCAGGCGGATGCCCTGGTCGTCCGCGCCGACGACGCGCGCCTCGCAACTCTTGGCGTATGCATCCTCGCGAAAGATCAGTTCCATGGGCTCGCTCATGCTCCCAAGCCGGCGCGTTCGAGCCAGCCGGGCACCGGCAGGTCCTTCTCGCGCAAGAATCGCGGGTTGAACAGGCGGCTCTGATAGCGCGTCCCATAGTCGCACAGGACGGTCACGATGGTGTGGCCGCGCCCCAGGTCGCCCGCCAGGCGCACCGCCCCGGCGATGTTGATGCCGCTCGATCCGCCCAGGCACAAGCCTTCCTCCTCGAGCACGCGAAAGACATGGGTGACCGCTTCCGCGTCGGGGATCTGGAATGCTTGGTCCACCGGAGCACCTTCCAGGTTGGCGGTGACACGGCCCTGGCCGATCCCCTCGGTGATGGAGCCGCCCTCGGCCTTGAGGTCGCCGAATTTGTAATAGTGATAGAGCGCCGAGCCCATGGGATCGGCAAGCGCGATAGTCACGTTCTGGTTGCGCTCCTTCAGATAGAGCCCAACCCCGGCCAAGGTGCCGCCGGTGCCCACCGCGCAGGTGAAGGCATCCACCTTGCCGTCGGTCTGGCGCCAGATCTCCGGCCCCGTGGTCTCGTAGTGGCCGCGCCGGTTCGCCACGTTGTCGAACTGATCGGCGAAGATGGCGCCGTTCGCCTCGCTCTCGGCCATTTCCGCGCCCAGGCGCCGGGCGACGTGAACGTAGTTCTCCGGGTTTTTGTACGGCACCGCCGGCACCTCGCGCAGATCGGCCCCGCACAGGCGCAGCATGTCCTTCTTCTCCTGGGACTGGGTTTCCGGAATCACGATGAGCGTGCGATAGCCCCGCGCGCGGCCGACCAGGGCCAAGCCGATTCCCGTGTTGCCGGCCGTGCCCTCGACGATCAGGCCCCCCGGGCGCAAACGGCCGGAGTCCTCCGCGTCCCCGACGATGGCCCAGGCGGCGCGGTCCTTGATCGAGCTGCCCGGGTTGAGGAACTCGGCCTTGCCCAGGATCTCGCAGCCGGTCTCGTCCGACAGACGGCGCAGACGAATGAGCGGGGTATTGCCGATGGTCTCGACGAAGCCGTTACGTACGTCCATGGCGCGCGCGTCAGGTCCGGGAATGGCGGGCGGAACGGGGAGACTAGGGCTAGACGCGGGCCGATTCAAGCCCAGGCGCGGCGCAGGCGGTCCCGGTTCAGGGCCAGCCATTGCAGGGCCATGATGGCGGGTGCGTTGACGATCCGCCCGGCCTCCAGCTCGGCCAGGGCCTCGGCGAACGGCAGCACGAAGGCGCGGATATCCTCATTTTCGTGGTCCAGCCCGTGCAGGCCGCCAAGGCCGGCGCTCTCCACCTGGCCGCAAAAGAGATGTATGATCTCCGACGTGCCGCCCGGACTGACCAGGGCGCGGCCAATGAGCGCGAGCTCACGGATACGGCAGCCCGCCTCCTCCAGCGCCTCGCGGCGCGCCACGTCTTGCGGGGATTCCCCAGGCTCGATGATGCCGGCCACGATCTCGGTCAGCCAGGGGTCGAGCCCGGCGGCATAGGCGCCGACGCGGAACTGCTCGATCAGGACCACCGCGTCGCGCGCGGCATCGTAGGGCAGCACCGCGGCGGCATGGCCGCGCTCGAAGCATTCCCGGCTCATCACGCCGGTCCATCCGCCGTCGAAGCGCCGGTGCCGCAGCCGGTAGCGATCGATCCGGAAATAGCCCCGATAGGGCGTCGTTTTCTCACATACCTGGACACGCGGATCGTCGTCGTTCAACGAAGTTCCCCTCGATTATCACTTTCCGTTCGCCACCTGGTTCGACGCCAACCGACCGGCGCGGCGGTGCTGGCCGGGACTGACCTTGAATTCCCGCTTGAAGGCTCGAATAAACGATATAGCCGAGTCGTAGCCAACGCGCTCGGCGATGCGTTCCACGGACAAGGATTGCTCGTGCAACAATACGCCGGCCCGGCACATGCGCCATTTGGTTAGGTACTCGATCGGGGATAACCCGATCCGGCTCTTGAAGTGCATCGCGAACGCGGAGCGGGACATGCCCGCGGTGCGCGCCAAGCCCTCGACCGTCAACCGGCGCTCCGATTCGTCGTGGACTAGCCGGATCGCACGGGCCAGCCGGGGGTCCATCAAGCCGGCCAGAAATCCACGCGGGGGCCGCTCTTTCGTCATGTGGGCACGCAATACCTGGATCAGCAACACCTCGGCCAGACGCTCGGCCACGGTTTCGGCGCCGGGAGAGTCCTGCTTCAGCTCGCGGACCAGCAAGGGCAAAACCGAATCCATCGTGCCGGGCGATAGAGTATCGAACGCATGGACGTGGATCATCCCGGGCAGATGGGCAACGAGAGGATGCCGGATATCGCCGCGATACGCGAAATGGCCGCAGACCAATTGGGTCGGCGCGCCGCCTTCGGCGAAATAGGGCCGGTCGCCGGCGAAGGACGCCACGACCTCGGATCCCGGCACCGGATCCCGGCCGGGCCGGTCGGCGAGGACGTGGGCCGCGCCACGCGGAAACAACAAGACGTCGCCCGCCGTCGCATTGTGCGTCCGCCCATCGGATTCAATCACGCAATCGCCGCGCACGATGGCATGGAATTGCGCGAAGGGGCCCGCGGCCATGGCCATGCCCCAAGGTGCCCGAAAATCGCGTACGAAGTAGACGCAACTCTTGAGCCGAATCAGGCGCAGTACACTGCTCAGGGCATCTTCCATCTCGGACCTTTTCGCGGCTCGGTCGAATCGCGGCCGGATCGCGCCGCACGATGCATATTATTGGATAAGTCCGATAATTGTCTCCGCATTCGGACGATCGGTTTATAAAACAAGCTGTTTAGTCATTCATAACCCACACAGCTTGGCATAGCTTTCGCTTCGACCATATATCGAAGGGAAATAAACGATGCGAAACATAAGATTTCCGGGTTCGAGAAAAAGCCTGGGCGCGATCCTAGCAACGGGTCTGGTTAGCCTGGTCATCGCCGGCTGCGCGACTCAAGCGGACTCGGCGGAAGGCGACGTGGCCCGGCCCGCTTGGCGGCGTGCGTTCGAGCCCGTGAATCCCATGATCAAAATGGCGCCGGCCTACGGTGATCGTTCGAAAGGCGCACACGGAACCTTCGGCCAATTCGCGCCGAATTTCATTACCCCGCTCCATACGCACAGCGCCGCCTACGATGGCGTCGTGATCAGCGGTGTCATGACCAACCCATTCGAGGGAGAGGAAAATCCACCGAAGATGGGGCCGGGCTCGTACTGGCACGTTCCGGCGGAATCCGTGCATGCGACGGCCTGCGTTTCGGATACGCCGTGCGAGTTCTATTTTCACTCGCTGGGCGCGTTCGACTTCAAGCCGGTGAAGTAGCGACACGAGAACGTGTCCGGGCCGGTTTGCCCCCCGGGCGCGTTTGTGTTGCCATGGCGCGCATCGCCGCGGCTAAAACGCGCGGCGGAGAAAGGACGCCATGCCTGTTCGCAGCGAAAAACTGACCTTTCCCGGCGCCGATGGAGATGCCTTGGCGGCGCGCCTGGATTTGCCCGCGGGCGAGCCGAGCGCCTATGCGCTGTTCGCCCATTGCTTTACCTGCACGAAGGATATCTTCGCCGCCAGCCGCATCGCCGCCGGGCTTGCGGCGCGGGGACTTGCCACCCTTCGGTTCGATTTCACCGGCCTCGGCCACAGCGAGGGCGAATTCGCCAACACCAACTTCTCGTCCAACGTGGCCGACCTGGTGGCGGCCGCCGCCTTTTTACGAAGCACCCGCGCGGCGCCCAAGCTGCTGATCGGCCACAGCCTGGGCGGCGCGGCGGTGTTGGCCGCGGCCGGGGACATACCCGAAGCGGTCGCGGTGGCCACCATCGGCGCGCCGGCGGACCCGGCTCACGTGGCGCACAATTTCACGCCCGCGCGTGCCGAGATCGAGGCCAAGGGGGAGGCCGAGGTGATGCTTGCCGGGCGCGTGTTCCGGATCAAGAAGCAGTTTCTGGACGATATCGCCGCGCGCAAACTGGAAGCGGATATCGGGAACTTGCGCAAGGCGCTTATGGTCTTTCACGCGCCGCAGGACCAGATCGTGGGAATCCAGAATGCCGGGCAAATCTTCGGCGCGGCGAAGCACCCCAAGAGCTTCGTGTCCCTGGACGACGCCGACCACCTGCTGAGCCGCAAGGCGGACGCGGTGTACGTGGCCGAGGTGCTCAGTGCCTGGGCCGGACGGTATCTGGGCATGGCGGTGGAGACGGAGAAGGAGGGACCCTCGGTCCTGAAAGCGGAGCCCGGCACCGTGGGCGTTCGCGAGACACGCACCGGAAAATTCACGCAGGAGATTCGGGCCGGGAAACACGCCTTCATGTCGGACGAGCCGACGGACGTGGGCGGCGACGACAGCGGACCCGGCCCCTACGATCTGCTATTGGCCGGGTTGGGCGCGTGCACGTCCATGACGCTTCGCCTCTACGCGGATCGCAAGGGCCTGCCCCTGGAACGGGTGACCGTGCGCCTGCGCCATGACCGCATTCATGCCACGGACTGCGACGACTGCGAGACCAAGGCGGGGCGCCTGGATCGCATCGCGCGGTCGATTTCCGTGGCGGGGCCACTTGATGACGCCCAGCGAGCCAAACTCTTGGAAATCGCCGACAAATGCCCGGTGCACCGCACGCTCACCGGCGAAGTCAAGGTCGAAACATCGATCGATTGATGCTATTGGCGCGCGAGCTTCCGCCCTTGCCGCGCGACTGGAAGCTCCGTATCTAAGTCGCTTCTGACCTATTGGCGGTCGTGATGATACAACTTGACGGTGACGGCAGGCGGTAGATTCTGCTAGGCTTCACGCTAGAAAGAGAAACAAACAATAGTGGGTGGCGTAATCCCCGGAGAGGGGCACGTCGAAGTATCGTGGGAGGTGATGCGTGAAATTACGAAATCGGGTCGGCGATCTTTGACCGTAACCGCGGCATTTCCGCCGCGGCGCCGCGCTTGATTCTTGTGATTTCGCCCGCACCGATCATCCCAGACCCCGCTATGGGGCGAACCGGCGGCGGTTAGGTCGCGCCGTGGCAACACGGCCGACAGTCGCATCCACGGCCCTTGATCGGGCGTGGCGCGCGGCGACGGTCCGGCGGGGATTTTGATCGCAACGACTTGCAACGCGGCAAGATGGAGATGACGAATGAAGAAGGAACTCAAGGACGCGACCGGGAAACGAATTCACCCCTATGTGCCCGAGCTCTGCGAGGGCTTGCGCAAGGGGACCGTTGACCGGCGCGAATTTCTACGCACCGCGACCCTGCTCGGCGTCTCGGCCGGCGCGGCCTATGCCATGGCCGGCAAGATCCTGGGCGAGGACATCATGCCCAAGGCGGCCGCCGCCGAAACCCCGAAACGCGGCGGCACGTTTAAGTTCTCCATGCAGGTTCAGGAGATGTCCGACCCGGCGACCTTCGACTGGACACAGAAATCCAACGTCGCGCGCCATATGACCGAGTATCTGACGATCACCGGCCCGGACAACATCACGCGGCCGTATCTGGCCGAGAGTTGGGAGGCGAGCGACGACCTCAAGACCTGGACCCTGAATCTGCGCAAGGGGGTCAAGTGGTCGAACGGCGACGAGTTCAACGCCGACGACGTGGTGCACAACTTCACCCGCTGGCTCGATCCGAAGGTGGGGTCCTCCAACGTGGGCCTGTTCGCCTCCATGGTCGACGAGGTCGATACGGGCAAGAAGGACGATAAGGGCAACCCGGTCATGGGCAAGCGCATGACCGCGGGCGCGGTCGAAAAGCTCGACGCCCATACGGTGCGCCTGAACTTGAACTCGGCGGTGCTGTCGATCCCCGAGAACCTTTACAACTATCCGACCGCGATCGTGAACCGCCGGTTCGACGACGAAGGCGGGGACCTGTCCAAGAACCCGGTCGGCACCGGCCCCTACATGCTGGACAAGGACAGCTTCCAGGTTGGCGAAAGGGCCGTGCTCAAGCGCCGGGCGGACAAGTACTGGGGCGACGATCCATATCTGGACGAAATCCAATACTTCGACCACGGCGAGGAACGCTCCGCCTGGCTGGCCGCGCTCGCGTCCAAGCAGGTTCATGCGATTTACGAGTTGGACATCACCCAGCTCGAGGTGGCCGAGCGGCTGCCCAAAGTGAACCTGCTCCAGGCGAACACGGCGCAAACCGGCGTGGCGCGCATGCAGCGGACGCAAGCGCCGTTCGACAATCTCAACCTGCGCCGCGCGATCATGGCGTGCATGGATCACCAGAAGCTGCTGGATATCGCCCACCGAGGCAAGGGCGCCCCCGCCGAAAACCACCACGTCGCGCAAATCCATCCGGAATACTACAAGCTGCCGCCGCTCAAGCAGGATTACGAGCTGGCCAAGAAGCTGATGGTCGACGCCGGCTATGCCGACGGCATCACGCTATCGGTGAACGTGGGCAATGCGACCGGCAAGTGGGAGCAGGACACCATGCAGGCCCTGAAGGAGCAGTTGGCTCCGGCCGGGATCAACATGGAGCTCAACCTCATGCCCAGCGCCCAGTACTGGGAGGTTTGGGACAAGGCGCCGTTCAGCTTCACCGGCTGGACCCACCGGCCTCTTGGCGTGATGGTGCTCAACCTGGCCTACCGCTCGGGCGTGCCATGGAACGAGGCCGCTTACTCCAATCCGGAGTTCGACAAGGCGCTCGACGTGGCCAGCTCGATCCTCGACGTGGAGGAGCGGCGCAAGGCGATGCGCACCTGCGAGAAGATATTGCAGGACGATGCCATCATCGCCCAGCCGCTCTGGCGCGCCGTGTTCACGGCGGCCGACGAGCGGGTCAGGGGCTTCCAGATGCACCCGACCAATTATCACCAATTCAATAAGGTGTGGCTCGCCTGATACCGACGAAAAGGCCGCGGGGGGAGATGGGTTTCCCCCGCGGCATCTTCGGCCGGCGCCATCCATGCGTTGCGCGCGCGCCGAGGCAAGAATACAAGAATAAGGGGGAAGGTCGCCTCTCATGATGATATTTATCGTGCGCCGTCTTGGTACCACGGTCCTGACCATGGTGGTGGTTTCGATTCTTTTGTTTCTACTCCTCGAGATCAACGTGGAAGGCGTGGCGATCAAGGTCCTGGGGGCCTATACCAACGAAGAGCAGCGCAATATCTGGCTCGAGCAGCACGGTTATTTTCTACCCGTCTACGTGCGTTATTTCGATTGGCTTGGCAATTTCCTGATCGGGAATTTCGGCGATTCGATCCGCTTCAAGGTGCCGGTCGGGCAGATACTGTGGCCGCGCCTGGGCAACACCGGCATTCTCGGCTTGGCGACCATGGGGGTGGTGGTGCCTCTGTCGCTGGTCCTTGGCGTGCTGTCCGGCATGCGCGAAGGCTCCAAGCTGGACCGCACCATCTCGGTCACTTCCATCGTCACCACCTCGGTGCCCGAATTCGCCAGCGCGGTGCTGCTCTCGGCGGTGTTCGTGTTCTATCTGGACCTGTTGCCCGGTACCAGCAGCATGAGCGACGGGTTCAGCCTGGTGCAGCTCATCATGCCCGCCATGGTGCTGGTGCTCTATGACTTCGGCTACGTCACGCGCATGACCCGCGCCTCCATGGCCGAGGTCATGATGACCAACTACATACGCACGGCGGTGCTCAAGGGCCTCCCGTATCGGGCCGTGATCGTGCGCCACGCCTTGCGCAACGCCCTGATCGCCCCGTTCACGGTCATCATGCTGCAGATCAACTGGTTGCTCTCGGGCGTGATCGTGGTCGAGTTCTTTTTTGCCTACAAGGGATTCGGAGCGCTCCTGTTGGAGGCGTCCTTGAATCAGGACATCTTCCTGATCGAGGCCTGCGCCATGATCGCCGTGTTCGTTGCCGTGGCGACGCAAACCATCGCCGACCTGGGCTACACCTATCTCAATCCGCGCATCCGCTTCGCATAGGGGGAAGGCCGTGACCGACTTGGCCGTACAATCCATACAGCGGGAATCCTCGATTCTCCGCGCCCTCAAGAGCATGGCGCTGATTCGCGAAAGCGTGGTCGGCATGATCGGGCTCGCATTGATCCTGATCTGGGTGCTCACCGCCTTGTTCGCCGATGCGATCGCGCCGTTTCCGCCCAATGCGACCATCATGCCCATGGCCAGCCCGGGCACGGCGGGACCGGATGGGGCCGTGTTCTGGCTCGGCACGGATCATATCGGGCGCGACATCCTGTCGCGGATCATCTACGGCTCGCGCCAGGTTCTCCTGTATGCGCCGCTGGCCACGTTTTGCGCCTACGCGGTCGGCGTCCCAATGGGCTTGGCGGCCGGCTATCGGCGCGGCATGACCGATGACGCGCTGTCGTTCCTGGCCAATGTCATCCTCTCGTTCCCGGTGCTGGTGCTCTACATCATCATCATCGCCACCATCGGCGCGTCGGCCGTCAATATCGTGATCGCGGTTACCTTTGCCTCGGCGCCGGGCATTTTCCGTATCGTGCGCGGGCTGGCGCTGGACCTGCGCAACCGGGAGTACGTCGCCGCCGCCGAAACCCGGGGCGAGACGCCCTGGCGGATCATGTTCGTGGAGATTCTGCCAAACGCGCGCGGCCCGCTTATCGTCGATGCCTGTCTCAGGGTCGGGTATGTGATCATCACCATCGGCGTGCTCGGGTTTCTTGGCCTTGGCCTGCCGCCGCCCGATCCGGACTGGGGCGGCATGATCAACGAGACCCGCCAGATGGCGATGGCGTTCCCGTACATGACCGTTTTCCCGGGCATCGCCATTTCCTCGCTGGTGTTGGGCTTTAACCTATTGGCGGATGGCCTGCGCGAGGTTTCGTTGCGCGACTGAGGGGTGCGAGATGACGACCGACGGCAACACCTACGACGGCCCGATCCTCGAATGCAGGAACCTGTGCATTTCGTACTTCACCCGCGCGGGCGAGATTCCGGCGGTGGTGGATTTCAACCTTACGCTCAATCAGGGCGATAGCGTTGGCCTGGTCGGGGAATCCGGGTGCGGCAAGTCCACGGTCGCCATGGCGATCATGCAATACCTGGGCTCGAACGGCGGTATCGTCGGCGGCGAGGTGATCTACAAGGGACGGGATCTGGCGACCCTCGGCGATGAGGAGCTGCGCCAGTTGCGCGGCAACGAGATCGCGATGGTCTATCAGGAGCCCATGGCCTCGCTCAACCCAAGCATGACCCTCGGCCGGCAGCTCATCGAAGTCCCGCTCTATCACGAGGATATTACCGAGAAGGAGGCCTACGACCGCGCCGCCGATATCCTGGCCGCGGTCAAGTTGCCGGACCCGGAGCGGGTCATGGCCTCCTATCCGCACCAGATCTCGGGCGGGCAGCAGCAGCGCGTGGTCATCGCCATGGCGCTCCTGTCCAATCCCTCGCTCCTGTTGCTCGACGAGCCGACCACGGCTCTCGACGTAACCGTCGAGGCGGGCATTATCGAGCTGATCGCCGAGCTCGCCGAGAAGTTCAACACCTCGATGATCTACATCTCCCATAACCTGGGGTTGATCCTGGCCACGTGCCGCCGGATCAACGTGATGTACTCGGGCGTGGTGGTGGAGCACGGCACCGTGGACGAGGTGTTCGACCACATGCGCCACCCTTATACCCATGGGCTTTTCAGTTGCATTCCCCTACCTGGCACGGACAAGACCGCGCGCCCCCTGGTGCCGATTCGCGGCCAGCTTCCCCTGCCGCACGAGCGCCCGCGGGGATGCTACTTCGGCCCGCGCTGCGATTTCTTTCAGGAGGGGCGCTGCGACAAGCCGACCGAGGGCAGTACAATTCCCATCGGCCCCGTGGCGGCGGAAGCCGGACACGAGGTGAGATGCCTACGCTGGAGCGAAATCGATTGGGCGGCCTACCGCCCCGAGGGTCTGAGCAGCGAATCGATCGATCGCGGCAAGCAGGTCCTGGCGATCGATAATATGCGCAAGTATTACGAGCTGCGTGACAATTCCATTCTCGCGATGCTCAAGGGCAAGCGCACCAAGTACGTCAAGGCCAACGAGAGCATCAGCTTCAAGGCCCACGAATGCGAAACCGTGGCCATCGTCGGCGAATCCGGCTGCGGCAAATCCACGTTCGCCAAGGTCCTCATGGGGCTGGAAACCGCGACCGACGGCGACGTGGCGTTCAATGGAAAGGACATTGCCCGGCTGCCCGTGCAAGACCGCTCGCCCGAACAGGTGGGCTCCATGCAGATGGTGTTCCAGAACCCGTTCGATACCCTGAACCCAAGCCATTCGGTCGGCACCCAGCTCGCCCGGGTGATCAAGAAGTTCGGGGTCGAATCCGACCAGGACAAGATCGAGCAGCGGGTGATGGAACTGCTCGATCTGGTCAAGCTGCCGCGGGACTTCGCGCGCCGCCGCCCGCGTCAACTGTCCGGCGGACAGAAGCAGCGCGTCGGCATCGCCAGGGCCTTCGCCGGCAACCCGGCCATGGTCGTGGCCGACGAGCCGGTCTCGGCGCTCGACGTGTCCGTGCAGGCGGCCATTACCGGTCTGCTCATGGATATCCAGCGCACCTACCGCACCACGCTGCTGTTCATCAGCCACGACCTCAGCCTGGTGCGCTATCTGGCGGATCGCGTCGTCGTCATGTACCTGGGCCGGATCATGGAGCAGGGCGCGACGGACGAGGTGTTCGCGCCGCCCTATCATCCCTACACGGAGGCCCTGCTCTCCGCCGTGCCGATCCCCGATACTTCCATCGAGAAGAAGCGCATTATCCTCGAGGGCAATCTGCCCAGCGTCATGAATCCGCCCAAGGGCTGTCCGTTCAACACGCGCTGTCAGCGCAAGGTGGGCCGCATCTGCGATACGGACGTGCCGCCCTTCGTCGAGGCCGCCCCGGATCATGTCATCATGTGCCACATTCCAATAGAGGAACTGCGGGCGGTCGAGCCGGTCATCGTGCAGGTGGACAAGGGCTAATATCCATTGACGGCCAGGTAGAGTTGGGGCCCATGGCGTTGGCGAGACGTTAAGCTCCACGTGGCGATACTTCCCCGTGCGCCGACCGGTGGCGCGTGGCGGAGGCGAACCGAATGGCGACCGTTACGATCCGCATGTTTCTAGCGATGGCGGTGCTTTTCCTCCCGCCCATGGGCGCGTTCTCGACCGCGCCGGCGAGGGCGGGGGCGGCGCCGGTCGAATGCTGGCGCGGCTGGGGCTATTGGGTCGACACCGAGACCCGCGCCTATAAGAGCGACGAGATGCTTTTCGTGACGCGCGGCGCCGCCGACTGGGCGCCCGGCGTGAAGGTGCGCCTGTATCGATTGGACCGGGCAAGCGGGCGCATCGATGACGTCGAGCCCGCCATCGCGGTCATTCCAATCGTCGCGCGCACCTACTATCGGGGTACCACCAACTACGTGAACGCCATGGCCAATGTCGCCGGTTCGGACGATCAACTCGTCTTCGGGCTGAGCCACGTGGCGCCCTCGGTCGCCGCGCTACCGCGCATGGCGCGGTTCAACGCCTGGGCGTGCGGCCTGGGAAACGGCGACGACTGACCCGGGCGCCGCGACCGGGGGCGCCGTGACCGGACGTCGGGCCGGTGCCGCCTTGGACCGGTAATCCCGATCCTGATAAACGCGCCTTCGCCTATGCATGGACCGGGAAGCGCCGGCAAAGCGCCGCCACGCGTTCGGCGGCCGGCGCCGTGGCCTCGCCTAATTGTCCGGCGACGGTGGCCTCCATGAGCCGCGCGATGATCTTGCCCAAAATCTCCATCTCCGCGTCCGCGAAGCCGCGGGTGGTGGCGGCGCCGACGCCCAGGCGCAGGCCGGACCAGTCGGCGGGGCGGGACGCGTCGAAGGGGATGGGGTTCTTGTTGGAGGTGATCCCCGCGCGCGCCAGGGCATCCTCCGCCAACTGGCCGGTGATGCCCATGTGGGAAAGATCAAGCAGCACCATGTGGGTATCGGTGCCACCGCCGACGATCTCGATGCCCGATGCCATAAGGATCTCCGCCAGCTTTCGCGCGTTGGCCTTCACCTGCCGGCCATAAATCTTGAAATCGGGCCGGAGTGCCTCGCCGAGGCAGACAGCCTTCGCCGCCAACACATTGGAATGCAAGCTACCTTGCACCCCGGGGAAGATCGCCGACTGGAGCTTCCTTGAATATTCGTCCGAGCGCGAAAGAATCAGCCCGCCGCGCGGCCCGCGCAGTGTCTTGGTGGTGGTGCCGGTCACGATATCGGCATGGGGCAGGGGCGACGGGTGAACGCCAGCGGCGACAAGCCCGGCGATATGCGCCATATCGACCATGAAGCGCGCGCCAACCGAGTCGGCGATGCGGGCCATGCGCGCGAAGTCGATCTCCCTAGGATAGGCCGATCCACCCGCGATGAGAAGCTTGGGCTGCACGGCTTTCGCCTGGGCCTCCACCGCGTCATAGTCGATCACGCCCGTGTCGCGCGCCACGCCGTAGTGGTGGGCTTCGAACCAGCGCCCGGAAAGATTGGCCGACGCGCCGTGACTGAGATGGCCGCCGGCGGCGAGATCGAGACTCAAGACCCGCTCGCCCGGCCGCAACAGGGCGAAGAACACCGCGAGGTTCGCCTGCACCCCGGAATGAGGCTGAACATTTGCGTAGGCGGCGCCAAAAAGCTCCCTCGCGCGGTCGATCGCGAGCTGCTCGACCACATCGACAAACTGCCCGCCGCCGTGAAACCGCTTGCCCGGATAGCCTTCCAGGGTCTTGTTGGTCATGAGGTGGCCCAAGGCATCGAGCACCGCCCGGCTGACGATATTCTCCGAGGCGATCAGTTCGATCTGATCCTCCTGGCGCCGTTTTTCACTGTTCAGCGCGGCGGCGACCAAGGGGTCGCTTTCGCCAACCGTCTGGGTGAAATGACGTGCCGGCAAGGACATGTCCGTTGAGTCCCTCAAATCCCAGGGGGTGATAGCTCAGGGGGGTGGTAGCTCAAATGACAGCTTGTGGGAAGCCCGGCGGGGCGCTTCGGGCGCGGGGGCGCCGTTTGCCGAACATTAATCCGATCGTGCTATAGCGGTTCTCCTCGTAACCATGGATCGCCCGCCGACAGGATGTCGAACGGAATGATCGCTGTATTCCTGCTCACCGGCCTTGGCTGGATCGTACTGGCGCTGTTGGGGCTTGCGCTGACCTGCCATCTGGAGCGCCGCGCGTTGCGCCGCCACCGGCGCGAGGGCGCGCCGAAGACCTCCGACAAACCGCCCGCGCCTCAATCGAACCCCGCGCTTCAATCGAACCCCGCGCTTCAATCGAACAAGGCGTTGATGTCGTCCTGAGAGATGCCCTGACCGGAGAGTTGGGGGCCGTTCATGAGGTCCGCGTCGCCTTGGCTCGACGCATCCTCGGCTACCGGCAGATCGCTGAAGGCGCCCACGCCCCAGATATCAATCAGGGTGAGAACCTTCGCCTCGATGAAGCGAATGGTCTTGATCACCTTGGTGATTCGCTGGCCGGTGATGTCCTGGAAGTTGCAGGCCTCGAAAATCTTGATGATTTCCGCCCCGATCTGCTCGGTCATGGCCACCACGTCCTCGTCGTCGTGATGCAGCCCGGCAATGCGCCGCGCGATGGTCTCGATCGCCTCGCTCGCCGCCAGGACGTCCTCTGTGGACGTCTCCGTCGCCAGGACGATCGCGTCCAGCTCGCTGGTGGCGTTCAACATGCGGTCGTCGTTCGACATCGGATGCCTGATGGCCGCGATCTCGGATTTGGCCTGGCCGATCATGCGCACCATCGCGGCGATTTCGATCCGCGCGGCGATCGCCTCTTGGGTATCGCCTCGGCGCGATGGCTCGTCGCCCGCGGGCTTGCCGGCCACGGCTGGTGCCGCCTGGGCAAGGCTCGGCTCGCGGCGAAGCGCGGCGATTTCATCTCGCAATGCCTCGATGGAGTCCAATAGCTCGGCGTTGGTGACCTCCGGGCTTCCGCCCCGGCGGCGCCGGCGAAGGTGGCGCTCAACGCTGAATTCCCTGACAATCTGCGCGTGCTGCATCGGGTGGTTCTCCAAGGTGCGGGCGATCGGCCGAATAAAGGTTGCGGACAATGGGCGATCCGCAACCACCGGCATATCCCAAATCCGTTAAGATCCAATAAGTAAGGACTTGTTTGGCCTGATCCAGCGCGCCCACAAAAACAACGCAATAGATATGAGTTTGATCTTTTCGTGTCAAAAAAGTGAAATATAGGTTCAGCATTATGTGGCGCATTTTCTTAGAAGGAGATTTAAAACGACGAAATTATTATATGTCTATTAAGGGCGGACTGCTTAAATGCCATCGCGATTTTCGCATGTGTCAGTGCGTGTGGTCATTTAAGGGTGGTTGCCATGAGA
>Ga0114931_10006024_pt1 | contig 14972 bp, 13 predicted proteins | sample 2SBtaG_FD_89579 | JGI IMG/M metagenome (GOLD analysis project Ga0114931, IMG submission 89579) | Deep subsurface microbial communities from Kolumbo volcano to uncover new lineages of life (NeLLi) - 2SBTROV14_V59a metaG | ecosystem: Environmental > Aquatic > Marine > Volcanic | place: Kolumbo...
CCCCTATAATAAATAACTAAAAACAAAAGAATCGATAATATAGCCACCACACCCCCAACCCCTAAAGGGGCGGGCTGACGCTCAACCTAAATTGATTGGTAAATTTGTGGGAAGGTTTCCCCTTTAGGGGACTAAGGGGTAGCGATGGCCAACACACCCCCCGACCCCTAAAGGGGCGAACCAGCGCGCAACCTTCCCCTTTAGGGGACCAAGGGGGACTTCCCCTTTAGGGGATTAAGGGGTGCGCAGCTCCAGCTACCTTCCCCCAAAAATACTGGATTACATTCTGCCAATTATTGAGTACAAAATTTAAAATACCGACCAACCGGCGATAGTTTAATGTACGACTACATTCATAAACCCATCATATTTATCGGTGCACCACGCTCCGGCACAACAATCATCTCCGAAATCATCATGCAGCATCCTGATTTGGCATGGCCGTCAAATTACCAGGAAGCTTTACCCGCCTTTCCCGGTGTCAATTACCTAAGACAGTTTTTCGAAAACAGACTGTGGAGTGTGAGTGGAAATAAACAACAATTGCACGCTACCTCACCCCTGAATAAGTATTATTTCAAACCAAGTGAATGTTACCGGATGTGGGAATATATTACAGGCGACAATATTAATTTTAGCAGGGGCTTTTTAATTAATGAAAAAGCAGAAAATCTCCAAAAACAATTCATCAGAAATTATTTTTCTAAAATGGTTAAGGGGCAAAACAGAAAACGCCTCGCTTTTAAAATAACCGGACCACCAAGAATAGGATACTTACTTGATATTTTTCCCGATGCCCGGTTTGTTTTGATCAGAAGAAATTATATTCCTACAATTAGTTCATTACTTAAAGTAGGGTTTTGGAGTGATTTGGGCATGAAAAAATTATGGTGGACGGGTCCGAATAATGAAAAGGAAAAGCAATGGGCGGTAGATCATGGAAACGAACCTGAATTGCTTGCAGCATTTCAGCTAAAAAAAATACACTGGGCCGAGAAGCTTGAAATTGATAAATACAAGCCCGATTTATTGGAAATAAATTATGAAGAATTTGTATCAGCCCCGGGGGAAAACATAAACAAAATCCTCATACATTGTGAATTGTCATATGACAAACGTATTGACAGCTACCTTGAGAAGAATCCAGTGATTTCACGGAATAAAAGTGACAACGAGTATTTTGATAAAGAATCCCTCCGGAAAATAAACCTGGTTTTAAGAGGAGAATTAATTTCGTGAGTTTGAAAACCATAATAAACCATACCCGTATTTTGTCGATTCTCTTACTTGCTGTATTGTTGCCATTGAGTAGCATTTGCCAGAACTCGACAATCAGATTGTCAAGCGAAACAATTAAAAATTACATCATTGTTGTGTACAACGATTCAAGTGTGATACAGCATAAAGCAGCCGATGAACTCAAGCATTACCTGCAATCCATATTCAAAATAAGCCCCAAAATAATAAAAAAAGAAAACCTTCAAAAAAACGGGCTTTATTTTTTTCTCGGCAAAGGGTTTCTGGCAGATTCATTGAATATTACAGATACGCTTCCCAAGGATGCCTTCGTAAAAGCATTTCACAACAGGAACATTTACCTGGGAGGTGACGACGACCTTGATTTGAATAGCGTCAAATATGGGTTTTTTAAGCCTGTCGAAAATCATAATTTCGGAACATTATATGCTGTCTACGATTTCCTTGAAAACAACCTGGGCGTTCACTGGTTCTTTCCTAATTATCTGGGAGAGTTTGTGCCTGATAACAAAGAATATAGTTTTGGTGAAGAAATACAAGTGACAGTTCCTGCATTTACTGAGAGGGCGTTTGGCATAGAGTATTTATCTTACAACAAAGATACAGCCATGATCTGGATGATCAGGAATAAAACTGAACTTTCCAATATTAAATTATACAATCATAACTGGAGAAAATTAGTACCACCTTCAGTTTATTTTGATAGTCTTCCCGGTTTGTTTGCTGAAGTAAATGAAAAACGCCGTACTTATAACAACCCGAATAAATATGCACAACTTTGTACAACTAACGAAGACTTAGTAAGGTTGTTTGTTGATAATGCCAGGCAATATTTAAAAACTCATCCCGGCGAAAAATACCTTTCTCTTTCACCCAACGACAACAGAAAGTTTTGTGAGTGTGAAAATTGCATTAAACAGGATACATGTGTAAACATAAGCCCGGCCTATTCCAGGTTAAGTAACAGGATATTTACATTTTATCAAAGGGTAGCTGATTCCATCTGGAAAGATTACCCGGATTTGGAACTGGGTGGATTTGCATATTACCAATTTGCAGCACCACCATGTAACCTTAAATTATCTGATAATTTTCATGTTCGGCTGGCCATTAATAACATTGGTTTCTACAGTAAAAAGAATTTAAAAATGGATACGTTGACCAGCTTGATCAAAAACTGGAAAAACAAGAATAATAATTTAGGATTTAATAGTTGGCCGTATAGCGGAAGGTGGGCTTATCCAATTATAAGTACCGACAATTACAGGATACTTATAACAACATTGTATCAAAATAACTTTAAACAGGCAAAATTTACATTTTTACCTGAATGGTATGCCCAGGGTCTCGACATCTGGCTGATCACTAAAATGTTATGGAAACCAGATGTTGATATTGATTCGTTAAAAGAAATATATTATCAAGCTGTTTATCCAAAATCAAATGAAATTATCCGAAACTTCCACACGGTACTTCAAAACAGGGTGGATACACTGGATATTTTCCAATGGAAATACACCTCAACCATAGAACGATTAAGAGATATTTATATGAAATTATACGATGAATCGTTTTTGAGAGAAACAAAGTTTAAAATTGAAAATGCTTTGAAAGATAAAAAGGTCACCGGCAAAGAGCGTGAAAACCTTTTAAATATGAAAAACCTTTTCGATTTCCTGATATTGGAATATGATGCTTATTCAACATATAGACAGATGAAACTTTTGCCTGGAAAACAGGCCAGGAATGACTTTGAAAAGAGCATAAGCCTTCTCAGGAAATCACCTGGCCTGGCATATCATTCTGCTTATTTTGATCCATCAAAGTCACCATCACTTTTTATAAGCAACAGAGGAATTTTGAAAATATTGAAACATGTTTGGTAAATCTTTATTGTTTTCCATTCTTCTTTAAAAAATAAGTAACCAATCTTTTACATTATCTATTTAGCTTTTTGAAACTATTGCTTAATGATTAAGGCTGTTCTATCGTCATTTTCAAAAATTGATATTCACACCAAAGAAGTGATTAAAAAATCAGCTTCCTCATCCATGGTAAAAATCATCGGGATGGTTTTTGGACTTGGTGTGAGTATTTTTTTAGGACGCACCTTAGGGCCGGAAGGCCTGGGGATCATAAATCTTTCAAACAAAATTGTTTCGTTGTTTGTTATTTTGGGATTGCTTGGTATGAACCAAGTTCTTGTGAAAAACATTGCCATTGGGCATTCCAAAAAAAATTGGCAGTTAATAGGCAACAGCATGTTTACGGCCTACTGGATTAATGGGGGCCTTACATTAATTCTTTCATTGTTGCTTATTTTTGCTGCCCCCTGGATTGCGAACACCATTTTTTCAGATTCAAGGTTAGTATTCCCACTTACTATTGCTATGATTGCCATGGTTCCCCAGGTTTTTTCCAGAATTTTTTCATCCGGCTTGATTGGCTACAGAAAAATATGGCAAAGCAATTTGGTTAATCAAACAATGAGTGTTGTCATCGTGGGGATTTTGCTATTTACTTTCTGGGTATTCAACTTGGTGATAACCATTAACCGGGTGGCTTTGTTTTATGGTATGGGGCGTTTGGTAGTCACTATAAGTATGTGGTTTTACTGGAGAAAATTATTTCATCACAAACAAAAGAACAATTTCATTGCCGGTGTTTTATTAAAGACCGCTTTACCTCTTTTCTTTGTATCAATCACAAATATTATTACAACAAGTTCATCTCCGATTTTTCTGGGTTGGTTAGGAGACGCTAAACAAGTTGGTTTTTTTTCTGTTGCAGCACGCTTAGCCTTGCTTACCAGTTTTTTTCTGCAAGTAACAACCTCTGCTCTTTCGCCTAAAATTGCTGCATTATTTGCCAATGGAAAAATAACTGAATTGGAAAAAATGCTACAAAAAATAACGGGAGGACTAATTATCATAGGTATTGTACCGGTAATTGTATTTGTCATTGCAGGAAATCCAATACTTTCTGTTTGGGGTGGCGAATTTAGCAGTGCTTATTGGGTTTTGGTTATTTTGAGTATAGGTCAGTTCTTTAATATTAGTACCGGTGCTACCGGAATTACTTTAATGATGTGCGGTAAGGAAAAGATGTTGAGCAAGATTAAAATTTTGGAATTAATAAGCAATCTACTTTTAAATTATTTCTTAATTTATTATTTTCAAGCGATTGGTGCTGCGATTGCAATTGCATTTACAATGGCATTAATAAATACTATCAAATTACTTATTGTAAAAAATAAATTAGGCATTAAAGTAATTAAGTTTAATCGATAATGAGTTTTAATACTAAACGTAAGTTTAATAAAATGGTTAATACCATTAGGTTAAATTTCAATAAAATTAATTACAAAAAAAGGAAAGAACCTGATTTTATAATCATTGGTGTTCAGAAGGGGGGTACAACCTATTTATTTGATCTTTTATCGCAACATAACCGGGTAAGGGCACCAATAAAAAAAGAAATTCATTTTTTTGACAACAATTTTGATAAAGGCAATAAATGGTATTTAAGCCACTTTCCTTTAAAATCAAAAGCAAAAAATTGTATAACTGGGGAAGCAAGCCCATATTATATTTTTCATCCGGATGCACCTAAACGAATAAAGAAATATTTACCATTAGTGAAGTTAATTGTTCTCTTGAGAAATCCGACAGAAAGAGCTTATTCTCATTATCAAATGGCACTAAGAAACGGAAATGAGAAAATTACTGATTTCGAGAAAGCTATTAATAATGAGAAAAAAAGACTTGAAAATTATAATACAACCAATAGTGATATATTTTCCCAAGCAATGAAGCATCAAAAATTTTCTTATGTATCAAGAGGTCGGTATTATGAGCAAATTAAAAGGTGGTTTTACTATTTTGATAAAGAACAATTTCTTTTTCTTACCTCTGAAGAATTATTTGAAAATGAAGAAAAAACATTGGAAAAAGTATTTAATTTTTTAAATCTAAAGAAAGTAAAAATAGCAGATAAAAATTTAAATAAAAACAAAGGGTTGTATTCAGATATGCCAAATAATTGCAGGAAGATACTTAATAACTATTATGTAGAGGAGAATAAAAAACTTGAAAATCTTTTAAATAAAAAATTTTACTGGAATAATGAATAATGTATTTGCTATTGGTGCATTAGGCGGTAGTGGTACAAGGGCCGTCGCTGAAGTTTTAATAAAAGCAGGCATTTATTTGGGAGCTGACCTAAACAACGCTAACGACAACTTGGTATTTACAAGATTATTTAAACAACCGGATTGGTTTAACAAAGCCACCGAAGAAGATATATTTAGGCGTCTTCGGATTTTTGAAAAATATATGTTACAACAGAAATTGACCAGAAATGAAATAGCAGAATATTTTCAAGCTACAAAATCCAATTCTGTTTTTCGGACAAGCCCAATACACTATTTACTTTTTTTCATTAAAAATATAATTACAAAAACTAATGAAAGAAAAGCTTGGGGTTGGAAAGAACCCAATTCTATGATTTATATTGAAAGTATAGCTAAATACTTCAATTCGATTAAATACATCCATGTAATAAGAAATGGATTGGACATGGCATTTTCGAACAATAAACAACAGTTGGAGAATTGGGGACAGAGATTTGGAATAGAGTATAATAAAAATTCAGATAATAGCACAACACTCACTATTAAACAGTTGGATTATTGGTGTAGGGCAAATACAATGGCCATTGATTATAGTAAAAAATTTTTAAAAGGAAAATTCTTTTTACTTAATCATACAGCTTTTTGTAAAAACCCAGGAACAGAAGTTCCATTGTTATTAAATTTTCTGAATATCAAGGTAGAAAAAGAGTTAATGGAGGAGTTGATAAAGATTCCGAAGATACCAGCCACTATAGACCGATATAAAGATAAAGATTTAACAATTTTTCCTGGTGAGTTATTGGAGAAAGTAAGAAAATTAGAATCCGAATGTGAAAATTCCCATGAAATCAAATAGGATGTTAATAATAATTGGAATGCATCGTTCAGGGACTTCATTGGTTGCTCAGTGGCTGAATGCCATGGGGATGCATTTAGGCAACACTTTTTTAGAAGGAAATTTCTCAAACGAAAAAGGACATTTTGAGGATATGGACTTTTTGCAGTTGCACCGTCAAATATTAAGAGAAAATAATTTACACCCGTCTGGATTAAGGCTAATCCAAAACCTTGTTATTAGCGATGATCAACGGGAAAAAATGAAAAAGCTGGTAATACAGAAAAATAGTGAAAACAATCAGTGGGGATGGAAGGAACCAAGGACATGTTTGTTTCTTGACGAGTACAATCAAATCATTACCCGTGCAAAATATTTAATTGTTTACAGGAACTTTAATGAGGTTATTAATTCTTTGGTGAAAAGGGATTTGAAAGAATTGAGAAATAAAACAGAAAGTGGGGATATTATCAGGAAAGGGTATTATTTCTTAAAATACAATATTTACAGGTATTTCCGGACCTCCAAAAAACAAGTAGAATATTTGAAAACTACCTTGAGATATTACGATAAGATCATAACTTTTTTGTCAGGTATAAATAAAGATGATTATATATTATGCCGTCTTGAGGATTTCAATGAACATCATGAACAAATTTTTAACAAGCTTCAAAATTGGGGATTTCAACTGACTTATATGGATTTTGGAAAAGTATTTGATGAAAAATTACTTCATAAACAGGTCAGTACGTTTCAATATCCGGCTGATTTGATAAACCGGATTCAGAAAAAAGAAAACAGGTTAAATCAATTGGAAAATATCTGATCATGGAATTATCAATAGTTATTGTTAGCTGGAACGTAAAAGAATTGTTGGGCGGGTGCCTCAGATCGATTATCGAAACAGTACACAATATTGAATATGAAATTGTTGTAGTTGACAACAATTCGAGCGACGGATCTGTTGATTTTATTAAAACCAATTTTCCTCAGGTAGTTTTAATTGAGAATTTTGACAACCGTGGTTTTGCCAGTGCAAACAACCAGGGATTTAAAGCTGCAAATGGTGAATATATATTTATCCTGAATCCTGACACCGTTGTTAAATCAGATGCAATATCAATTCTTTTAAAACAGATAAAAACTTTAAGCAAAGCTGGGATTGTTGGTCCGAAGTTAATATTGGGTGATGGAAAAACGCAGTTCGCTTGCGCACGAAAATTACCTACTCTATTAAATGTTTCGTTGTTACAAGGATTTTCTATTGGAAACATCCCAGTATTTGGGAAGTATTTCAAAAAGAGAATGGCGTTTCCTTATAATTACAATAAACTTGAACAAGTTGAAGCAATTTCAGGTGCTTCAATGCTCATGAAAAAAGATTTATTATTTCAGGTTGGTCTTTTTGATGAAGATTTTTTACATGGGGGTGAAGATATTTTTTTATGTAATAAAATAACGGAATTTGGAAAAAAAATTTATTATATTCCTGAATGCGAAATAATTCACTTTCATGGACAAAGTGCAAAACAAGATAAAGCCAGAGTCTTTTTTAATAATATTAAAAGTGATAGAACATATTTTAATAAGACAAATGGTTATACAGCAGGAAAGATTTATCACTATATGGTACTTTTTATCCTGATGCCAAGAATGTTCATGTCTAGTAATATTAAGTATTTTTTAAAACTAATTGATAAGAATGAGTACAGGAATCGGATGAATATTTTACAAAAAATAATTAATTGGGGAATTACTAATTAATAAGTATAAAATTATCATTGCGTTTGATTACCGTTAAACTAATCCTAATCTATGATGAACAAAAACAATAGGTAATAATGACAGAAAACAGTAAAGTAGCAAACTTTCTATTCCTTTTATCGATGGTCTTTGTATTGTTCCAAAAACAACCAATACTTGGAGCTCTCATGTTTTTTTCATTAGGTATAGTATTTCAAGAACTTATAATTGCTCAACTAATTTTTGTCACGCTCTTTGAATCAGCTTTGATCGTTGAATCAGGTATTACGATAGGGAAATTATTAACGTTTCTTTATGTAGTATATTTTATAGTTTTTATAATAATAAAAAAGTTGAAATTAAAATTTAGGAATATAAATTATATTATTATTTTTTCTATAATCTCAATAATTGGGTTACTAAATGTATTGTTTAATCAAGAAGTTATAAATTTTGCCGGAGGAGCAAAAACGATTCTTACTGATGTCTTTTTGAAGTATATGCCTCGAATATTATTTTTTATTTTGATCAATATTTATATTAAAAATAAAGGTATCAACTTTATAAAAGAATCAATTTTAAATGTAACAAAAACAGTCAATTATTTTATAATAATTTTACTTATTTATTTTACGTTAAATTTTCAAATAGCATCATGGTTTAATCTTGTTGATAGATTTTTTTTAGAAAATATTGATCCTAATGAGTTTAGTATAATTATAATTTCTTTTATTCCTTTCGTTGCATTCAACTTAATTAAAAAGAAACATTTTTATTTGAAAATTTTAAGTTTTGCAGCGTATGGAATTATTTTTTATCTAACAATTTTAACTGCCTCAAGATCTGGATTTATAACATTTATATTCGCCACTTTTATAATAATTTATTTTTTTGGATTTATTAAAATTTCAAATAGATCATTTTTTACAACGATCGGCCTTTTAGTTGTTATCATAATTGTATTAGATGCTGGCATTATCGATATCGATAAAATTTTCGTACGATTTACTTTTTATGGTAATGATTTAAGTATGACAACAGCTCGTCGTGTAGATTTTTGGAAAAATGCAATCGAATTATTTCCTCATAGACCATTTATTGGCTATGGACTTAGCCCATTTGCTTCAAGGTATTATAATGGCATTGGAACAGGAACTCCAAATGTTATGCATAATATTTTTATACAAACACTGTTTCAACTTGGTCTCTTTGGATTAATATCTTTAATATTATTATTAAAACACCCTTTTGAAAATAAGATTTTATTTAAATTGAGAGAAAAAGATAAAGTATTGTTGCAACCTTATCTATCATTTCTTATTTTATTATTTGGCGGGATGAGTCTTTCCTGGCTTTGGAGAGAATTAATTTGGATATATCTTGCAGTTTGCTATGCAATAACTAACTTGATACTTTATGAAGATACTTGAAGTTATCCTTTCATTAAAAGACGCAGGTGCCGAACGATTTGTTGTTGATCTATCAAATGAGTTTCACCTGCAAAACCATGAAACTATTGTTCTAAGCTTCTATGAAATTAAGGAAGAGTTCTTTTTAAAAAATGAATTAAATCCAAAAATTAAACTTCAGAGTGTTAATAAACAATTGGGCTTAGATTTTAAAATCCTGCCAAAATTATATAAACTTATACGTGAGGAAAAACCAGATATTATTCATACCCACATGCTAACACTTAATTATATCTTATTAATAAAACTAATTATTTGGAAATTAAAAATTGTACATACTGTTCATAACGATGCATACAAGGAAGCAAGTTGGTTTGTAAGAAAATTAAGATGGGGTTTTTATAAAATAAAATTCGTCACACCAGTTACTATTTCAAAAGCTTCTAAAGAAAGTTATTTGAAAGCCTACAAAATTGATCCTCCATTAATAGATAATGGTACCAGAAGAATTAAGAAATCAGGACAATTTAAACAGGTGGTTACTATATACCAGGAAATAATTGACAATCCAGATGAGATAATTTTGGTCAATATTGCAAGAATTACTGAACAAAAAAACCAAGTAATGCTTGTTGAGGTTGTCAATGAATTAAATAATAGTGGTTATAATTTAAATTTATTCATTTTAGGTGGTGTTAGAGACTATGAGATCAAAATGAAAATCGAGAAAATAAAAACAGAAAGAATTCATTTACTCGGCTCTCTTCAAAATGCAACTGATTATCTTTTTATTGCTGATTTTTTTTGTTTATCATCTAAATGGGAAGGCATGCCAATCACGTTGATAGAATCTTTTTCTTCAGGCTGTATTCCGGTTTGTACCCCAGTTGGCGGTATAAACAACATGATTCAACATGAGAAAAATGGCTTCATTGCTAATAGTCCAAATAAAGAAGCATATTGCGGAGCTTTAATACAAGCAATAAATGTCCTAAAATATGATAAAAAAAGATTAAAGGACATTAAACAAAATTGTAAGATAACCTTTGAAAAATATTATTCAATAAATAATTGTGCTAACAATTATTTTAAATTATTTTCTTCATTGATTTATCGAAAATCCGTTAATAATTTTCATGCTAGAAAGAAAGATTAAAAAAGCCAAAAGAGCAGTCATTTCAAAAGAAAAAACGAAATGGTTGAAAATTATTATTAAAACAATAAGAGACTCCTTTCGAAAAACGGAGGATAAAAGAATTCTTTTTATTGTTGGTTGTCAAAGATCTGGAACTTCATTATTACAAGACATCTTTGAAAGGGATTTGAACACAAAAGTTTTCTATGAAACAAGTAAATTAACTCAAAAGAGACCAGAAAGGTTTAGGTTAAAATCATACGATACCATTAAAATAATTTTAGATCATGAAAATGCACCTTTTATTATTATTAAACCTTTAGTTGAATCCCAAAACATAATATCTCTTCTGGAGTTTTTTCTTAATAGTAAGGCAATTTGGGTTTACAGGAATTATAAAGATGTAGCATTATCTGATATTAAAAGGTTTGGGCTAAAAAATGGTATCGAGAATATAAAACCCATTGTTGAAGGTAATACAAATAATTGGCGTTCTGAAAAGGTTAGTATGGATACAATGAAGTTAATTACCAAGTTTTATAGTCCTAACATGAATGAATATGATGCTGCAGTTCTTTTTTGGTATGCAAGAAATATGATTTTTTTTGATCAAAGCTTACAAAAAAAGAATGATATATTATTATTTAAATATGAACATTTGATTCAGTTTCCTGAAGAATCGATAAAAATAATCTATCAATTTAACCAGCAACAATACCCAGGTTCAAAAATCCATGATCAGATTCATGGAAAATCGATTAATAAAGGTAATAATATTACCATTTCACCGGCAATAGAAAAGTTAGCTGAAAATTTACAAAATAAATTAGACAATATTTTTTACAATAAACAGAAATTATAAAAGTGTAATTATTTTTATCCTAATGAAGATATTATTTATAATAACTAGTCTAAATTATGGTGGTGCTGAAATTCAAGTTAAAGAGTTAAGTACAGAGATGAAATTGCGGAATCATAAAGTTGCCATTTTATCTTTAATTCAACCTCATCCTGACTTTGATGCCTACTTTAGATCAAAATCGATTCCTGTCTGGAATCTTCATCTTAAACCATCTCAATATAATCCCTTAGTAATTTTCAAAGCAAATCGAATTATTAAAAAATATAATCCTGAAATTGTTCATTCCCATATGGTCCATGCAAATATTATGAGTAGAATTTGCAGATTATTTGTTCGTTTTCCGGTTCTTATTTGCACGGCACATAATATTTCGGAAGGAGGAAAATTGCGTGAACTCGCTTACCGTTTTACCGATTATTTAACTGATTTAACCACAAATGTAAGTCAGGTTGCAACAGACACTTATGTTAAGAAAAAATTAGTTTCAGTTAACAAAGTAAAATTTGTTCCAAATGGGATATCAATAAATGATAATAAAAATTTAGAAATATCGACCACGAAAAAACTGAATAAAGAATTTGGGTCAAATAAGAACATGTTTATTTGGTTAGCGGTCGGACGATTATCTTTACAAAAAAATTATAACAATTTAATAAACGCAGCTGTTATATTAAAAGAACGTTCTCGTAAATTTATAATTCTTATTGCCGGTGTCGGTGAACTTGAAGAAAACCTTAAGAAACTTGTCTTTGAAAAAAAAATTTCAGAATATGTTAAGTTCATCGGATTAAGAAAAGATATAAAAGAGCTCATGCTATTTTCTAATGCATTTGTAATGTCTTCTGCATGGGAAGGCCTTCCTATTGTTTTACTTGAAGCAGCGATTAATAAATTGCCAATCGTTGCTACGTATGTTGGAGGGAACAAAGAAATAGTTATTGAAAATCAGAACGGTAAGCTCGTTCCTCCCAATAATTCAGAATCACTGGCAGATGCTATGTTTGAAATAATGAATTTTAGTGAAGATAAAATAAGAGATTATGCTGAAAACGGTTATAAACGAATTATTTCATCCTATTCAATTCATCATGTAGTCGACCTGTGGATAAATATTTACAATGGACTATTGAAAAAAATCTGACACCTATTTAAAAATTAAAATAAAAGATAATAAATCTCATTAATGAAAATACTTCAAATTATTACAAAAAGTGATCCTATTGGTGGGGCTCAAGTAGTTTTACTAAACCTTGTTAAATATCTCAAAGAAGTGAACGATATAATTGTAATTGTTGGAGAGTTTGGGAAACTTACGGATGAACTTGAAAAAATAGGGGCTAAATTCATTGTGTTAAAATCACTTGTTAGAGCGATTTCTCCTATTCATGATATACGTGCTTTTATTGAAATAAAAAAATTAATTAAACAAATAAAACCAGATATAGTTGCATCACATTCGACAAAAGCAGGATATATCACAAGGCTTGTATGTTACAATATAAAACAACCAAATGTATTTACAATTCATGGTTGGGCATTTACAGAAGGAGTTCCTATTATAAGAAGAAAAATATATTTAAATATTGAACTATTTGCTGGATTATTTACTGATCATTTGATTGCAGTATCGGATTATGATAGAAAACTTGGAATAAAAAGTAAGATTGTTAGAAAAGAAAAAATAAAAACAATTCATAATGGTGTTCCTGATTTATTTGTATCTGGAAATAATGTTAAAGATGAAAATACGAACCTAAAGGGGATAATGGTTGCCAGATTTCAATCACAAAAGGACCATAATACTCTATTTTCTGCATTAAATCAACTTAAACATAAAAATATTCAAATTGATTTACTTGGCGATGGCCCTTTATTAGAACATTTTCGTAAATTGGCAAAAAAGCTAAAAATAGAACACATGATTAATTTTCAAGGAGTTCGTATGGATATTGGTAATTTTCTTAATAAAGCTGATTTTTTTATTCTTACTACTAATTATGAAGGATTTCCATTAACAATTATAGAAGCGATGTCTTGTGGATTACCGATTATTGCAACTGATGTTGGGGGTGTAAAAGAATCGGTGATTGATGGTTTTAATGGTAATCTTGTGCGCCGTGGGGATGTCGGATCTGTTGTTCATGCAATAAATTTATTATATGAGCAAAGAGATTTGCTTAAAAAATATTCTGAAAATTCAAGAAAACTTTATTTAGAAGAATTTACAGTTCAAATTATGACTGAAAAGATATTAGATTATTACAGAGAAATTATAAGTAAGTAAAAATGAAAGTAATTATTACTGGTGGTTCTGGTTTTATTGGAATACATTTAATAAAACTTGTAAATGAAAAGTTTACAATTAATAATTTGGATAAAAACAAAAGCAAACTTTTTAATAATATCACTACAATAGGAGATATCAGAAATATCAACATGTTTGATGATGTTTTTAAAAATCAGGATATGGTTATCCACCTTGCCGCAGAACACCGCGACGATGTGAGTCCGGTTTCATTGTATTATGATGTGAATGTTCAGGGAACAAAAAACGTACTTGATGCCATGGATATGAACGGAATAAAGAATATTATTTTCACAAGTTCAGTAGCGATTTATGGTTTAAATAAAAAAAATCCGGATGAAAATCATCCTGCAGACCCGTTTAACCATTACGGTAAAAGTAAATGGCAGGCTGAGGAAGCTTTACGCGAATGGTACAATAAAAACCCGCGGGAAAAATCGTTAACCATTATTCGCCCTACCGTAATTTTCGGCGAGCGCAACCGTGGCAACGTTTACAACCTGCTCAAGCAAATAGCTTCAGGGAAATTTTTAATGATAGGCAAAGGCACCAATTACAAATCAATGGCCTACGTAGGCAATATTGCTGCTTTTATAAAATACCATTTGCAAAACATTAAACCTGGTTATCAAGTATTCAACTACATCGATAAGCCAGACCTCAACATGAACGAGCTTGTTTCGCAAGTAGAAAAAAGCCTCAACAAAAACATCCCTTCAACTCATTTTCCATACTGGCTCGGCATGTTGGGCGGTTATGGTTTCGATATGCTTAGCAAAATAACCGGCAAAAAATTCTCCGTGAGTTCGGTACGTGTTAAAAAATTTTGTGCCACTACCCAGTTTGATGCCACCAAAGCCCACAATTGTGGTTTCAAAGCCCCCTATACCCTTTCTCAAGGCCTTCACAATACCCTGCATTATGAGTTCATCGAAAAACAAAAAGACGGGATAACATTTGAAAGCGAATAGTTGTTTTAAATAAATAAAATTAAAACTTTATTGTCCATATGAAAATCATCTCCGTAGTCGGTGCTCGCCCCAACTTCATGAAGATTGCCCCCTTTATCCGGGACATCGAACAATATAATACATTCCTGTCCCCCGCTGGCGGGGGATCAAGGGGGTGGATTTCCTTCTCTTCGAGGGGGATGTCCGAAGTAAAGGGTGAAGTCATTCATCATATTCTCGCCCACTTCGCCCGGCACGATCTCAACCGATTGTTGATTTTATAAAATAATCTTACCTTTGCTTTAAAAATACAGGAATATTAAAAGTATTATCTTAGAAATACA
>Ga0114931_10006025_pt1 | contig 14969 bp, 12 predicted proteins | sample 2SBtaG_FD_89579 | JGI IMG/M metagenome (GOLD analysis project Ga0114931, IMG submission 89579) | Deep subsurface microbial communities from Kolumbo volcano to uncover new lineages of life (NeLLi) - 2SBTROV14_V59a metaG | ecosystem: Environmental > Aquatic > Marine > Volcanic | place: Kolumbo...
CGTGAAAAATGCGCGTTCCGACGCGGTTCAACCCCGATGGCCGAAAGAAGCGTATTTGGCAAGGCTTAGCGTCTTGACGGCGGCCGCGCGAGCTGGCGCCGATTGTGTCGGGATTCTTTACACTTATTATTCATAACAATAACACGGAAAAATTAAATTATTGAATTAACTCGTATATTTTCTAATGGCATGTTTATTGCTTATTACTTTTTAGGCTCCGTGATTCTGGATTTAACCGGTTCACGGTGGGATGGGTTTAACGAAACCAGAGAGAGGTGTAATCATGACCAGTATAATCAGGCGGGTGTTTTTTTCCGGGATTCTCGCCGCGGTCGGTCTGCTGGCGTTGGCGTTGGGGAGCGACGGTGCTTCGGCGATGCCCGTGAGCTGTCTGGGAAGCGATTGCACCGTTTCAGATGGTGCCGCTAGTATCGCTTATCGTACGTCGGTTGATCCGGAGTTGAAAACTTTCTCCATCAACGGAACGGACAACCTCTCTGAAGAAGAATATCATTTGTGTTTTGACTGTAATACTTCTTCAAAGCTTGGCGTGGAACTTGACAACAATCTTACTCTCACCTCGGCGACGCAAGACGAGGCGGCTAATATGGTTACCGCCATCTTCGAGGGATCGGGCCTGAAAATCACCTTCGATCATCTTCTGACGGGAGGCGCCAATAGCGGCACCATCGATGAAACCATTACCATCGAGAATACCCAGTCGACCGCGCTCCAGTTTGTCTTGACGGAATTGGACGATTTCGACCTTAACGATACTAGCGACGGTGACAGCGCCAGCTTCAACGGTGATTTCTTTACCCAGACCGACGGTCCCGTCTCGCTGTTCCTGTCGTCCTCCTCCTTCGACTTTTTCACCGTCGGAGACTGCTGCGAATTCAATCTTCTTACGGACACCCTGGTCGGCGGTCACCTCGGCGGCGTCACGAGCTTTGGCCCGGGCGACGCGGCCTTCGCGCTTGAATACGACATCAGCCTTGCCGCCGGTCAGTCGGCCATCATCCGCAAGCAGAAGGTCCTGTTCGACAACGACAGCGCGCCGGCGGGCTTCAAGCCCAAGGATTTCTCGGTTCCGGAGCCGGGTGTGCTGAGCCTCTTTGGCTTTGGCCTTATCGGCCTTGGCGCGGTGCGGCGTCGGCGGCGGCGTGGCGCCCCGCAAGCAGCCTGAAACAGGGCCGCCCGCCGGGCTAACATTTCGCCCCGCCGCGATTGTCGTGGCGGGGCTTCCTTTTGCGCCACCGATGCCAGGCACACCCCCTGTCACGGCTGTCGCTAATACGCCAGCGGCTCCTGGTAGAACATCAGGATCAGGCCGATCGACGCCATCGCCGCGATCGAGCCGAAGCCCGCCACCCGCCCGATCGGCGGCGCGAGGCGCAGCTCCAGCCAGCGTCCGCAGGCCATCAGGATCGCGAGCAGGCCCATCGCGGTGTGCGATATCTGGATTAGGTACTCGCTCTTGAGGACGAAGTCGCGGTGCGAGTGGGTCAGCAACAGAACACCCCCCGCCAGACAAAGAAGCGGGAAGACATAAGGCCGACGGCTTTGGTCCTCGACGCGCGGCGACCGCGCCCGCCACTCGAATAATCCAAGGGCGAAGCTGAGCACGGTCGCCAGGCGGTGCTGGAGCACGGTTCCGTCGAACAAACTGGACCAGAAAGGGATCGGTCCCAGCGGCCAGCTCATCGGATCGCTGCGCATGAACAGGAACACCCCGAGGGCGATGAAGCCGAGCGGCCAGTGGCGCGCCCCGGGTATCCGCCCACCGAAATTCGCCAGGGCGCCCACGGCCATGATGACCAGGAACAGGCCGGCCATGTTGTGGTTGTATTCGGACCAGCTTTCCGGCGCTCCCGACAACGTGCCCGGGTTGCCGAGCGCATCCTCGTCGGCGGCGACGACGGCGGCATGCGCGGGCGACGATATCCGCGGCAGTCGCGGCGTGAAGACGTCGGCGAACTCGGCCCAGCTCGCGGTCTCGGCGACCGTGTCCACGGCCGGCGGTTGCGACGTGAGCGCCGAGGCGGTGACCAGGAGAGCGACCAGCAGAATGGTCTCGGCTTCGACGAAATAAGGGACCCGGCGGGTCAATCCGCCGCCGTCCCGGGTTCGCGCCCAGACCCCGACGGCGTGCCGGTTGAGGGCGGCGAACCCCAGCGCGGTCGCGAACAACACCAGCTTGACCACGACGATGGCGCCATAGGCGGTGCCGAACAGGCCGCGCCACGATCCGATATAGGACCAGGCAAGCGCGGTCCCCACGCCGGCCAGCAGCAGGACGGCGACGATGCCGAGCGACGAGAAGCGCGCCAGCACGACCGGCCACAGCGCATCGAGCGCCTGCCGGCGGCGCTTCAGCCGCCAAAAGGCGCCGATCTGAATCACGCCGCCGACCCAGATCGCGGCCCCGACCTCGTGCAGGCTGGTCAGCACCATCAGCCAGGCGCGTTGGTCGAGACGGCTCGCGGCATGGGTAAGCCAGGCCGCCACCACGACCAGGATCAGCGCCAGACCAAGCGCCAACAGCCAGCGTCGCCGTGATCGCGGCCGGCGCCAGAGCGCCACCGAAACACCAGCCATCCCGGCGGCGACGAGCATCTGCGTCAAGCCGGCTTGAAACCGGGTCGTATAGAGGAGAAACGGAAACGGGGAGCGACCCAAGGTCTCCGCCAAGATCCACGCCTTGATGGCCAAACCGATCCCTTGCGACAAGGCCAGCCCCAGGGCGCCGATGACGACCAATCGAAGGCACCCGTGGACGGCCGGCGCGATATCCTCGTCGCGTGACCACCAGCCCCGCAGAACGACCACGCCCCAGATCAACCCACCGACCGCGACCGAATAGGCAACCAGGTCGACGCCGCCGAGCAAATCATCCAGAAACTGCGCGAACTCTTCCACGAGGGCCTAGCGTGATGGTCTAATCGGCGGTGTTGATCCGAAACCGGACAAGCTCGTCGGTCAAATGGCCGTCCGAGGCCAGCACCTTGTAGCGCAAGCCGTAGGCTCCCGCCGGCAGCGCCGGCACGTCGACGACGAGTTCGCCCTGGCGCGATCCGGCGCGGCTTTCCAGGGCTTGCTCATGACCATCGCCGTCGATCAGCGAAACCTGCGAAAGAGACGCCTCGATGGCGGCATTGAAACGCAGCGTGACGGTCGTCGCCGTGCCCGCCTTGATCGCCTTATCCTGAAACGAGGCCCAGACCAGGACATCATGGGCCAGGGCCGGTCCAGGGCCGGAGATCAAGAACGGCGCCGCCAACCAGCCGACAACCAGAGAGCGATGAAGTAGCGACCGTATCCGACGCGGCATCGCTTCGACCTCGAACGAGTGTTGTCCGTCAGGGAAGACATGGGAGGGGAAGAGCGGGGGCTCAATTAATCGCTGGCGGAATTGCTCTCAAATTCCCGTGATCGGCCGCCTCTCGACCGACAGTCATGCCCCTTTTCGCTGGCGCCGGCCATCGCGCCAAGCGAGCAACGCCGGGAGCACGATCAGGGTGCAGCCGAGAGCCAGCACCAGGCAAATCACCAGCAACGCGCCCATGCTGGCGGTGCCGCGATGATGCGAGATCAGCAGACTGCCGAAGGAGGCCATCGTCGTCAGGGCGCTGAACAGCGCGGCCCTCGGCGTACTGGTCGCGATCAGCCCGGCGACGCTCCCCTCTTGGCGATAGCGCAGCACCAGATAGATGCCGAAGGCGACGCCGAGACTGAACAAGAGCGGCAGGGCGATGATGTTGGCGAAGTTGAAGGGCATGTCGAGAAGCACGGTCAGGGCCACGGTCAGCACCGCCGCCAGGACCAGCGGCAGCAACACTAGAAGCGTGTCGGCGATACTGCGCAGGACGACCATCAGCAATAGAGAGATCAGCGCGATGGCGACCACGCCGGCCTGCTTAAAGGCGCCGATCACGGCCTTCACGCCCTCGAGCAGGAGCACGGAGACGTCGGTGGCGTTGGGCGCCACCCCGCGCACCGCGCCGACGAAGCGCTCCAGCGCCGCGCGATCGTCGAGCCGTTCGGCAGGAAACACTTCGATCCGGGCGCGGCCGTCCTCGGTCAGATAGCGGGCACGGAGATCGGCGGGCAGGTCGTCGAGGGTGACGGGGCCGGCGTCTAGCGACAGGCGCAGGGCGTCGAGCCGGGCCGGCAGGTTGGCGAGCAGCGCGTGTTCGAGCCCGGCGAGGGCGTCGTCGCCCGCAGCCATGACCCGACGCAAGCCAGCGCTCAGGCGCTGCCCCGGCGCCACCAGGGCGGCCGCGTTGGCGCCGGCGTCGGCGAGGGTGGCGAGGTCGCCGACAAAGGTCTCGGTCGCTTGCCGGCGCTCGGCGGCCGTGGGCGGCGGCTTGGTTTCGCTCACGCCGAGGATCGGAATCATGAACAACGCCATGTCCTCGATGACGGACAGCTTGTCCTCCTGATCCTTGGGAATGAACGAGGCCGCCGTGACCACGTTCGCGACCTCGTCCAGTGCTTCGAGACGGTGGCCGAGGTCGACCGCGACCGCGAGGCTCGGCGTCAAGACGTTGATCGAATAGGGCGAGGTGTCGCTATCGCTGGCGAGGTCGAGATAGGTCTGCACCGATTCCGTGCTCGGGTCGCGGAGATTGATGGGATCGAAGTCGAACCGCGCCGACGGCGCGAGGGCGAGAGCGGCCAGGCCGACGATCAGGGCGACGACGCAGATGGCGCCGGCGTGGCGGATGATGAAGGCGCCGCCGGCGACCGCCGCCCGCCGCGCGGGGGGCCGCTTGGCCGGGCGCGGCGGCGACAGGGAGAGCATCGCCGGAAGCACGGTAAGGGCGCTGAACAAACCGATGAACATGCCGCCGCCGGCGATGATGCCGAGTTCGGCCAGGCCAAGGTAGTCGGTCGGCACGAAGGCGAAGAAACCGATCGCCGCGCAAAGCGCAGCCAGGCTCACCGCCTGGCCGGCGCTCATCGCGGCGTGGCGGAGCGCCAACGCGTGGCCGAGCCCGATATCCACCTCTTCCTTGTAGCGAAGCCCGAACTGGATACAGAAATCGACCGCTAGGCCGATGAACAGCACCGCGAAGGCGACCGAGATGAGATTGAGCGAGCCGACCGCGACAGTCGCGTAAGCCGCCGTCCAGGTCAGGCCCATCAGCAGAGAGACGACGGTCGCCAGCACCAGCTTGGGCGAGCGCAACCCAATGAAGACCAGGGCGGTGACCAGGACCAGCGAGATCAGGCTGGCGAGGCCGACGCTGTCGCGGACACTCTTGAGCTCGTCCTCGCGGATCGGCACGCCGCCGGTCAGCCGCACGCGAACCCCGTGCGCCGGATCGAGGGCGAGATCGGCGGCGGTTCGGCGAATGGCCGCGATCGCGACGGCGCTCGGGGACAGGGTCGAATAGTCGATCGCCGGCTGGACGATGATGAACTGGCGGCGCTCGGCCCTAGTGGTCGATTTGCCGGTCATCAATTCGCGCCAACTCAAGAGCGTCGCGTGGCCGGCGAGACGGGCCTCGACGGTATCGGCCATCATCGCCAGGACGCGGGCCAGCGGCGCCGCGCTTTCATTGCCCTTGGCGACGTCGGCCACCGCCAGGCCGAGCACGTCGAACAGGCCGCGCAGGCTCATGTCCTCGGCCAGGGTCGAGATCAACGGCTGCGCGTCGGCTAGGCGGTCGGCCAGGTCTTGCAGCGCTTCGATATCGAGAAACAGAAGCCCGTTCCGGCGGAAGAATTGATCGCCGGCGGGATAGAACACCGATTTGAACAGCTTGGGCTGCTCACGCAGCTTGGCGCTCAAGGCGATGGCCGCGTCCTCGGTCTGGTCGGGGGTCGCGCCGTCGATCACCACGACGATGTCATCGCCGAGTTGTGGAAAAGCGTCCTGGAAGGCCCGGTATGTCTTGCGATAGGGCAGGTCGGGCGACAGCAGGTCGGCGCTGTCGGTGTTCAAGGTCAGGTTGTTGGCCGTGTAATCGGCCGCGACCACGGTCGCCAGCACCGCCAGCGCGATGACCAGCCAGGCGAAGCGCCGTGTCGCCGATACCCATCCCGCGAGCAGGCCGGCCACAAATTGTCCCAGCATCGCGCCACGGCCCGTCGTGGGCGGTGGCGGCGGCTTCTCCCTGGTCGTGTCGGCGGTGGTTCGGTCGTTCAAGTCGGGCTCTCTTCCAGGCCGGGCCGGGGCAACTTATCGCGATCGCGGCGGTGGGGCTACCGATTCGCGCGGCAACGCCCGAGGCCGGCGCCATGGGCTGGACATGAAGCGATGAATTCACCAGCATGGAGTCTCCCGGTTGCCGTCGCGAGCGTCACCGCCCATGTCCACCGATAGCGCCCTGTCGCAAATCGACGCCTTGATCGCGGCCTTTGCCGATGCCGTCATCGTGGTCGATGCCGGGCGCCGAGTGGTCGCGGCCAATGCCGCCGCCGGCGAGATCGCTCCCGTGCCGACGACCGGTCGCGACCTCGCCCTCGGCTTGCGCCATCCCGATGTTCTCGCGGCGGTCGACGCCGTTCTTGGCGGGGCAGCCAAACGCGACCTCGAGGTCGTGCTGCAAACCCCGATGGCGCGCACCTTCCGCGTCCGCGTCGCCGGCCTCGGCGGGTTGGAGGGGGCGGCGGCGATGGTGATGTTGCGCGATGCCACCGAGGCCCGCGGCGCCGAGCGCATGCGCGCCGATTTCGTCGCCAACGTCAGCCACGAGCTGCGCTCGCCGCTGGCTTCGCTGGTCGGCTTCATCGAGACCTTGCGCGGCCCGGCCCGCGACGACGCCCAAGCGCGGGCGCGCTTCCTCGCCATCATGGACACCGAGGCCAAGCGCATGGCCCGGCTGATCGACGATTTGCTGTCGCTGTCGCGGGTCGAGGCCGACGAGCATCTACGGCCGCGCGGCGGCGTCGCCATCGCCGCGCTCCTGACCGAGATCGCCGACAGCCTCGGCCACCGCGCGGCCGAGAAGGGCATGACCATCGAGTTACGCCTGGCGCCCGACTTGCCCGACGCGGTCGGCGAGCGCGACGAGCTGTCGCTGGTGTTTCGCAACCTGATCGACAACGCCATCGCCTATGGTCGCGAGAACACCGCGATCGACGTCACCGCGATTCCGGTGGCGCGTATCCCCGACAGCGGCGAGGCCGGAATCGCGGTGACCGTTGCCGATCGCGGCGAGGGCATCGCCAGCGACCACATCCCGCGTCTGACGGAGCGCTTCTATCGCGTCGACAAGGGGCGCTCGCGGGAAATGGGTGGCACCGGCCTGGGACTGGCCATCGTCAAGCATATCGTCGGCCGTCACCGGGGTCATCTGACGATCGAAAGCAGCATTGGCGAGGGCAGCCGCTTCACCGTCCATCTGCCGACGACCGGCGTGGACGACTGAGGCACCCCCCGGCGCGTCCCACCTCCACCGTCACGAAACCGTCATCAACGGGTCATAAAACCGCGTTGCGCGCGGCCTAGGGTCGAAGCGTCGGCGGATCGGCCGTCGGCCTGGATCGTGACCCAAGGAGATTAATCCCCGTGATCAAGAGATTGCTGGCACTCTCGCTCTTGGCGGCGACCGCGATGGTCGGCCACGCCGAGGCGCGCGAGCAAATCCGTATCGTCGGTTCCTCGACCGTGTTTCCGTTCGCGACCACGGTTGCCGAGCGGTTCGCGCGTGGCGGCGACTTCCCCGCGCCGGTGGTCGAAAGCACCGGCTCCGGCGGCGGCCTGAAGCTGTTCTGCGCCGGCGTCGGCGACAATACCCCCGACATCACCAACGCCTCGCGGCGGATCAAGAACAGCGAAGTCGCGCGCTGCGCCAAGAACGGCGTCACCGATATCGTCGAAATCAAGATCGGCTACGACGGCATCGTGGTGGCCAACGCCAAGCGGGCGCCGGCCGTGAGCCTGAGCCTCCGCGATCTCTATCTGGCCTTGGCCAAGACCGTGCCGACGGCCGACGGCAAGACCATGCCCAACCCCAATCGCACCTGGCGCGACGTCAACCCCGATCTGCCGGCGATCCGGATCGAGGTGCTCGGCCCGCCACCGACCTCCGGCACCCGCGATGCCTTCGTCGAGCTGGTCATGCAAGGCGGCTGCAAGACCTTCGCCTGGGTCAAGGCGCTCAAGGCCAAGGACAAGCCGGCCTATAAGGCGCTTTGCGATAGCATGCGCGAGGACGGCGCCTTCATCGAGGCCGGCGAGAACGACAACCTGATCGTGCGCAAGCTCACGGCCAACCCCGATGCCTTCGGCATCTTCGGCTTCAGCTATCTCGACCAGAACGTCGATCGCATCAAGGGCGCGTCGATCGGCGGCGTCGCGCCGACCTTCGAGACCATCGCCGATGGTACCTACCCGGTGTCGCGGCCGCTCTACTTCTATATCAAGCGAGCCCATGCCGACGCGGTGCCGGGCCTGCGCGCCTACGTCGCCGAGTTCACCAGCGAGAAGGCCTGGGGACCCGACGGCTACCTCGCCGACAAGGGCCTGATCCCGATGCCCGACGCCGAGCGCCGCGATTGGCGCGAGAAGGCAAACGGTCTTGTCGACCTCGTCATGTAGCCCTGGCCTGGGCGCCGTCCGCCACCGTCCCCTCCGGGCGGTGGCGGCGGTGCGTGGTCGGATCGCGCGCGAGCGCCTGCTGGTCTGGCTGCTGGCCGGCTGTTCGGCGATCTCGGTCCTCACCACCATCGGCATCGTCGCCTCGCTGCTGGTGGAGGCCCTGCGGTTTTTCGACGCCGTGCCGATCACCGATTTCCTGTTCGGCCTGGAGTGGTCGCCGCAGACCGCGATCCGCGCCGATCAAGTCGGCAGCTCGGGCGCCTTCGGGGCGGTGCCGCTGTTCATCGGCACGGCGCTGATCTCGCTCGTCGCGCTGACCATCGCGGCGCCGGTGGGACTGTTCGCGTCGATCTATCTAGCCGAATACGCGGCGCCACGCCTGCGCGACGTCGCCAAGCCGACGCTGGAAATCCTGGCCGGCGTGCCGACCGTGGTCTATGGCTTCGTCGCCGTGCTTCTGGTCGCCCCGTTGATCCGCGGCGGCGGCGCGGCGCTCGGCCTCGAAATCGCCTCCGAAAGCGCGCTCGCCGCCGGCGTGGCGATGGGGGTGATGATCATTCCCATGGTCTCCTCGCTGGCCGACGACGCCATCGCCGCGGTGCCGCGCTCCTTGCGCGACGGCGCCCTGGCGCTGGGCGCGACCCGCGCCGAGGCGATCCGCGAGGTGGTGCTGCCGGCGGCGCTGCCGGGGATCGCCAGCGGTATTCTGCTGGCGACCTCGCGGGCGATCGGCGAGACCATGATCGTGGTCATGGCCGCCGGTTTCGCCGCTTCGCTGAGCTTCAACCCGTTTCACGCGACGACCACGGTGACGGTTCAGATCGTTGGCCTGCTCACCGGCGATCAGGTATTCGACAGCCCCAAGACCCTGGCCGCCTTCGCTCTCGGACTGACCCTGTTCGCCGTCACCCTGGTCCTCAATCTGGCCGCCTTCCACCTCGTCAAGCGCTATCGGGAACGCTATGACTGATCGTATCGCCGCTGGATTGGCGCGCCGGCACCGAGCAGAGCGGCGGTTTCGCGCCTATGGCGTCGCCGCCCTGGCGGTCGCGTTCGCGTTCATGGGCGCGATGTTCGTCGCCATCGCGGTCGAGGGGGCGGGCGGCTTTCGCCAGACCGTGATCGGGCTCGAGGTGACGCTCGATCCGGCGGTCATCGACGCGAGCGGCGGGCGCGACCCGGTGGCGCTCGCCCGGGCCGATTATGGCGGCTTGGTCAAGCGGGCGTTGCGGGCGCGCTTTCCCGAGGTCTCGGGTCGTCGCGCCAAGCGCGCCCTTTACAAGCTGATCAGCGTTGGCGCCGGGGCGCGGGTTCGCGACCGCGTTCGCGCCGATCCCGGACTGATCGGCCAGAGCGTTCTATTTTGGTTGCCGGCCGCGAGCGATGTCGACATGCTGATCAAGGGCCGGGTCGCCGGCGATGGCCCCGAGGACTCGCGCCGGATCGACGATCGGCAACGGGCCTGGATCGACGCCCTGATCGCCGAGGGACGGGTGGAGACGCGCTTCGATAGCTCGTTCTTCACCAACGCCGATTCGCGCGAGCCCGAGCTCGCCGGGGTGCTGGGCGCGGTGGTCGGCTCGGCCTACGCGCTCGCGGTCTGCTTGGCGCTGGCCTTTCCCCTGGGTGTCGCGGCGGCGATCCATCTCGAGGAGTTCGCGTCCCGGAGCCGCTGGGCCGAGGCGGTCGAGATCACCATAAACAACTTGGCCGCGGTTCCCTCGATCGTGTTCGGTCTCCTTGGCCTGGCGATCTTCCTGGATGCCTTCGACATGCCGCGCTCGGCGCCGCTGGTCGGCGGCATGGTGCTCGCCCTGATGACCCTGCCGACCATCATCATCGCCGCCCGCGCGGCGCTCAAGGCGGTGCCGCCGAGCGTCCGCCAAGCGGCCCTGGCGCTCGGCGCCAGCCGGGCGCAGGCGGTGTTCCACCACGTCTTGCCGCTGGCCATGCCGGGGGTGCTGACCGGAACCATCATCGGCATGGCCCAGGCGCTGGGCGAGAGCGCGCCGCTGCTGATGATCGGCATGGTCGCCTTCATCATCGACGTGCCCGGCGGGCCGACCGACCCGGCGACGGCGCTGCCCGTGCAGATCTATCTCTGGGCCGACAGTCACGAGCGGGGCTTCACCGAAAACACCGCCGCCGCGATCATGGTGCTGCTGGCGTTCCTGATCGCCATGAACCTGGTCGCGGTGGTGCTGCGCAAGAAATTCGAGAAACGCTGGTAGATAAGGAGAAACACGCGATGGCCATGGCCATGACGACCGCATTCGAGGGTGCCTTGGGGCAGGATCTCGCGGTGCCGGCGGCGACGGTGCAAACCGTCGCGACAACCAAGATCGCCACCCGCGACCTGTGCGTCGCTTACGGCGACAAACCGGCGCTGCTGGGCATCGACCTCGACATTCCGGCCCATCGGGTGACCGCGTTGATCGGCCCGTCGGGCTGCGGCAAGTCGACCTTTTTGCGCTGCCTCAACCGCATGAATGACCTGATCGAGGGTTGCCGAGTGGCGGGGCGGATCACGCTCGACGGCGACGACATCCACGCTCGCGGGGTCGACGTGGTGGCCTTGCGCGCCCGCGTCGGCATGGTCTTTCAAAAGCCCAACCCGTTCCCCAAGTCGATCTACGACAACGTCGCCTACGGGCCGCGCATCCACGGCCTGGCGCGCGGCCGCGACGAGACCGACGCCATCGTCCATGCCAGTCTCGAGCGCGCCGGTTTGCTCGACGAGGTCAGCGACCGCCTGGGCGCGCCGGGGACCAGCCTGTCGGGCGGCCAGCAGCAACGGCTGTGCATCGCCCGCGCCATCGCCGTCGCGCCCGAGGTGATCTTGATGGACGAGCCCTGCTCGGCGCTCGACCCGATCGCCACCGCCCGCATCGAGGGCTTGATCGACGAGCTTTCCCGGGACTACACCATCGTCATCGTGACCCATTCGATGCAGCAGGCGGCGCGGGTGTCGCAAACCACCGCCTTCTTTCACCTGGGCGAGGTGGTCGAGGCCGGCCCGACCGAGGCGATCTTCACCGCCCCCGTCGACGAGCGCACCCGGGCCTATGTCACCGGCCGGATCGGTTGAGGCGGTGATGGACAGCGAGCACATCGTCCGCGCCTACGACCGCGATCTCGAACGGCTCGACAACCTGATCGCCGAGATGGGCGGGCGGGCCGAGACAATGCTCGCCGACGCGGTCGCGGCGCTGGTCCGGCGCGACACCGACAAGGCCGCGCGCACCGCCGCCGCCGACCGCCGCATCGACGCCCTGGAGGCCGAGATCGACGCCCTCGCCATGCGCGTTCTCGCCCTGCGCCAGCCGATGGCCGAGGACTTGAGGGTGGTGATCGCCGGTCTCAAGACCGCCGGCGATCTCGAGCGCATCGGCGATTACATCCGCAACATGGCCAACCGCACGGTGGCGCTCTCGCGAACCCGGTCCGTCGGCGGTGCCGCCCAGACCATCGCCCGGATGGCGGCGATCGTGCAGACGATGCTGAAGAACGTGCTCGACGCCTACGCCGCCCGCGACGCCGACAAGGCCGATGACGTGCGCAGCCGCGACGCCGACGTCGATCAGCTCCACACCAGCCTGTTCCGCGAACTCTTGACCTACATGATGGAGGACCCACGCCAGATCACCGCCTGCACCCATCTGTTGTTCATCGCCAAGAACCTCGAGCGGATCGGCGATCACGTCACCAACATCGCCGAATACGTTCATCTGATGGTGCGCGGCGCCAAGCCCGAGGAAGGCCGGCCCAAGGGCGACCGGTCGAGCTTCACGGTGATCGAGAGCGAAGACGGCGGAGACCGAGAGGACCAATCGTGAAGCCCCTGATCCTGATCGTCGAGGACGAGCCGGCCCAGGCCGAGATGCTGCGCTACAACCTTGAACACGACGGCTATCGCACGCTGTCGACGGCGAGCGGCGAGGAGGCGCTTCTGATGGTTCGCGAAAGCGTGCCCGATCTGGTTGTCCTGGATTGGATGCTGCCCGACCGCTCGGGGGTCGAAATCTGCCATCGCCTGCGCGAGGCCAAGGATACCCGGCCCATCCCGGTGATCATCGTCACCGCGCGCGGCGAGGAAGCCGACCGGGTTCGCGGCCTCGACGCCGGCGCCGACGATTACGTGGTCAAGCCGTTCTCGCCCAATGAGATGATCGCCCGGGTGCGCGCGGTGCTGCGCCGGACGCGGCCAGCGCTGGCGGCCGAAACGCTGGAGTATGGCGGCCTGGTCATGAACCTCGCCTCCCACAAGGTCAGCCGCGACGAGAAGCCGCTCCGCCTCAGCCCAACCGAGTTTCGGCTCTTGCGTATCCTGATCGAGCGCCCGGGCCGGGTGTTCACACGCGAGGCCCTGCTGGACATGGTCTGGGGGCGCGAGGTCTATCTCGAGGCGCGCACCGTCGACGTCCACGTCGGGCGTCTGCGCAAGGCCCTCGACGTCGGCGGCGGCGATCTGATCCGCACCGTGCGCGGCGTCGGCTACGCCCTCGACCGCGACGCCGGCTGATCGCCGCCCGCTTCGATCAATAGAGGTGGCAGCGGACCAGGTGGGGGCGGTCGAGGGCGCCAATGTCGCGCTCCTCGGGCACCGTCGTCCGACAGGCGTCGAGCGCCTTGGGGCAGCGCGGATGGAACGGACAGCCCGGCGGCGGCGCCTCGGGGTTGGGCAACTCGCCGGCGAGGACGATACGCTCGCCGCGCGTGCCGTCACCCGCCCGCGGCACGGCCGAGATCAGGGCCTCGGTATAGGGATGGCTGGGGCGGGCGAACAGATCGTCGGCCGTCGCCGCCTCGACGATGCGGCCGAGATACATCACCGCCACCTTGTCGCTCATGTGCTCGACCACGGCGAGATCGTGGGAAATGAACATGTAGGCGAGCCCGAAGCGGCGCCGTAGCTCGACCAGCAGGTTGAGGATCTGCGACTGGATCGAGACGTCGAGCGCCGAGACCGGCTCGTCGGCGATGATCAGCCTGGGCCTGAGCGCGACCGCCCGGGCGATGCCGATGCGCTGGCGCTGGCCGCCCGAGAACTCATGCGGGTAGCGCCGCGCCGCGTCGTGGTCGAGGCCCACGGTTTCCAACAGCTCGGCGACCACGCGGCGGCGCTCGGCACGGTCGCCGACGCCGTGGATGACCAGCGGTTCGGCGACGATGGCGGCGACGTTGAGCCGCGGGTCGAGCGAGGCGAAGGGGTCCTGGAAGATCATCTGCATTTGCCGCCGCCGCGCCCTGAGCGATCGCGCGTCGAGGGCGCGCAGGTCCTCGCCCTCGAACAAGATGGCGCCGGCGGTGGGCTCGATCAGGCGCAGGACGGTCCGCCCGAGGGTCGATTTGCCGCAGCCCGATTCGCCGACCACGCCCAAGGTCTCGCCGGGCGCGATGGCGAAATTGACGTCGTTGACGGCCTGGACCGTGCCCCCGCCCCCACGCGCGGGAAAATGCTTGGTCAGGCCCTCGACGCGGAGAAGATCGCTCATGGCTCGGGGTTCCAGCAGGCGGCGCGATGATCGGGGGCGAAGGTTTCCAACACCGGCGTCTCGATCCGGCAGCGCGTCTCGACGCGCGGACAGCGATCGGCGAAGGTGCAGCCCGGGCCGCGCTGGCTTGGTCCAGGCACGGCGCCGGGGATGGTCGGCAGCACGGCGCGCTTGTCGCCCAGCCGTGGCGACGAGGCGAGAAGGCCGGCGCTATAAGGGTGGCGGGGATGGCGAAAGAGGTCGCCGACGGCGGCGCTCTCGACGATCCGCCCGGCGTACATCACCAGCACCCGCTCGCAGACCTCGGTGACGACGCCGAGATCGTGGCTGATGAGCAGCACCGACATGCCGAGCTCGCGCCGCAGACGCGCCAGGAGGTCGAGGATCTGGGCCTGAACGGTGACGTCGAGCGCGGTGGTCGGCTCGTCGGCGATCAAGAGGTCGGGCCGGCACGCCAGCGCCATGGCGATCATCACCCGCTGGCGCAGCCCGCCCGACAGCTCGTGCGGATACTGCGCCAGCCGGCGCGCGGGCGCGCCGATCCCGACCAGCGAAAGCATGTCGACCGCCGCCGCCCGCGCCTCGGCGCCGCGCAGGTCGCGGTGAAGGCGAAACACCTCGCCGATCTGATAGCCGACGGTGAAGGTCGGGTTGAGCGAGGTCATCGGCTCTTGAAAGACCATGCCGATGCGGTTGCCGCGTATGGCGCGCAGCGCCTCGGCGTCGAGATCGATCAGGTTACGGTCCTGGAAGAGGATGCGGCCGCCGTCGACATGGCCCGGCGGCGACGGTACCAGGCGCATGATCGACATCGCGGTGACGCTCTTGCCGCAGCCCGATTCGCCGACCAGGGCGAGGCTCTCGCCGGCGGCGATCGAGAACGAGACGTCCTCGACGACGCGAAAGCGTCCGTCCTCGGTGGC
>Ga0114931_10006026_pt1 | contig 14968 bp, 14 predicted proteins | sample 2SBtaG_FD_89579 | JGI IMG/M metagenome (GOLD analysis project Ga0114931, IMG submission 89579) | Deep subsurface microbial communities from Kolumbo volcano to uncover new lineages of life (NeLLi) - 2SBTROV14_V59a metaG | ecosystem: Environmental > Aquatic > Marine > Volcanic | place: Kolumbo...
ACCGGCGGCGCGCCGCCGCGCGACTGGCGTACGACGCCGGGCTGGCCGCCACCGGCCACGGCGACTTCCTCGCGCGGACGATCGAGGCCAAGCAGCGTGGCGCGGCGCTCGAGCGTGCGGCCGACAACTCGACCTCGGCGATCGCACCGCTGTGCGCGGCGCTGATCGAGTGGGCCACCGCCGAGGACGACGCCGCCCGCACGGCGCAGCTGGAGAACGCGCTCGGCTGCTGGCAGTGCCTGCGCCAGGTCGAGCCGGCCATCGACTGGGCGGGCGTGTGTGCTGCGCCGTGGTACCGGCAGCGGTTGCCGTTCGACGCCGCCGGCCTCGAGGTGGTCGGACACTGGCTGGCCGGCGCCACGGGCGTGCCGGAGGCCGCCGTTGCCGACGCGCCCGACGACATCGCCGACGAGCTCGACGAGGTGCGCGCCGCAGCCGCCGCCTACGTCCGCGCCGTTCCCGTGGCGCCGTCCGCGCCCGACACCGAGCCGACCGTAGCCGTGCCGTCGGCCGCCGATGCCGCCGCCGGCTATCGCGCCCTGGCCGACGCGCTCGACCCGACCGACCCGGCAGACCGCGCCGCTCGCGCGGTCTGCGATCGCATCCTGGCGCTGGCCGCGGCCGCGCGCAACGCCGACGAGCTGGGTCTGCGAATCGAAGAGGACGACCTGATGCTGGCGCTCGCCCGCGACCCCGCGCTGGTGCGCGCCGAGGCCGAGCTCGCCCGCGCGCGCACGACCAGTCAACCGGTGCTGGAGACCCGCGCCCGCGACCGCCGAGACGCACTGGCCGGCGCCAACACCACCACCGAGCTCGCGGTCGAGCTGGCCTACCTCGACGCCTGTGCCGACGTCGAGGCGGCGTGGGCCGAGCTCTACCTGACCGCTGCCAGCCGAGCGCTGCGCGCGGCGCTCGGCTGGGAGCACTCGCCGACCGAAGCGCAGCGGCGGGCGATCGTCAGCAGCTACCGCGCGTCGGTCGAGCTGTGCGGCGGCGACTGGAATCAGCTGCTCGGCTCGCCCGCGGTGGCCGGGTTCGTCGACCGGGTGCTGACTCCGCGCGGCCAGACGGTTGCCGGCGACGGCGACGAGCACGCCCACCGCGGCGAGGTCGGGCTGCGCCTGGTGCGCGAGCTGCAGCAGTGGGCAGCCCGCCGGCTGGCCGCCGAGCTGGCCGGGATGGAGGCGCCCGACCCGGAGCGGGTGGCCGCGCTGATGCAGCCCCGCTTCGCCCGCGGAGCCGAGCTGACCGCCCACGCCCGCGCTCTGCTCGACGCCGCGACCGGCGGCGGTCACGTCTATGTCGGCGGATCCGCGGGCGCCCCGGGCACGCGCGGCGTGGTCATGTGGGGCCGGCGCCTGGGCCACGGAGAGGTCGCCCAGGCCTTTTCCCGGCCACCGCGCCCGCCGCTCGAGCTGCCGGGGGTCGACCGGAGCGGCCCTGCGTATAAATGATAGAGTAGGCGCCAGCCCATGGCAGACGACAAGAAACGCAGCGCGCTGGAGAACCAGACCGGCGAGACCGAGCCCGAACGCACCGTGCACATCTCGCGCGGGCGCAGCGTCGCGGTGTCGCAGGATGGGCTCGACGACGTGGTCGAGATCCGCGCGGCCAGCGGCGCCGTCGAGCTGAAGGTGCGGATCACCGAGGAGGGGCCGGTGCTCAGCCTCGAAGGGGTGCGCCTGCAGATGAAGTCGGCCGGCGACATCGACGTCGAGTGCGAGACGTTCCACGTCGACGCCAAGAAGTCGGTGGCCATCGACACCCAGGGGACCCTCGAGATGAAGTCCGAAGAGGACCTCAAGATCGAATCGACCGCCGAAATCCGGGTCAACGGCAAGATGATCTGGCTGAACTAGGAACAGGCATGGCAGGCGCAGCGAGACAAGGTGACGCGATCAAGCAGGATGCTCCGCACTGCCACGCGCCGATCCATCCGGCGGCGCCGGTGCCGACGCCGACGCCGCACCCGGCCAAGCCGCTCAAGATCATCAGCGCCACCAGCCCGACGGTGATGGTCAACGGCAAGCCGGCGGCGACGGTGTCGAGCATCTCCGAGCCGTGCATCCTGCCCAGCTGCGTGCCCGCCGGTCCGGGTATGATCGCGATGGGCTCGTTCACGGTCTTCTTCACCGGCCTGCCGGCCGCGCGCAAGAACGACCTGACCGCGCACGCCTCGTGCGTCGCCCCGATCCCCAGCCCCACGGGCAAGGTGGTCGAGGGCTCGAGCGACGTCGAAGTCGGCGGGTAGAGCTCTGCGCACCGCCCACTTCCAGCGCTTTCAGCCCCGCTGCATCGCCTGTCGTGTGGCCGGCCGCGAGGCGCCCGCGCTGACCCTCGGCCACGTCGAGCGCCGCGACGGCGACGACGTCATCGAGGGGATGCTGCTCTGTCCCGACAAGGTCTGCCAGCGCGAATACCCGATCATCGACGGCATCCCGCTCCTGGTCCTCGACATCCGCGGCGTGGTGTCCGGCCAGCTGGCCGAGCTGCGCGCGCGCGACGACCTGTCGGCGTTCACCGACAGCTGGCTGGGCGACTGCGCCGGCCCCGACTCCGAGCTGGTGACCACCCGCTACCACCTGTCGACCTACGCGCGCAGCCACTACGGCGACTTCGATCCCGCCGGGCCGGCGCTCGAAGCCGGCGTGCCGCAGCTCCTGGCGCGCGGCCTGGAGCTCCTGCCCGAGCCGCCGAGCGGCGCCTGGCTCGACGTCGGCTGCTCGGTCGGCCGCGCCAGCTTCGAATTGGCCGCGCGCACCGACGACCTGGTGCTGGGCGTCGATCTCAACATCGCCATGCTGAAGCTGGCGCGCCGCGTGCTGACCCGCGGCCGCGCCGTGCACCCACACCGCCGCGTCGGCATGGTCTACGAGCAGCGCGACTACCCGGTCGAGCTGCCGGCGGCCGACCGCGTCGACTTCTGGGCCTGCGACGCCACCGGTCTGGCGTTCGGCGACGGCACCGTCGACGGCGCGCTCAGCCTCAACGTCGTCGACTGCATCGCCTCGCCGATGGCCCACGTGGTCGAGCTCGGTCGCGTCCTGCGCCCGGGCGCGCGCGCGCTGTTCTCCACGCCATACGACTGGTCGACCGGCGCCACCCCGGTGGAGCAGTGGCTGGGTGGCCACTCCCAGCGCGGCCCCGACCAGGGCTCCAGCGCCGCCGCCTTCCGCCGCCTGCTGTCGGCCGAGTCCGGCGTCACCCCGGACCCGCAGCTCCTGCTCACTGCCGAGGCCGACCGCGTGCCGTGGCAGGTCTACGTCCACGAGCGCGCGACGATGAGCTACCAGGCCCACCTGCTGGTGGGCACGCGCCGCGACGACTAGGCGGCCGCACCGATGGAGGTGTGCATGCCCGCGGTCAACACCGCGTATCGTATCGCCACCGAGCTGGTGGAAGATGCCAGGCGCAAACCGGCATGACGGGACGGACCGGCGCCAGCTCGTAGGGCGTCAGCGCAACAGCAGCGCCGCGACGACCGCGGCCACCAGGATCGCAGCTGCGATCGCGATCAGAGCCATCGGCGGGCCGCTCTGCACGGGCGCGGGTGCGGGTGCTGGGGTCGGGCCCGACGTGGGAGCGGGTGTCGGGGTCGGGACCGGCGTCGGACCGGCGGCGGCGCTGTTCGGATCGAGATAGGCGGTCTTGCGCGCCGGTTTGGGCTCGCTGGCCGCCGGCGCCGGCGTCTTCTTCGGCTGGTTGATCGGCAGATCCTTGGCGTCGAACGGCAGCTCGCCGGGGACGAACGTCCGCGCTCCCGGCGACAGCGCCACCGGCACGGGCACCGGGGTCGCCGGCCGCGGCGACTTGCCGGCGAGCGCGTCGGCGAGCTGGCCACACGACTGGTAGCGATCGCCGGGAGCCTTCTCCAGCAGCGTCAGCACGATGGTCTCGAGCTCGGCCGCGACGGTGGGCTCGAGCTGCGTCGGCCGAGGCGGCGGCGCGCTCAGGTGCTTGATCGCGATCTGACCGAACTCCTGCTCGACGAACGGAGGGCGTCCGCACAGCATGCGGAACATCAGGCAGCCGAGCGCGTACATGTCGGCGCGGTGATCGAGCGCCGTCGATCCGGTGCACTGCTCCGGCGACATGTACTGCGGCGTGCCGAGGATCGCCCCGGCGCGGGTCGGATCGAGACCGCCGCGCAGATCTTCGTCGAGCTTGGCGATGCCGAAGTCGAGCAGCTTGACGCTGACGCCGGTCTCGGCCTTGGTGTCGGGGACGAGGAAGACGTTCTCCGGTTTGAGGTCGCGGTGAACGATGCCCTGCGCGTGAGCCGCACCCAGGGCCTCCGCGATCTGGTGCATGATGTTGGTGGTGATCTTCGGCGGGAGCTTCACCTCGCGACGCAGCCGGGTCTCCAGCGGCTCCCCGCGTAAGAACTCCATGATGATGTAGGGGCTGCCGTCGCCGGCGTGGCCGACGTCGTAGACCTCGACGATGCCCGGGTGCTTGATGGCCGCCACCGCCCGGGCTTCGTTGAAGAAGCGCTGGACGATGTTTTCGCTCTTGGCCAGCTCCTTGAGCAGCACCTTGATGGCGACCTCGCGCCCGATCCTCGGGTGCTTGCCCCGGTAAACCGCGCCCATCCCACCCTCTCCGATCTTGTCGATGATCTGGTAAGAGCCGATGGTTTGTCCCAACATCACATCCATCATACTCAATGCGGGCGGGTCGGCGAAGCCGGCGGGTCCATCACCGTCTCGATGGCGCCAATCAGCGCATCGACCGTGTACGGCTCGGCCAACAGGGCGCGGCCGCGCCGTGGTCGATCAGGGTCACCGGCCGGGCGCAGGCGGCGCCGGTTTCAGCAGATCCTGAATGCGCGGCGCGAGCTGGGCGACGTAGTCGCCGCCCTTGTAGGCGCCCGAGGTCCCGCGGCCCGAGGCGCGACCGTCGGCGCCGGGCACGGCGAACAGCGGGACCAGCTCGGAGGTGTAACCGGCGGCGGTGAGACGATTTTTGTCGCGGTCGAGGTCGAACTCGAGCAGGGTCAGCCCGGGCAGCGTGGCGTCGAGATCGCCGCGGGCGGCGGCGGCGTGGAACGCCTGACACGGCTCGCACCACGATGCGCCGACGTAGACGAGCAGACGGCGGTGGTTGCGCGCGGTGTCCGCCAGCGCCGAGGTGACCAGGGGCGGCACGTCACCCGGGCCGGCCTCGATCAGGCGAACTGGACCGCTCGGCGACGGCGTCGTCGTCGGTGACGGCGGTGCCGAGCTGGTGTCGCAGGCGGCGAGCAAGCACAGGAGCCAGAACGCGCGAGACACGGGTCGACGCTATCACGACGACTACCTGGGCGTGTACGACAGGCCGAACGAGGGAAACAGCGGCAGTCCCTTGGTCGACTCGAAGCCGCTGTAGTCGTCCTCGTAGACGCGGCCTTCGACGTTGTCGCGGCGGGTGGCGTTCTGCACGTCGAGGAAGACCGTGATCGTGCCCCAGCGGCGGATCCAGTCGCGGTCGACGCGCAGGTCGAGCTGGACGAACCCGGGCAGCCGATCCGAGAACGGCGCGCCGAAGATCGGCTGCCACTCGTCGTTGGCGTCGAGGGTGCGACCGATCAGCGGGGTGATCGGATTGCCCGAGGCGTAGCGAAACCGCGCGCCCAGATGCCACGTCCCGCCGACGACCACCGAGCCGAGCACGGTCAGGACGTGGGGCTGGTTGAGCACCCAGCGCTCCCACGGCATGTCGCCGATGCGGCGGCGGCTGCGCGAGTAGGTGTACGCGACCCAGGCAAAGCCGCGGGCGCCGACGTAGCGGGCCAGGAGCTCGGCGCCGTAGCTGCGGCCCCGGCCGATGTTGGCCAGCTTGCTGAACGTACCGAACTGCGCCGCGATGAACTCGCGGCTCGAGGCGATGGCGCCGATCTTGTAGGTATCGAGGTTGTTGAGCATCGCGTCGTCGGCGTTGGGGTCGTCGACCGCGAGATCGTGCAGCGACGAGAAGAAGCCGGCGGCGGCGAGCGAGACGCCACCGCCGATGTCGACCGTGGCGCCCGCCGACGACTGAATGCTGTAGGACGGTCCCAGGTCGTCGTTGCCCCACAGCGAGTCGGCGACTCCGGGTCCCTGGTGGAACACGCCGACCGACTGCCGCAGCCCCACGCGCGGCGCGACCTGCTCGTTCATCACCAGCCGCGGATCGAAGATCCAGGCGTCGGCCAGACCGTAGTGCTCCGCGCGCACGCCGGGCTCGATGCTGACGCGCCCGCCGGCCAGACGCCACACGCCTTCGGTCCACAACGCGCCGTCGGCGAAGCGGCTGGCTCGCTGGATCTCGGTCATGGTGTCGTCCGAGATCGTCAGCGACGCGACCGAGAAGTCGCCGCCCGACAGGTCGACACCGGCGCTGACTTGTCCGCCGTGCAGCCGGTGGGTAATCCGGCCGCGGGCGCCGACCGGTGTGTTGCTGCTGGTCATCGACTGGAAGGTCGACACCAGGTTGTAGCGCTCGGTGCCGATCCACGGCAGCAGCTCCACTGTGGTGTCGCGGCCGCGCTGGCGAAAACGCAAACCCAGGCGGGCAAAGCGGGTGCGGAAGCGAAACAGCTTGTCCTGGTCGACGCCGTAGCGCAGCCCGATCTGATCGTCGGACCCGAACATCAGCGCGGTGATGCGCCCCCCCGACCACAGGTCGACGTCGTAGCGCAGCTGGCCGTCCCAGTAGCGAGGAGCGTTGGTCATCTCCTGGTCGCCGCCGAGTAGCGGCAGCACCGCGTCGACGTAGGAGCGGCGCAGCGCCATCGACCAGCCGCTGCGCGCACCCGCGGGCCCGTCGGCGCGCAGCGACGCGTCGATCATGCTGACCTCGGACGCCACCCGCCAGTGATCGCGGCGCCCCGCGCGCGACGTGAGCGTGGCCAGGCCGCCCTGACCGCGACCGTACTCGACCGAGTAGCCGCCCGGCGTGAGCTCGAGCGACGACAACAGCGCCGACGGATAGAACGACGCCAGCCCGCCGAAGTGGTAGAGCAGCGGCACCTCGATGCCATCGAGATAGACGTTGCTATCGCGCGGCGACGTGCCGCGGAGGATCAGGCCGCCCATGCCGTAGGGAACGCGGCCGACGCCGGGAATGGTCTGCAGCGACTTGAGCGCGTCGTTGCCCGAGCCGGGCACGCGGCGGATGACGTCCGGGGTCATCTCGTAGGTCACCGCCTCGGTGGTATTGGGCGCCTTGCCGGAGACGACGATCACCTCTCCGGCGCTGTCGGTCACGGGCTCGGCGTCGTCATCGGCGGCGGCGGGCTGGTCGGCCGGCTCCGGCTCGGCCGCCGCCGGAGCCGCCCGGACCGCCAGCAGCAGGGCGACTGCCACCGGCGCCATCCACCTCGTGCCGCCCACCCCCATGCTTCGAAGCAACGTACGTGCCAGCCGGAGTGTCTGTCACTACGGGGGCTTGCCGGGCGCCCGCCTCAGTTTCCCGAGGGTTACGGCCCCAATCCGGGTCGCTCGCGAACAAAAAGACCAGGTCGGCCGCTGCGACTCTGCGTTTGCTGTTGGTGACGCCGAGCATGCGTCGTGCCAGCGCACATCACAGGTTGTTTACGCACACGCTCCGCGACGCCATGGATCGCACGCGCAAGTTTTCCGGTGGTCGCGAAAAGATGTGACGGGCGCACATCGGTGCCGCGATCACTCGGCGTCGATACGGGGGAAACGTTCGCCGCGCGGCGGGGCGCCGGCGGTCGGCTGCAGGATGTGCAGGAACGGGTGGGCGGCGTGGCCGGGATCCCATCGCGCGGCCGGCACGATGAAGGTCAGCGACCAGGCGCGGCGCGGACGATTCGATCGATTCGCCGGCGACATGTGCCAGACCAGGGGATCGTGCGCGAGGGCGTCGCCGGCGCGGACCGGCATCGACACGCCGTCGCGCGCGCAGCGCGCCTCGTCGATCGCCGGCAGCGCCTCGTCGATCGACATCGCGCCGCCGGAGAAGTCGGTGGCGCGACGCTCGCCCAGGTGATGCGATCTGGGGACGTAGCGCAGGCAGCCGTTGTCCTCGTCGGCGTCGTCGAGGGCGAACCACAGGGTCACTCCGCGCGAAGAGTCGAGCGGCCAGTAGGCGTAGTCCTGGTGCCAGTGCAGCGTGGTCGACGCGCCGGGCACCTTGTCGATGAGTAGATCCTGGAACAGCAGCAGCGACGGCTCACAGGTGAGCTCCAGCGCCACGCGCGCGGGCATGCCCTCTTCGATCAACGCGCGGCAGACCGGCGCGCGCGACCAGACGTCGTGGACGATGAGACCGTACGGTCCCGGCGGAGCGCTGGCGGCGATGCCGTCGAGATCGGCGCGCAGGGCGGCGACCTGCTCGGGCGACAGCACGCCGGGCACGTGGACGAAGCCGCGCTCGGCCAGGGTGCGACTACCGGACTCAACCACTGGTCGCGAGGAGATCGACATGATCGGTGGCGCCGACGAGGTCAACGCCGCGCGCGACCGCGCGCTCGCCGTAGAGGCGCTTGCGCAGGGCGGTGAACTGGTCGTAGTAGCGGGCGATGTCGCCGGCGTCGAGGCCCGGAAGATCGAGGATGGTCTCGCGATGGTTGGCCGGCCGCTGGAGGTAGTCGTCGGGCAGGTAGCCGCGATCGCGGCAGAGCTGGAACAGGTGCGTGCCCGGGTAGGGGTAGAAGACGAAGTAGCCGAAGTCGAGCACCTCGAGCTCCTCGGCCAGCGCCAGGGTCTGGTCGAGATCGTCGGTAGTCTCGCCGGGAATGCCGAGCATGTAGTTGGCGGTGACGGTGATGCCGGCCTCGCGCGTCCAGCGGAAGACGTCGCGAAAGCGCTGGTTGGTCACCGGGCGGCGCATGATCTCACGGCGCACCCGCTCGCTGCCGGACTCGACGCCATAGGTGATCTGCGTGCAACCGGCGGCGGCCAGGGTGTGCAGCAGCTTCTCGTTGACCGTCTCGACCCGCGCGTGCAGCGAGAACGGCGCGCCGATCTCGTGGCCGTAGATGCGGCAGAACTGGCGCACCCACGGGTGATGGATGGTGAAGGTGTCGTCGAGAAAGATGATATAGGACAGCGCGCCGGCCTCACGCAGCTGGCGCAGCTCGGCCATCACGTCGTCGTGCGAGCGCCGCCGGCCGTAGTCGCCGGTGCCCTCGTACAGCTGGTTGTACATGCGTGCGGCGCAGTAGGTGCACGGGAACGGACAGCCGCGCTGGGTGGCCATGTGGACGACGCCGGGCGGCTCGTCCAGCAGATCGCGGGCGAGGAACGGCAGGTCATCGAGCGGGGCGAACGGCTCGCCCAGGCGCGGCCGCGGACCGCCGCGGGTCCACACGTTGTCGATGCCGGCCGTCGGCGCGCCGCGCTCGAGCGCACCGACCAGGGCCAGCGCCGCGCTCTCGCCCTCGCCCAGACAGACGTAGTCGAAGCCGGGGGCGGCGAGGACCTCCTCGGGAGAGAAGGTCGGGTGCAGGCCGCCGGCGACGACCGGCACGTCGAGCCGCGCGCGGATGGCGCCCACCAGGTGACGTCCGCGCAGCCACTGGCGCGTTGTCAGCGACACACCGATCAGCGCTGGAGCGGCGTCGGCCACCGCCTGCACCACGGCGTCGTCGGAGTCGTCCAGACGGGCGCGATGGAACCGCACCTCGTGGCCGTGAGCGCGCAGGTAGGCGCCGATGAACCCGGGCCCGATGGACGCGACGGCCCACGAACGCTCGGTGTCGACCTCGAGGAAGAGTACCCGCACGGCAGCTATTTTACGCCGCCAGCCGCCGCGGCCTTCCCGGCCGGGTCGATCCGATAGATGGCGCCCTCACAGCTGCCGTCCTTGCGCCGCAGCGCCACCGACGCCCACAGCACGCCGCCGGCGCCGGCCGCGAACCCCTGCACCTTGTAGGCGTTCATGCCGAACAGGGCGTCGTTCTTCCACTGGCCGACATAGGCGCCGTCCTTCTTGGCGAAGCGGCTGACCTTGTTGCAGTTGCCGTCGACCACGCACAGGTCGTCGCCGCAGCCGGTGATCTGGTTGACCCAGCAGAGGCCGCCGTCGGCGAAGGCGTCGTCGGCGCCGGCGGTCCAGGTCGACTTCTTGCCGTCGACCCGCACCAGGCGCTTCTTGCCATCCTTGGACGTGCCGCCGGCGTACAGCGTGCGACCGTCACCCCAGAGCGCGGTGATCATGTGCAGGGGCGAGGCCAGCGGCTTGCCCGCGGTGCAGGTCTTGCCCCTCGCAGCCAGCGGCACCAGCTCGCTGCCACGCGCGGCCAGCGGCTTGCTTCCGGAAAAGGCGACGGCGCTGAGGCCGGGGACACCGATGCAGCTGGCCGGGCCGGACTTGCCGGCGATGCGGTGCAGGCCGTCGAGGTAGTCGTAGATGTAGACCGAGCCACCCGGACCGGCGGCAAATGCGAACTTGGCCCCGCCCGAGCGCATGTAGACCTTGCCGTCGAGCTTCTGCCCCACCGGCGGCGGCTTGGGCAGCGGCAGCTTGCCGCCATCGCCAAACGCGTCGTCGGAGGCGAGGGTGCAGCCGTCACCCGCCTGCGCGACCAGCCGGCGAACGCCGGCCTCGTGCTCCATCAGATAGACGGCGCCGTCGGGGCCGGCGGCGATGTCGCCCAGCGTCAGGTCGATGCACTTGCCCTCGGGCAGGGCGACGTCGAGCGCGCAGCGCTGGCCCAGAGTCTGCTCCGCCGGGGTCTCGACGGCCTTTTGAGGCAGCTTCAAACCGACCTCGCCGCCGGCGGTATCGTCGGGCTTGGCCAGATCGATCTCGGGCGAGCCGCCGGCAGATTCCGGCACGCCGGCCGATTCGTCCGAGCTACCGACGCCCGCCGACGGCTCGGTCTGCTCGTCGCTCTTGCCGCACGCGGCGGCACCGAACAGCAGCGCGACCAGCGCAAGCTCTGCTACCGTCCGCACAGGGAGAAGCGACGTGCAATTCACCGAAGAACACAAACAGCTGCGCAAGACCGTCCGTGAGTTCATCGACAAGGAGATTAACCCTTACGTCGAGGAATGGGAGCGGAACCCGCCGTTTCCCGCCAGGGAGCTGTTTCCCAAGCTGGGCAAGCTGGGCCTCCTGGGCGTGACCAAGCCGGAGGAGTACGGCGGGATGGGCCTGGACTACAGCTACGGCATGGTCGTGAGCGAGGAGCTGGGGGCCATCCACTGTGGCGGCGTGCCGATGGCGATCGGCGTGCAGACGGACATGTGCACGCCGGCGCTGGCGCGGTTCGGCTCCGACGAGCTGCGCGAGGAGTTCCTGCGACCGGCGATCGCCGGCGAGATGATCGGCTGCATCGGCGTCTCCGAGGTCGGCGGCGGCTCCGACGTGGCCGCGCTCAAGACCGGCGCGCGCAAGGACGGCGACGACTACGTGATCAACGGCAGCAAGATGTGGATCACCAACGCGACGCAGGCCGACTTCATCTGCCTCCTGGCCAACACGTCCGAGGGCTCGGCGCACAAGAACAAGTCGCTGATCATCGTGCCGATGACCAGCAAGGGAATCACGATCAGCGACAAGCTCGACAAGCTGGGCATGCGCTCGTCCGACACCGCGCAGGTCTTCTTCGAGGACGTGCGCGTGCCGCAGCGCAACCGCATCGGTCAGGAGGGCATGGGCTTCATGCTGCAGATGATGCAGTTCCAGGAAGAGCGCATGTTCGCCGCCATCAACAGCCTGCGCGGCATGGAGGGCGTGATCGCCGCGACCGTCGACTACTGCCGCGAGCGCACGACGTTCGGCCAGCCGCTGATCGACAACCAGGTGATCCACTTCCGCATGGGCGAGCTGCAGACCGAGGTCGAGGCGCTGCGGTCGATGGTCTATCGCGCCTGCGAGGAGTACATCGGCGGCGCCAACGTCACCCTGCTGGCGTCGATGGCCAAGCTCAAGGCCGGACGGCTGACCCGCGAGGTTGCCGACAGCTGCCTGCAGTACTGGGGCGGCATGGGCTTCATGTGGGACAACCGGGCGTCGCAGCTGTACCGGGACGGGCGGCTGCTGTCGATCGGCGGCGGCGCCGACGAGATCATGCTCGGTATCATCTGCAAGCTGATGAACATATTGCCCTCCCGCAAGTAGGCCCCGGCCGCCCCCGAGGTGGGAGGCGCTCCCCCCAGGGCGCGGGCTGTCCCCTCGCGGCCCGCTACCGGGCCTGTGCGCGTTTTACACAATGCGCTCTGCACAACGCGGCGAGATCCGGCCGGTTCGAACTGCAGTTTTGCGCACGTGGATGTGGGAACGCGGCTTGCAGACCATTCCCGACATGTCCGCGATGCTCGACCCCGACGCCGGATGGGAGATCGACCCCACTACCACGCCGCACGCACCCCAGCCGCGGCTGTCCGTGGTGTCGGCGTCGGCGGCAGTCCGCGCCGAGCCCGGCCGCTCGGAGGGCAAGCGCCCGCTCCCGGGACTGCCGCCCGAGCCCAACCCGCGGGTCGTGCTGGCGGCGCGCACCCTCAAGCGGTCGCGCCCCGGATCCCAGGCGGCCCGTCAGGCCGCGTCGATCATGCGCAAGCTGGCGGTGACCGCGGCGCCGTCGCCGCTGCCGGCAAGCGCCCACCGCCGGCGCCTGCCCACGCCCGCCGGCTCGCACGTCGTGCTGGCGTCACTGCACCGCTTCGGCGCCGTCTGTCACATCAGCCCGTTGCCGCGCCGCCATCGCCTGGGCAGCACCCCGCCCCCGATCTCCGAGCCGGCGACCGAGGTCCCGACCGAGCTGGCGGCGAAGCGCTCGTTCTGGCAGCGCCTGCGCGGCCGCTAGGCCTAGGTCGCCTCGCTGGCGACCTCTGCGCTGTCCGGCTGTCGGTCGCCACGCGCGCGATCTGCCAGCCCGGATAGCTCGGCCACGGCAAAGCCACCGAGCTCGACGGCGAGCACGCCGAAGAACAGCCACTCGAGCACCGCGACCGGGTTGTAGACCTGGCCGTGCCAGTCGACGCGCAGCGCGCGCGGCAAGGCGCGGAATAGCGAGTCCAGTGAATGGACGCCGACGCCGGCGCTGACCCACGCGGTGTAACCGACGGCGCCCAGCGCGGCGGCGACGGCGAGCAGACCGAGCACCAGGGCCAGCACCGAGCCGATGCCGAGCACCGGGTTGTCGGGGGTCGCGCGCGCGGCCCGGCGCGCAGCCGACGCGCCAACGACGCCCGCGACCACGGCGCACAGCCCCGCGGCCAGCGCGCCGGCGAGATGCAGCCACGGCGAGGTCAGGGGAAAGATGCCGACGAACAGGACGCCCATGCCGGTGGCGGCGGTGAGCAAGCCGGCCAACCGACCACGACCGGACTGCGCGCGGGTGGTCGACGCCGCGGCGAACAAGACGATGAGGATGCCGCCGGCGACGAAGCTCTCGTTGAGCCGGCCGGCGTGCGGGTTCCACGGCACCGCCAGCTCGGAGATGAAGCCGTCGCGGGGCGAAAAGCGCGGCAGCCCGGACATGCTTGACAAGATGCCCCAGGCCGCGACCACGAGGGCGGCGAGGCCGGCGATTCCCGCGAGCAGCCGGTGGATCATCAGCCCAGTATAGCGTCGGTGCGAGTGCGCCCGACACCCACCCGATTGAAGCGCGGTCGGGGGTGGGCGATGATTCGTCCGTGCGTATTCTCACCATCGTGTTCCTGGTCGCCGTTCCCGCGTGCGACGTGGGCCCCAGCGCGCCGGCGACCGACGGCGGAAACGCGAGCGGCGACGCGGCCGCGGGCGGCGTCGATGCTGCCATCGGCGGCGGCGCCGACGCACCGATGGCGCTGATCGACGCGCGCAACGACGAGCCGCCCGGCCTGGCCGGGATCACCGCGCTGCACAACCAGGTGCGCGCGATGGTCGGCGTCGCACCGCTGGTCTGGGATCCGGACCTGGCGGCTGTCGCGCAGGCGTGGGCCGACCAGTGCGTCGACGTGCAGGCGCCGATCGGCCTGGTCGATCACAACGCCGGGCGCAGCGACAACTACCCCGGCTACGTCGGCGAAAACATCTACGGCTCCGGCGGCAGCGCGACGCCGCAGGGCGCGGTGTCGCTGTGGGCGGCCGAGGAAGCCAACTACGACTACGCGAGCAACACCTGCGCGACGGGCAAGACCTGCGGGCACTACACGCAGCTGGTCTGGGGCACCACTCAGCGGCTCGGCTGCGGGCTGTCGAACTGCGCCGGCCTGACCTACGGCAGCACCATCGTGTGCGACTACTCGCCGGGCGGCAATACCGGCGGCCGCCCGTACTAGCGATGCACATTCGCGGCGCCGCGCCGGACGATCTCGAGGCGATCAACGAGATCTACAACCGCGAGGTGCAGGGCAGCATCGCAACGTTCGACACCGAGCCGATGACCATGGACGCGCGGCGGGCGTGGCTGGCCGAGCACGCGGAGCCGCGGCACTCGGCGGTGGTCGCCGACGACGGCGGCGCGGTGATCGGCTGGGCCAGCCTGTCGCCGTGGTCGACGCGGTGTGCCTACGCGCGCGCGGCGGAGGTATCGGTTTACGTTCACGCCGACCACCGCGAGCGGGGCGTGGGTCGCGCGCTGCTCGAGGCGCTGATCGCGCGAGCGCGGGCGGCCGGGCTGGGGGTGCTGCTGGCACGGGTCGCCGGGCCGGCTGAAGGACCGAGCATGGCGCTCCACCAGGCGGTCGGCTTCGGCCATTTCGCGACGATGCGCCGGGTCGGCGAGAAGTTTGGCCGGCTGCTCGACGTCCAATTGCTCGACCTCCACCTCGACGGTGGCAGCTGATCCTGATTGGACATTCGTGCTGAGAAGCTGATTGGTTTCCAATGGTTGTGACCCCGGTGCGTGTCCCCAAACGAGCCCCTCGACGGTGGCAGCTGATCCTGATTGGACATTCGTGCTGAGAAGCTGATTGGTTTCCAATGGTTGTGACCCCGGTGCGTGTCCCCAAACGAGCCGGTGCGTGTCCCCAAACGTGCCGACGGTGGCGGCTGATCCTGATTGGTCATTCGTGCTGAGAAGCTGATTGGTTTCCAATGGTTGTGACCC
>Ga0114931_10006027_pt1 | contig 14967 bp, 11 predicted proteins | sample 2SBtaG_FD_89579 | JGI IMG/M metagenome (GOLD analysis project Ga0114931, IMG submission 89579) | Deep subsurface microbial communities from Kolumbo volcano to uncover new lineages of life (NeLLi) - 2SBTROV14_V59a metaG | ecosystem: Environmental > Aquatic > Marine > Volcanic | place: Kolumbo...
AAACACACTATACCTTACAATCAAACACACTATACCTTACAATCAAACACACTATACCTTACAATCAAAGATAAACCCGATTAATCCCTATGTCTTGATCTGATCATCAAGTAGAAACTTGACAAACTATATAATATAGGTTGAGCTAGCTTCTGTCTTAATCTAGGTCATCTCTGCTATTACAGAGATGATAAAACACAATATACAATATATATGTTCAAGATGAGAAATAGTTATGGCTCTATCAGGAATAACATAATCGCTAATCCATTATAACTCTTATTGAATGTCTAATCAGTCGCTGATCAATCATAAAAATCTCCGCACTTCTCCACAACTAATAGTAAGAAATGATTACAATTCGTGACCTATAACACTTACGATTATTTATTCCATCTCGAGATAATTCTTTTATTAGTGACTATTATTCAATATGATTCATCGAAACATATATCCAATATTAGTCTCGAAACGCTAATCGATGCATGTATTCATAATAAAATTGATTTTGAAAATATTTGTTTGGTGGCGGCAAACCCTTTTTCTTTAGTCGGTGTCTCTTCATCGCTATCATAGCTACCACTGCTGCCCTCATGGATTATTCCGGAGACATTGTCTTCTACCAGGCTGGTCTAGTCAGCCGCCCCATTGCTGAGGGGCCTGCAGTGGTAACTCCGGATGGTCGTCAGGAGTACTGGTTAGACGGCGTCTGTTATGAAGTCGTTGAAAGCGACGGGTCGTCCGTGACATACCCCCTAGGCCGCAAGGCCTGGTACGAGAAGATTGCCGAGAAGGCTCAGTGTGATCCCGGGTACATCTCGGCAGATGTCATCGACGGCGTCTGCTATCGCAAGGTCACATCCTAACAGATGTAATGTCTGTTAAAAAAATCTGTCATCATCCGTGATGACAGACTCACTGATAATCCATTGCTGGTATGGTCGTATCCTGTTGTTTATCCAAGACAAGGTCTTTTGGTATATCAACCGCCATTTCTACGATAAGAATAAGCCATGAAGACTATGCTCTTATATGATTCGGAGGACAACGAGAAGAATCTCACAAAAAATCGTCTCATAGCACTTAACAATATTGTTGTTAATATTTCGTATACAGATATTAGTGATTATGGTATAGACCTTTCGATGCAATTGACACCGATTCTAAGGACGATAGGATCCAATAATATCGTTACCTGCTTTATGATACTATTGATATAATAGGTCAGGATAGATACCATAGATATACTTAGGGTCCTACTATCTTAAATGGTATTCTTTCCTGTGTTCATCAATCAGCATAGGTTAATCTTTATTCAGCTTGATAATTTGGACACTGAAAGATTATAAGTATGTAGTATCACCTTTCAAGATAACAAGGTTGACAACCATAATAAAAATTTGGTTGGTTTCGACTAGAACCACTATGGTGGCTGACCATTTACACTACTTTCATGTGGCAGCATCTGGGACAACCGGCAGGTGTTAGATGATTTCGCGAGCAGGTATTGGATGAGAGTCGACACAATATAGCATATTTGTTAAGTCTTCAATGTTAAAACTGCAAGGAGGGACAATAATCCAACACAAGATTAGATTATTTCTTGATAACAGATCAAATACGATTAACTTACTATTTATCGTCGACCAAAAACTGATTTTAAAAAAATCGGGACGGGCGGTTCAAAGTGCGCGTAGGAAAATCGCTGAAGCATTAGTTAATGCCTCACCTTCCCGTTAAGAAGGACGCAGAGTCTATGGATTCTGAGCCGTACCTTCAGAGCACTGACACAGAATCCGGTAGTGATTCTGAGGAGAAGATCGTCCCTCACGCAACTGCTCGCTGCAACCACTACCACAAGCCGAAGGGTGTGGCACTTCGGACATGGGGCGAAGTTGTCCTTTCGTGGATTATGGAGAACCACGATCCTATCGACGGAATGTTCAGCTTCCTAGACATGCTGGACGATTTCGATGTGCTTCACCAGCAGGTCACAACTCGCCGCCACACTGTCTACAAGGGTAACAAGCGGAACAAGAGGGCACTTCTGCTGGCCAAACTAAGACAGGTCTCTTGGATCAAGCAATCGCTCGATGATCCAACCGATCTGTACCGAGGTCGGCGCAGTAAGAAGGGTGAGTACAGGAAGATGCCTATCCTTGTCCGGAAGTCCTTTGAAATCTCAGGACAGGAGGTGGAAGAGTACTGCCTTGCTCATTGTTTTGATTGGGCAGATCCTAAGCCTGACGAGCGGAGGCTGTTGGCCCAGTTTTACATGATGTTCGGTCGCTATCCTCGTCATGAGGATGCTACATCACGTACCATGGCCTACATGTGGTTCGTCCAAATCGGACAGCATCATGCCAGTAACGAAGAGCGTAAGGACGCATTGCAGGAGATCTTGCCAGTCTGAAAAAAATCATGTCCTTTCATGATCTTTTAACCATACAAACTAACAGATTTGGTAATCAAACTAATATGAAAATTGACCAATTAAATTGTTTATTTGACATTTTAAAGTCGTAGAAACCTATTGGTGGACGTGATGACGATGTCAAGCATTGGATCCTGGAGCAATGTTGCTAAGCTAACAGGAGACGACATCGAAAAACTTAAGGAGTTGCAAGAAGACGACACAGAGGAAATTAATAGTGTCCCCGAAAATAATCCGACCCTGCGCTGGATGTGGGACAACCTGAGCTGCAGTATCCTGAAGCGCAGTTTCATGGAGAAGCATGACCTCAAACTAGGCTATTACCTAGATGAGCGACTTCAACTTAACCCAGAACTGATGTCATATCAGGGACTAACGGAACAGGTCGGTCAACGATATGGAAACTGCCCACACTGGGTGCCGATCTATATCAACAAGTATCACTTCAAATATAGCAAGTCCTTGCTTGAATACACTGTGTTGGAACGAGTCAAGTATCTTTATGGTGACAAATACAACAAGTGTACACGATTTAAGCCGTATATGTTGGTTGATTTCTTCCCTCGTCTAATTCAAGAGAACCTGGTCCAACTTCTCCATGTAGGCCATTGTCTGATCACCGTTCAGAACAAGATCAAAGAGGTAGAACAGGAACCTGATCAGGTCGTATTCAACCCTAACAGTCACCCTAACAGTCAGCCTGACAGTGAAGCCATGAAATCACCCGAGGAAACTGATACTACCAGTGATGTCAAGACGCAGCTAGCTGAGCAGCTGCAATACTTTCAGAAGGAGATGGAAGACCGCATCCTCGCCCACTGCCACCTTTACCAAATTTTTTTGGCGTGCAAGGTGAGCTATCGGCCCTTGTCCAACTTGCTGGACAAGACAGTCCAAGATGCCCTGGGCGGTAAGATTATGAAGCATCAAGTTCCTAACTTGGGCCAATTCCTGATCATCTATTTCACAATGGGTGGTGCCTACAACGATCAACTGAAAAAGGTCTTGCTCCCCGAGTTCTGGGTCCGTCAAACTAAGCTCATGGCTAGCCGGGACCCTAAGACTATTGATCTGGACTGGACTGATCATCAGCGCCTTGTGAGATGTTATCAGGCCACGACATTGGAGAATCAGTTGATGGTACTCTACGTGTTGGCTGGTCAAAACCTGATGGCGCCCAGTATGAAATCGGAGTACGACAGCCTGAATAGTGTGGCGCCTCAACACTCTGTCCAGCTGTTTATGATGTTGGTTAAGAAACTGGCTACACTCAATAATTACCGCGGGTTGACACAGCTTCTAGGCATTAGGGTCAACAGCAGTGAGGAGATGATCCTGATTTTGAACACGGCTGTTCAGAAGGTATATCCTGCTTGAACTACACACTAGTGTAAAAAAAATATTCATCACCAATGGTGATGAATCTGGATGTGTGAGCAGTTAGTTGATGTTGATATTGTATATTATAGCTATATAAACTAATTATTATGATAAAAACTGATTAGTTTATATTTAGAGTTTTCTTTGTATATCCAAAGAGTCCAGTGTTAGGACTCTTTGTTAGTTAGGTCTAAGGCAGTTTTTTGTGTAAACTGTGACCCTGCTAGCAAATAGAGACCAACACTGACTCATTGCTACTGGCTACAGATTATCTTAGCCTACACCGCTACTGTACGCAGAAGAAATAACAAAACATGGCGGATACTGTTGTTGTCCTTACCTCAGATCGTGTTCACAAACAAATTAATAAGAGTCGAATTCGACACAGGCACCGCAAAATTGATACTATCCCACAAGATAAGATCACCGAGCGCAAATCTGTCCCTGGTAAGACCCGGTCTCAAATAGGCAATAAATCCAACACTAGATCTCACAGGGCCGGCTCTTCTCGGACTGGGATCGCACGAGGTAAGGCTGATGGTTTTAGTACTAAGACCAGGCCTTCGATTCGGTATGGTCAGAAGAAACACTCCACCCAAAAATCGTCACCGACTAAGACCAGTCGGAAGTTGTCCACCACTAACTATTCAATGCCGCGAAGAAACGTAAGTGTAGTATCTGACAATACTACAGTTACTGACTCAAGCATACCAAAGAAAGATCAAGACACTGTGCTGTCAAGAGTGTCACCGGTAACGAACGGCTCTAACAATATCACTAGTAACCCCTACCAGAAAAATGGTGTCGGTCCACAACCCTCTCGTAAAGTGCTGTCTAAGACCGCTGATATTCCTCAACCCAAGAAGAGAGATAATATGGATTTCAATAAGACTAAATCTAGTCCTGATTCCCCTATCGAGTGGGGTTTGTCTCAGTGCCCAATTAGTCACTGGAATGATGATGAAAGTGATTTAATCGATACTAAGACCAATGTTTCTGATACATCTACCAATATCCCAGTTATTGACAAGATTGTATCTTGCACTAGTCGTCCATCGCGTCGAAATAAAATCAAGAATGCTAGTCCAGCTAAGAATCAAAATGACACACCTAAGGTTCCCAATACTGTGTCACAAGAAACCCAATATATTTACACCTGTTCTAATTCTGAGTGTCTGGTTGGTGAAATTGAGTCTGATGAGGATCGGGGGATCATGTCGGTCATCGAGCAGTATAATTGGATTGATACTGTGGTTGACTACCATACAGTTTCAGCCCTTGTCTGTATTCTATGCAGCTTGAACAGTGCTGATGTCAGAGTAAAGAATGGGTTAATGTGGGTTACTAACCACATTAAGGAGGTTGATTGGGTTTTGACAGAGCAACTTCGCAATATCAATCAGGCCAGGAAAAATGGCGAGAATATCGATAAGGATTGCAAAAATCGTGTAATGTCAATCAAATCATTTCTGATTAGAGTTCGTAAACTCCCTGTTCACGCCTGGGATAGCAACTGGTACCTCAAGATGTATATGGAAGAGTCATTCAAGTTTGGCATCATCAATATTGATGTTATTGTCAAACTTCTTATGGATGACCAGACAGATAATCAAGATCCAATTCACAACAGGAAAATCGTCTATTTCTATCTCTTGTGGACTAGTCTTCAACTTACAGACCCTCGCGATAAGGCGACTTGGCGTCAGTCCGATTTGTTCAGTAATGCTGGCTGGTTGATTTCTAGCTCTTCGGAAATAATGCGTTTGTTTGACATTGAGCCCGACCTCTTGCTGGAACAGAAAAGCGTCATCAAACAACTAGTCTTCATCCTTAATGGTATCTTCAAGTACTGTGTTGGCTGCACTGTCCAGGCTGATGGTGATCTGTACATCAAGTCTGAACCAGAGCCAAATTATATGTATAGGGATCACGAAATGATAGTAGTTTAATATAAAGACCACAAGTCTTCAGGATCACCGGAGGTGATTTCTAAAAAAAAATAGGGCTGCCATGGCAGCCCTATTATTCAATTACAATAAGATATTATACAACAAGATATTATACAATAAGATATTATACAACAAGATATTATTCAATTACAATAAGATATTATACAACAAGATATTATACAATAAGATATTATACAATAAGATATTATACAACAAGATATTATACAACAAGATATTATACAACAAGATATTATACAATAAGATATTATACAATAAGATGTTATTATTATACAATAATATGTTATTATAACACATGTTGTGTTATAACCTGAATTTAGTCCACCAAATGGAGTTCTTTAGAGTATTCACGACCAAACTGGTATAATTCTTCAATCTGCTCGACAATAGAACCCAAATCCCTACCAATAAGAGACCGATCACACTTGTTTTCAGTGTCCTTGGCCGTGATTTTTAAATCTAGTTGGTAAACACGATTAAACTCCTGTAGCAAACTGTATTTATCAATATAATTCTTGTCTTGGTGACTGCTGACCCAAACCACCAAACCAGGTGCGAAATTTTTGTTGAGAATAGTGACCAATTCCTGGGCAAGTCTCAGACAAGTTACACCACTCCAGTAATGATTACTGAAACCTAATACGTTCATGCCCCGATTTAATTTAGCCCATTCTAGTAGGGAGCCTGCTCGAAAGCATTCACCAATAATAGAAGTTCTGATTACACATGTCCAATCATCTTGTTTTTGATTGGTTGGTTCACCCATACTCTTACTAAGACCATAGACATCCAAACTATCGTGTTTGTCATCTATAGTGTACTGACCTTTGGATCCAGTGTAGACACAATCAGTAGTGATATGATAAAATCTGATATGTTGGAGGGAGCACCATCTGGATACTAACAGAGGGAAGATTGTATTTACTTTGAACATTGTATCATCGCTAACATCTCGTTTGTTAGTTATACCAGCACAGTTAATAATTGCCTGGATTGAATAATTACGACACCAAGTGGCTATTAAATCTAGCCACTCTTTAATATCAGTCAGCCCAATGTCTAAGTCATGTCTAGTGACTGGATGTACTTGATAGTCAGACTGGGTTAGAACAGTAGTAACATATCTACCTAGCATGCCATTGGCACCAAATATCAGCACTGAGTTGACACTCATGATTTAATTTTAATGCTGTTATGATAGCTTTAAACGTATTCTTAAATTAAGAAGATGAGAAGGTATAGAAACAATACCTTGGAAATGACTGACTAAAAACTGCATATAAATAGGTACACATTATTCATCATAGACTGACAGTATGAGTCTAGAACATAGCACTAAATTGAATAGTCATAGTACAGACTAATTAGAAAAACTGCTAACTAGATCTTATTAAGAGCAGAATCTCAATAATATATGACGAGTGTCGTAGGGAATGGAATATTTAATGTAAACTCGTCAATAATTGTTAATTTGATATTTCACATAGTTTGTATTTGGAACACGAATAATGATCTACGACTTAAAAGCGTATGTTTTATCAAGTCTCATCTTTACTATGTTTAACCAATCAAGGTAGAAATATAAATCACCGGAGGTAATCCTAAAGACCTATGGTCTTTATAATCTACTTATATGATCTTATCTTTTATTTTAGTTTTCATGTAGCTGAAAGAGAATTGACAAAATTTCTGAGTCTACTTTGTCAATTATTCTTCAATGAATTATATTCGATAGCATATCAAGTATAAGACCTAGTCAGGAGCAGCTTGACGAGATCCCGAATAGATTAACACAATTATTAAGAAATATAAAATTACAATCAGAACGATAATAATTAACAAAATTATGAAGACCAGTGGCCTTCGTGATCACCTCCGGTGATTTATAAACAGAAGTGTCACAATATTGGACTTGCAAATTGACACATTGTAAGATTAGCATAATAGAAAAAATGTTTCAAAGTAGAGTTTTGTCATTGGTATATACTATAAAAATATACATCAATATAGTATATAATGCACACAATAAGAACAAGGCAATAAGAACAAGGCAATAAGAACAAGGCAATAAGAACAAGGCAATAAGAACAAGGCAATAAGAACAAGGCAATAAGAACTATGTCTAGTATACCAGTGAAAACTTTTTAAACACGAGCTAGAAATACATCATATATGTACTAGTTCTGGTCGATAGGCAGGATTACCATCATGATTAGAGTTGGTTTGCATTAGGAGGCTAAAGTTTTTTAGTTGTTAGATAAAACTAGTAAGATGGATGAAACTAAAACTTGTCACCATAGCAGCATAGACAGAGTTTATGTATTTAATTTCAGCTATCAAAGCCATGAAAGTCCACAAATGGCACATATACTGATGAAACGAGCTAGATTTATGTATTGGAGAACTATGGAGACCTTGAAATTGGAATCAAGCAGCAATTACATTATAACTGTATTAGATCCCAAGCATTATTTCTCAGATATCGATTACTATAGTCAGTTAGTTTACAAAAGAGAATTGAATATAAATAAGTTAAAGAAGATAATATCTAAGCTAGACTATCAATACGTTATTATTTTGGAGCCTGGTTGGCTATTGACCATACCACCTGATCTAGATTATGAACGGACGGATAGATATACAGTATTGTCTAAGTATTATTTTGAGGAATTTGATCAACTGCCATATCACACACAACGACCAGTTTGCACATTAAATAAGGTGGAAGAAAGCCAAATAATAAATTGGCCTGATATAAGACCAGATGATTATACTATCTTTCTGGGCTCTATAAGACAAGATCAGGTTGAAATTATTAGACAGACTATACCAGATGTAGTACATTATGATGGTCATCATATTCCATCATTCTCGTATCTAGTTAATAAGTGTATTAGGGCCTGTCCAACAGAGATTTTTATCTTTATATCGGACAAAGTAAGGCCAACACAAGAACAAATAACTAATATGGTAAAGTTGATAAAAAGTGGTTATGCTTTTGTAGCAATGTATTCATTTGCCTGCTTCGGATTTAAAAAGGACTTCATAAGAACAATAGGCTTCTTTTCGGAGGCCTATGTTGGTGGAGGGCATGAGGATCACGATATAATTAATTTAATAGTACAGCATAAGTTACCATTTTATCATACTTTGGAGATGGAATATATTAAGAAAGATACTACCTGGTCTTACAAACTTAGTAAATCTATATATTATGAGAAGTGGTGGACAGAGAGTGCCTTTAAAATACCAAGTGGCACAGATATTAGAAAAAAATTAAAGGAAATGACCATGAATAAAAAGATGCCTGACCTTGTGTATGATGGGACATTAGGACCAATTCAAGATCCTAATTGGTATGATCCTAAATTAAAACTCAGGTGGCAACCAATTGAAAATAATACAAGTCATGACACAACGGCAAGTCTAGCCAAGTTCCCACTTTACATGAGGGGTATAGATACTTATAAATCATCAGAACTCTTAAAAATACGACATTTTAGGATTAACAACAGGTTGGATCCAGTACGATATTTGCAACTTCTTCTAAACTTGGTTAAATTGGGAAGACATATTCTTGATTTGACCGACCAACCATCAGTAATTAAATCCAATTTAAATGCAGACCAGATAAATGAAAATAAGATAGACCAGATAAATGAAAATAAGATAGACCAGATAAATGAAAATAAGATAGACTTAGTAGCCATTAATTGCTATACTGAACATCGTAAATGCGTATCTTGGTATAATAAAGTAATAATGAAATTACCAATTATGTCTTACATTATCTTGTATCAGATTAAAAGAAGTAATCAGTACGATGGTAATATTTATCATGGAAACTTGCATGCAGTATGGAGAGGAATTACGAAATCTAAGTCATTAAGCATAGTTACTATTCCTTGTTATCCTGGTATGGTTGTGATTCAGAAAATTAGTTAATAGTAATTTACCTTTGACTAAAAACCTTAACTATAGGATATTGATCAAACTCAAACTTACGATCTAAATATTGTTGAAACGTCAATTGTACCATATTGACGTTTAATATATTACCTAACTCTAAACAATACTCCCCAATATCACCGTGCAAAGTTTCAACATTTACTAATTCAAACCAACAGATACAACCCCACACGTTCTCTAAGCACATTCTAGCGTTTCTGTCTACTACCCATGTTAACATTATTTGGAAATAATTATACTTTTTATTTATCATTTCTAGGTAATTCCAGTTGACTATTGACATTATCCCAAAACAACCTTTCCATTTCGACTTGTCAGAGTGTAGCTCTAACAACCGCTCAGAATTATTTAATTTACTAATTAGATTGACTACATCTCCGTCTATGTACCATTCTCGAGGCTGATTGTAATCGAACAAAAAAATGCAATCTTGAGTTGACATAGTTATAGGCTGGTTAATAAAAACTGAATCGTGTAGTATAATTAAATTTTGCGCCCATTTATCAACATATCCATAGTAGTAAGGCAGTAGTTCCCCACGTCTAGGATACTGACTTCTTATAATTTCACAATTAGTGACAGGATAATTCACGTCAATTGGATAGCTACTGTTATCGTCGATTATGTATATTTTATCTTGATGGTATTTTCTAATGTGTTGATAGCATAGCTTCCAGTAACCATCCTGGACTGAGTTTCTAATGTGTCTAATTATAACAAAGGCTCTGTCTAGCATTTAGTGGTCTAAGTGATATTTATATATTTGTAAATATTACTTATAGTAACAGATAATGGTGGTAAACCATAGTCACAAGTTGGTGTTCATACATATTCCAAAAACAGGAGGTTCTAGTATCGAAAAGCTATTAGGGTTATACGGACCAAATTCTATTGCAAATTGCTATGGTATCTTTGATGGCAAGGCTCTCCAGCACTTGACCTGTTCTGAGATTTTGGCAAGACAACCAATAACTAAAAAATACTACAAATTTTGCGTTGTTCGCAATCCTTATGATCGCCTTTTGTCAGATTACTATTGGCTGCCAAATGGGGGTTACCAAGCAAGTCAAAGTGTTGATCAATATTTAGATAAAGTAGAGGATGTGGTACAAAATGAAAGATACTCTGATCACATTTACAGCGATCATTTCATGCCTCAACATTTGTTCGTATATGATACAGATCGGTGTCTAGTCAATTGGGTTGGTCGTTTTGAACAGTTGACTGATACTGCTGAACATATTAAATCTACCTTCTCGATATCAACTAACTTCCAACATATTAACTATAATAGTGACGTTGATAGAGTTCAGCTAACACAGGAACAGAAAGATAGAATTTATAACTTGTACCAAAAAGATTTTAAGTTGTTCAGTTACCAGCCATAAAATAAATAATATATTAAATTATATTTTATCTTTCTTCTCATACCCTAATTCATTCTCCAGATCCCAATCCAACTGACTGTTGATAAACTGTAATACCTGATCTGGTATAGGTTGATACTTTTTGGGAACGAATTGATGACTAGTCTTATCCTTATAATGAGTAATATCTCTAAACTTTGTCTTGAACTGAAGTTTGAACTGCTCGGCCAATTTATTCAAAACTGCCTCAGGGTTCTCAACTAACTGATCATAATTTATTAAATAGTAGTTGGACACTCTGATCGAGATAGATTGAAACGATCTAATTTTACCAGTTCTAAGCTTCAAAATATTAGGATAAACTTTACCAGTTTGTAAATTAAGACCAAAAGGTAAAGGTTGATTATATCTGGGATCTGATCTGTTAACACCCAAGTCCTCGTTCCAGACTGAGTGGTCAGGAATCCTGACAAAGTTGTTTAGATCCAATTTCTTGGCATGCTGAGCGAAATGCCACGGCTGATTCTTGAGCGATCTGATCCAGTCGTACGGATTACGAACTATGACTAGAAATAAAACGTGTTTAGTATTCTCAGGATTAACACCATCTTGCCCAGGAATGAAGAAATATGGATGAAAGGGATGCCAATGTTTACCACCGTAACACCCAACCATATGCAACCCGAAATGTCGGTTAATTAAGTTCTTAAGATAATTAGTGCCGCTGCATCGTTCACCGAACAGCGCAAACTGATGAATACCAACCGGCAGTGAAACGGCTAGTCTTGGATAGCTTAAACTAGCCAGATTTTGTGACAGTATTTTCCTACATATCTCGTAGCGGTATGGATCCATCATTATCTTACCCATAGTACCACTAATTAGTAATTTATTAGATAATTCTAAACCTCGACTAAACTCTTGACAACTAATCATGTGAGGTAACGTTATGAAGAATGAGCCACCTTCATTTTTCTGAACATAAACCAGGTCGAAAATATCTACACCATAGTCGGAGGGATAAATTGAGAAATGGTTCCTATGTTCAATTAAACAAAAGAAATATACTGATTCTATCGAATGTATCAAATTCAGTTCAAAACAAAGGTCAATTTCAGATTGAACTGCCCTATACATGTGCTCGAAGGTTTGAATGGGCCCACAATTAAACTCAGGACTGATCGTACAGGGTGGCTTCTGATAAAATTTGTTTCGTTCATATTGTTGATAATTATCTACCCAGTCAATAACACCAAAATAGTACTTATCAGCTGCAAAAAGACTAGCAGGAAGTTTAACTAAATCTTGTAATGCTGAATCATAATATTCATACTGGTAGTAACGTCTTCCATAATCAAAATCAATCCATGCTATCATTCTACTTTGGAAGGGATTAAGTTGTGCTGCTCTGAAAACTAACTCATGTTGGGAATATTTAAGAAGTCTGTACAACTTTTCTTTCTTATTAAGACGGTCTAGGTATTTGTAGTTAACTAGTTGATCTAGAGGTAATTTCATAACAAAAAAATCAGGGCCAAACGGCTGGTCAACCAGGTCATAAATTTCTGGACTGCAGAACAAAACAGTTGGTAAGTTATGATGAAGAATACAAGATTGTCTGAGATCAGCAATTCTGTTGAACATTTCTAGTTCATACACTGCACTAACTAAGGTCCATTCATGCTTGTTTTTCTTAACTTTTCCTTCTTGACAGACCATAGATTCAGGATATCTAACTTTATACCATTTATCAATTGTTTGATCGTTAGTCAACCATGATTCAGAAGCTAAATTGGGTCGGAGGTACGATCTAGCCCTAAGTTGACACAGGCCTTTCTCTTTAGTCACACCACCAGCCCTAAACATAGGAGCTATACCCAATGCAAGTTCATATTGGTTAGTATGCAGTGATTTATCTGGTTGATAACCAGCTGGGTAGTGAGAGATAAAATAGCTCCTAATATGATACGCTGGTTCATTAAGTTTTATGTATTTCAAACTTAATTGCATGATTGTTACTGGCCCTGTCTGTTCCAGATAATAACCCTCGGCTAACAGCTTTGACAGCACTGTCATATATCGACTATTATTGATAGTATCAAACTGCAGTTGATGGATCTTATGATGAGGTGACTCTTGAATCCATGTAAGATATGCTTCTAGTATAATTACTAGATCAAGGCTAGAACTAATTAATAGTCTATAAACACCACTAATATTACAGTTCTTGGCCAGTATTGGTAAGGTATTGGGGACTATCTGACCAGTTTCAGGGTCAAAAATATAGTGTTTGACCACTGCGATTGGCGGCGGTGAGTTCGGTGTCTCATCTTGTACATTGACTATTAAGTAGTTATAACCTACTGCTAACTTATCTTTGTCAACATTCCTAGGATGTAGCTGGAGTTCATAATAGAACATATTAGCTTTAAACACTGTTGAAATAACCTTAGACTAAGATTATATATAAAATATGAACCAGTCTAAACCTAATTTTATTTTATATAAACAAGTTGGTCACGATTTAATAATGAGTAATATTCCTAATTTTAATCGGGCGACTATCACTTATGACACCGCTGAGTCAACTGATCAGAACATCGAAAACAAGACTATTCTGATCATTGGCGGTTCAGGTTCATTGGGTAATGCCTTGACTCGTCGGTTAATTAATCAAAACAAAATCGTGATTTACTCCCGAGGCGAAATGGCTCAGTGGAACATGCGACAAAAATACAAACATGATTTGGACAAACTTAGCTTCGTAATCGGAGACGTCAAGAACAAGGATGCCTTGGTCAAGACCATTTTTACACACCGACCCAATATCATCATTCTGGCTGCAGCGATGAAGCACATCGATATCTGTGAATCCCAAATCTCAGAGTGTATCGATACCAATGTTGATGGCATTGGTCACGTGATAGACTTTGTCATCCAACAGCACGAAATGGGCCTCGTTCCCTTCCTGGAATGTCTACTGTTCGTCTCCACTGACAAGGCCTGTAGTCCAGTCAATGTGTATGGCATGTGTAAATGTATATCGGAACGCCGTATGGTTAATAACTCCCAACGTATCAAATCGGAGAACTTCAAAATTGTTTCTGTACGTTATGGAAATGTTCTAGCTTCTAACGGTAGTCTGTTCCAGAAGCTTAATCTAATTGGCTCTAATGACGAATACTCTTATTTTGGTATCACTGATGAGAGAATGACTCGATTCTTTATGTCCTTGGATCAGAGCGTAACTCTAATTATCAACTCCGTTCTCTACGGTCCTAACGGTCATATTTGTATTCCCAAGATACCATCTTATAGCATTATGGACATCATCAAATTCTATTCTGTTAAGTACGGTAAGCCTATCAAGAATATTGGTATTCGTCCTGGCGAAAAAATCCACGAGTCTATGATTAATGAGGTGGAAGGTCTACGAACCTCGGAGCATAAGCATTTCATGACCATTGGTCCCGATCATGGTAACATCGACCCCCATCGTCAAGGCATTTCTTATTGCAGTTCTGATCATGTTCAGCCCATTTACCACGACGGGGTTTACATTTTTGATAAGTATCTGCCACAAGACGAAATTTAAAAATCTATTAATTTTTATGAGTGTAGTCAGCTATCTAAAAAGATAGCTTATTCTGAATAGAAATCTTATATCAAGTTTTCTAACTAGTATATTATTTCCCCTACTAGTTATTAACATAATAATTATTAACACAATAGTTATTAACATAATAGTTATTAACATAATAGTTATTAACATAATAGTTATTAACATAATAGTTATTAACATAATAGTTATTAACATAATAGTTATTAACATAATAGTTATTAACATAAT
>Ga0114931_10006028_pt1 | contig 14966 bp, 12 predicted proteins | sample 2SBtaG_FD_89579 | JGI IMG/M metagenome (GOLD analysis project Ga0114931, IMG submission 89579) | Deep subsurface microbial communities from Kolumbo volcano to uncover new lineages of life (NeLLi) - 2SBTROV14_V59a metaG | ecosystem: Environmental > Aquatic > Marine > Volcanic | place: Kolumbo...
CACCAACGACGGCGGCCAGCCGCCGGTGATCCACGTCGATTCCGACGCGCCGCTTTACTCCGACGTCGACGGCTCGCTGATCACCGATGAGCTCTGGGGCATCTACTACAAGCCCGACTTCAACTTCGGCGGCATCCAGGGCGGCGCCATGCCCTACAAGGTCGACAAGCCCGCGCGCGACGTGGCGGTCGACCCCTACGGCCCCGAATCGCCCGAGTTCGTGGTCGACGACGCCTTCGCGCATATGTGGTGCTCGGCGCTCGCCTTCTGCCAGGCGCGGTTCTCGGGCCAGATCGACAAATGGAAGAAGGAGCCGTCGGGCGGCATCGGCTGCTTCACGCCCGACAGCTTTCCGGTGTTCGACACCTTTCACCAGAACTGCCATGTGATCGCCGATTCGAACCACGGCTACAAGATGATCGGCGTCGGCAAGCTGGTCGCCGCCGAGATCATGGGGGAAACCAGTCGGCTTCTCGAGCCGTTCCGCTTCTCGCGCTACGCCGAGGGCCGGCTTCATCCGGTATCGAACAGCCCGTTTCCCTGGAGTTGAACGGGGCGACGGGGGCGGAACGACCGACAGGGAGAGAACGGAGATGATGGATATCGAGGCCTACGTCAAACGGGACGGACGCGACGAGATGGTCCGCGAGGTGCGGTCCAAGATCGACGAGCTCGGCATTACCTACATTTACTACCAGTTCATTTCGGTCACCGGCCGGATCGTCGGCAAGGGGGTGCCGGCCGATCACTGGGAGACCATCGCCGGGCGCGGCTTCCAGCTCGTCTACGGTTCGACCGCCAATCTGTTCATCGACCGCCACGGCAACTACATCGGCTACGGCCCCGAGGCCTCCGAGCTGGTCGGCATCCCCGACCCCGAGACCTTCTGCCAGCTTCCCTGGGACAAGCGGGTGGCGCGGGTCTTCTGCACCTGCTTCCGCAACCGCGAGGAGCGCGAGAACCCGGGCAGCTTCCTGACCTCGGATTGTCGCGGCAACCTGCGTCGGATCGAGCAGGAGTTCGTCGCCAAGCACGACGGGCTGCACATGCGCCACGGCACCGAGCCCGAGATGATGTGGCTCAAGCGCGGCGAGGACGGCAAGCCCGCGGGCGGCTACTCGAAGCCGTTCTGCTACCACATCGACCAGTTCGAATCGCTGCGCCCGGTGTTCATGAAGGCGATCGAGTATTCGCGCGCCATGGGGCTCGACATGATCCAGGGCGACCACGAGGACGCCCCCGGCCAGCTCGAGCTCAACTGGACCTTCGATTCGGCGCTGCGCACCTGTGACCGGCTGGCGACCTATCGCCAGATCTGCGCCCAGGTCGCGCGCGAGCACAACCTGATCGCCTGCTTCATGGCGAAGCCCTTCATGGGCGTCTCGGCGTCGGGCTGCCACCACAACCTGTCGCTGTGGCGCGGCGGCGAGGACCGGATCAACACCCTCGCCCAGGACCCGCTGCCGGGCCTCGAGGGCGTGTTCGCCTATCGCAAGGGCGGCGAGAACACCTTCCTGCCGTCGGGCGAGGACAAGCGGAAGCCGGGACCGATCGGGCTCAATGCGATCGGCGGCATCATCGAGCATCTTCAGGCGCTCACCGCGATCGGCTGCTCGACTGTCAACTCCTACCGCCGGTTGTGGGACACCGGCTTCTGGGCGCCGGTCTACTCGGACTGGGGCTATCAGAACCGGACCACGGGGCTCCGCGTCTCGGCGCCCGGGCGGTTCGAGTACCGGGCGGTCGATTCGGCGGTCAATCCGTATCTCATGGCGGCCGGACTTTATAAGGCCTGCGACGACGGGATCACGCGCGAGCTCGATCCGGGCGAGCCCGAGGAACGCAACATCTACGATGCCATGGAGGCCGGCAAGGTGGTCAAGAAGCTGCCCATGTCGCTCGGCGACGCGCTCGAGGCGCTCGCGGCCGACGCGGTCATCCAATCGGCCATGCCCGACGAGATGTACAAGGTCTTCGAGCACTACAAGCGCGACGAGTGGGAGAAGTTCCTCGCCACCGTCACCGACTGGGATCTCGAGATGTATCTCGATTGCCTGCCTTGAGAAACGACGCGACGGCGCCGGCCCGGCGAACAACGAGGGAGGAGTAAAGGGCATGTGTGGAATTGCGGGAATCATCCATCGCGGCGCGACCGGCGACATCGGCGGCGAGATGACGTCGATGCTGTTGTCGCTCAAGCACCGCGGACCCGATTCGACCGGCTTCGCCATATACGGCCCGGCGCGGTCGGGCGAGCTGGTGATGCGCTTCAAGGTCGCCGAGCAGGAGGACCTCGCCTCGGGCTTCAAGATCCATCACCAGATCAAGGAGCGCCGCGCCGAGGTCGACCGCCGGATCGCGGAGATGGGCGGCGAGATCGTCGAGCGCGAGGAGCCGACCGAATACGCCGGCCGCTACTGGCTCCGCTTCGATGGCGATCTACGCCGCTTCGCCGACTTCATCGAGGATATCGAGGGCGTCGAGATTCTTTCGATCGGCGACGGGCTCGAGCTCATCAAGGATCTGGGCGACGCCGGGCGCGTGGCCGAGCAGTATCGCCTTCGGGGCTTCAACGGGACGCACGCGATCGGGCATACCCGCATGGCGACCGAATCGGACGTCGACATCCGCTCGGCGCATCCCTATTGGGCCTATCCGTTCCGCGACATCTCGGTGGTGCATAACGGCCAGCTCACCAACTACTGGCGCAACCGGCGCGAGCTCGAGCACCGCGGCCACCGCTTCATGTCGAACTGCGATTCAGAGCTCATCGCCGTCTATCTCGCCGACCGGCGCGAGCAGGGCCTCGAGCTCGAGGACGCCATGCGCGCCTCGATCGAGGAGCTCGACGGCGTGTTCACCTATCTCGTCGCCACCTCGGACAGCCTCGGCATGGCCAAGGACGTGATGGCGGCCAAGCCCATGGTTCTCTACGAGAGCGACGAGATCATCGCGCTCGCCTCCGAAGAGGTGGCGATCCGCAGCATCTTCCCCCGGGAGATCGATACCTTTGACCCCTATGAAGGAGAGGTGCGGGTATGGAAGAGCTAGAACGGGAGCACAAATCCCACCGCATGGGGATGCACACCGAGCAGCTTGCCGGGCGCACCCAACAAGTCTTCTTCTCGCCGGCCGAGGGAGAGAACCTTCTCTACCCCGGCGCCTTCGACGTCGACTTCAACAAGCGCGCCGAATTCGACGCCGGCGAGATGGACAGCAAGGCCATCAACCTGAAAATCCGCGAGCTGATGAGCCAGGGCTACGGCACCATCGTGGTCAAGAACCCGCTCGCCAAGCATTCCGTCGGGGTCGGCATCCTCAATCGGCTGCAACTCTATTTCGAGGGCAGCCTGGGCTATTTCGGCGTCGGGCTGATCGACGGCCCCAACGTGCGCATCAAGGGGCGCGTGGGCTGGTCCTGCGCCGAGAACATGCTCGCCGGCACGGTGGTGGTCGAGAAGAACGCGGGCTCGTGCTTCGGCGCCGCGATCCGGGGCGGCGATCTCGTCTGCATGGGCGACGTGGGCTCGCGCACCGGCATCGACCAGAAGGGCGGCACTATCATCGTCGGCGGGCGTACGGGCGCCTTCTCGGGCTTCATGATGCAGCGCGGCCGCATGGTGATCCTGGGCGACGCGGGCAAGAACCTGGGCGATTCCATGTACGACGGCACGATCTACGTCGGCGGCGAGATCGAATCGCTGGGCGTCGACGCGGTGCCCGACGAGATGACCGACCTCGACATCGCGTGGCTCGAGCGCAAGCTGGCCCTTTACGGTCTGAAGGCGCCGAACGGCACCGCCAAGATGCGCAAGATCGTCGCCGGCAAGCAGCTCTGGAACTACGACAACCTCGAGCCGTCCGAAAAGAAGATCGTGCTTTAGGGGGGAGGGAGCAACGCCATGGCCAACGCACGCAACAAATCGATCCTCGGCAGGAGCTTCATCTACCAGCGCGAGGTCATCGACGACATCCACATCAAGTCCGAGCTGGGGCGCTACCGCATGCGCGGCATGTCCCTGTTCAAGAAGATCCCGTCCTGGGACGAGCTCACCTTCCTGCCAGGCACGCTGACGCGCTTCGTCATCGAGGGCTACCGCGAGAAGTGCTTGACCAAGACCGTCATCGGCCCGCGCGCCAAGCGACCGATCGAGCTCGATATCCCGATCTACATCACCGGCATGAGCTTCGGCGCCCTGTCCTTCGAGGCCAAGACGGCGCTGGCGCGCGGCGCGACCATGGCGGGCACCGCCACCTGCTCGGGCGAGGGCGGCATGATCCCCGACGAGCGGCGCTATTCGGAGAAATGGTTCTACCAGTGCATCCAGTCGCGCTACGGCTTCAACCCGCACCACCTGCAACTCGCCGACGGCTGCGAGTTCTTCATCGGCCAGGGGTGCAAGGTCGGGCTCGGCGGCCATCTCATGGGCCAGAAGGTCACCGACCAGGTGGCCGAGATGCGCTCGCTGCCGGCGGGCATCGACCAGCGCTCGCCGGCGCGTCATCCGGACTGGCTGGGTCCCGACGATCTCGCTCTCAAGATCGAGGAGATCCGCGAAGCGACCAACTGGGAGATCCCGATCCAGCTCAAGCTCGGCGCGGCGCGGGTCTACGACGACGTGCGCATGGCGATCAAGTGCGATCCCGATTCGATCTATCTCGACGGCATGGAGGGATCGACCGGCGCCGGGCCGCATCTCGCGACCGAGGAGACCGGCGTGCCGGGCATCGCCGCCATCCGCCAAGCGCGCAAGGCGCTCGACGAGCTCGGCAAGTCGGGCGAGATCTCGCTGATCTACGCCGGCGGCATCCGCAACGGCGCCGACGTCGCCAAGGCGCTGGCGCTGGGCGCCGACGCGATCGCCATCGGGCATTCGGCGATGATGGCGCTCAACTGCAACAAGGACATCCCCGAGGCCGACTACGAAACCGAGATCGGCGTCGAGGCGGGCGACTGCTACCACTGCCATACTGGGCGCTGTCCGGTCGGCGTGGCGACCCAGGACCCGGCCTTGCGCGCGCGCCTCAACCCGGACGAGGCCGCCGAGCGGGTCTACAACTTCCTCCACTGCCTGACCATCGAATGCCAGATGATGGCGCGGGCCTGCGGCAAGACCAACGTGCATTCGCTCGAGCCCGAGGACCTCGCGGCGTTGACCATGGAAGCCTCGGCGCTCGCCATGGTGCCGCTCGCGGGCAGCCAGTACACGGTCGGCCGGCCCGACATGAACCGCTATTAGGAGGGGCGAAACCATGGCCAAGGACCGCAAGGACGCGGGCGGCGCGGACGTCGATTACTTTCTCACCTCGACTGGTCTCGATTCCAATCGCGAGAAGGAGATCGGCCAGCACATCGGCTACCGCTACGACGTCAACCTGGTGCCCGACATCGCGCGGATCACGCCGTTCCTCAAGAAATACTTGGAGGCGATGGGCTGGTCCGACCTCAACTGGCTCGAGGACGTCCACATGGGCTACGAGGAAGGCCGCCCGGCGGTGTTCGATCGCAACATCAACGGCTGGGTGACGGTGCCCGACGACATCGAGCTTCCCGACAACCAGCAGGATCGCGATATGATCGCGCGCGAGCTTCTGATCAAGTTCCAGATGTCGCCCAACCACCCGCTGGTGGCACTCAAGGAGGCGTATCGAAAGTTCTAGCCGACGCAATCGGGAACACGACCGCGAAGGAGATATCGTTACGGGGGGACGGGCCACCGGGTCCGGATATCCGACCGAGGCGGGGCGGCGGCTAGACCGGGGGGTACGCCGTCGCCTCCCGCCAGTCGGGGGTGAACGCGAGAATTCGCACCACCCCCGGCATGGCGGCATTGAACATGGCGTTATGCCAATACGTCGCCTGATAGAGCGGGTCTTCAACCGCCAGGGCCGAGATCGTACAGGGGATACGGTAGCTTTGGCTGAACTGCGCATACTCGAGCACGCAAGCCCGCTCGGCGACGAGCGCGGCGGCGAGCGGCGAGTCCATCGGGAACACGGCCGTGACCCTGTCGGCGAAGCCGCGCGGAGACTGGAAATGAGCCGAGGCCAGCAGCCCGAGCGCGTCCTTGTAGCGGCGCGCCGGATCGTGGGTCCGGCGCACGATGTGACGGAAGGTCGCGGTCGTCGCCTCGGGCTCGACCTCGACGAGAACGACGGTCACGGCGGGCGCGATCTCGCTTCCGTCGGCGCGCAGCACGCGTGGCCGCATGCCGGGCTGCGGCCGGCCGCCATGGCGGCGCACGGCGATCTGGCGCAGACGGCACTGCCAGCCGAGGAAATGATCGCGCAGCCGGGTGTCGGCCGCCGCGCCCCGGGGGGCCGCCCCCGGCGCCGGTTCGCGTCCCTCGCCGGGCTCGCTCCGTGGTTCCTCGCCCATCATGACCTCACGGTAGCGCAAGCGGCGCGCGATCGCCAGCCGTCGCGCGACGGAGACGGAGCATGACCATCGGCGTCCGCGCGCTGCGCCGTCGAGGCACCGCGGCGCTTGGCGAAAAGGCGGAGGTCGCGGCCGCCGCCCTCGACGCCGCGCGCGAGGACGCGCTCGAATGGATCGGCGCGGAGGCGCATCGCAAGCCCACGCATCTCGCCCGCGTCGTCGTGCCACTGAGCTTGCTGGTCGTCGGTCTGCTTCTCGGCGCGGTCTGGTCCGTCTGGACCTCGCATCGCACCATCGACCACCTCAAGTCGGTCGAGGTGACGCTCGCCGCGCTCGGCAACGAGATCGCCTATCAGGCGGCGACCATGCGGCTTTCGGTCGAGGCCGCGATGGCGACCGGCGACGCGTCCTGGGAAACCCGCTACGCGGCGAGCGCGGAGCGGCTCGACCGGGCGCTCGACCGGACGCGCGAGATCCTGCCCGGGATCTTCCCGCCCGCGGCGCGCTCCAGCCCGCTCGCGATCGAAAGCGCGCTGCGCGCCCGCGAGCGCCGGCTGTTCGCGCTGCTGCGCGCGGGCGAAGGCGCGAAGGCCGCGCGCCTGGCCGCCGGCGACGAATACCGCTCGCTGCGCGACGCCGAGAGCGCCTCGGTCGCAACGCTGGTCGATGACCTCGAACGCCGGGCGCGCGACGCGCTCCACCTCGCCCCCGGCTGGGCGAACCGCGACGCCGCCGTCGCCGCCGCCGCCGCCGCCGTGCTGCTCGCCGCCTGGTTCGTGATTCTGCGTCTCCTTGGGCAGGTCTCGAACGAGGCGCGCGCCGCGGCCGAGGCTGGGCGGCGCGAGCGCGCCTTCGCCGAGGCGCTCGCCGACAACGCCCACGCGCTGGTCGTCGTCCTCGATCCCGAGGGCCGGGTCCTGCGCGTCAATCCCCGCGTCTCGGCGCTGACCGGGTATCGGGCGGACGAGGTTCGCGGGCGCCGATGGGCCGAGCTGTTCGAGCCGCGCGGCGGCGCGGCATCCGGCGGCGTTCCCGACATCGAGTCCGGCGAGCGCCACGGCGTTGTCGCGTCGATCGCCACCCGCGACGGCGGGCCGCGCGCCATCGCCTGGCACGATCGCATCCTGCGCGACGAAAGCGGCGCGCCGCTGGCGCTGGTCATCGTCGGCGAGGACGTCACCGACGCGCGTCACGCCGAGCGCGAGCGTCGGGCGCGCGCCAAGGCCGAGCACGCGAACCGGGCCAAGTCGCGCTTTCTCGCCGCCGCGAGTCACGATCTGCGCCAACCGCTCCAGGCCGCGCGCCTGTTCATCGCCGCGCTGCGCAACCGGACCGACGAGGACGCGAGCCGCGAGATCGTCGATCACATCGACGATGCCTTGGCCGCGGCCGAGAGTCTGCTCAACGCGCTGCTCGATCTTTCGCGTCTCGACGCGGGCGCGCTCGAGCCCGAGATCACCGACACGTCCATCGGCCCGATTCTCAGCCGCCTGGGCACCAGCTTTGGCGCGCAGGCGGCCGCCAAGGGGATCGCGCTTCGCGTGGTCGATTGCTCGGCCCGCCTGCGCAGCGACCCGGTGCTACTCGAGGACATCTTGAGAAACCTGATCGCCAACGCGGTGCGCTACACGACGCGCGGGCGCATCCTGGTCGGCTGCCGGCGCCGGGGAAGAAATCTGCGGATCGAGGTCTGGGATACGGGCGAGGGCATTCCCGAGGACCAACACGCCGCGATCTTCGAGGAGTTCCGCCAACTCGGCCAGCCCGAGCGCGACCAGACCCGCGGCCTCGGCCTCGGTCTCGCCATCGTCGACCGCATCAGCCGCTTGCTCGGCCACCGGGTCGACGTCGCCTCGACGCCCGGCAAGGGCTCGGTCTTCGCGGTCGAGGTCGCGCGCGCCGAGGCCTCCGCGCGCGCGCGGCCCCCGGCGGCGGCGCACGACGCCGCGAGCGGACAGGCCGATCTCGCGGGCCGCGCCGTTCTGGTCGTCGAGGATGGGCCACGCCAGCGCGCGGGCCTCGCGTTGCTGTTCGACGATTGGGGCTGTCGGACCAAGGCCGCGACGACGCTCGCGGCCGCGCTCGCCCATCTCGAGGCGGGCTTCGAGCCCGATCTCGTGGTCACGGATTTTCATCTCCGCGACGGGGCCGGCGGGATTGCCGCGATCGCCGCGCTGCGCCGGCGGCTCGGGCTCGCAGTCCCGGCGCTGATCGTCACCGGCGACACCGAGCCCGGGCGGCGGCGCGTAATGCGCGATCACGACCTCGCGGTTCTCTACAAGCCGGTCGACGCCCGCCGCCTGCGCCAAGCCGCCGCCACCGCCCTGAAGGCCGCGCCGGGCGCGTGATCGCCCCTTATTCGTATTCGTCCTTGAACGAGGCCGCCCGCGGTCAGCCGCCGTTGGCGGGCATCCAACCGTTGCGCACCGCGAGAATCGCCGCCTGGGTGCGGTTGGCGACGTCGAGCTTGCGCAGAAGCGCCTTGAGATGCGCCTTCACGGTGCCCTCGTCGATAGCGAGCGCCTGGGCGATCTCCTTGTTCGAAAGCCCGGCGGCGAGGTGGCTGAGCACGTCGCGCTCGCGCGGGGTCAGGCGATCGACCGCTCCGGCGGCGGCCCGCGCCCCGGCCCGGCTTTCGGCGTCGTTGTCGCGCTCGCCCCCCAGCACCACCGGCGGCACGTAGATTTCGCCCGCGAGAACCAGCGGCAGGACGTGATAAAGCACCCGCGGCCGCGACGATTTGACGACATAGCCGCGCGCGCCGGCCTCGATGGCGCCGGCGACGTCCTCGGGACACTCGGACGCCGACAGGACGACGACCGGCACCCCGGGAAGCCGCGCGGTCAGCGCGGCGATGCCCTCGAACGACGGCATGCCGGGCATGGCGAGATCGACGAGCGCGAGATCGAAGGGCCCCGAATCCCCGGCGCGAGCGAGCGCGTCGGTGAAGCTCGCGGCCTCGACCGCCTCGACGTCCTCGTCGAATTCCGCGAGAACCAAGCGCAGCCCTTGCCGAAACAGGGCATGATCGTCGGCGATCAGAACGTTCATTCGTTCGCGCCAGCGCGGACGCCACCTCCCCATCCGTCGTTCGCCTTCGCCTCTCGACCGCCAAATCGGCGTCAGATCGGCGCGCGGCCCTTGGCATATCCCTTTTGCGCCATGGTAAGGCGAAACCGCCCGCGACGCCAATCCCGAAAACGGCGACCGCGCGTGGATGGCGGCGACGGGGCGTCGCCCCTCTCCCATTGGGGATAGTCCGGATGCCACATTGTCGGAACGGGGGCCAGCCCCGACAATTCAAGCACGCGAGGGCATCGGCCCTAGGGCGTGGTGTGCCCCGTCAACTGGGAGGCAAAGCGTCACCCGCGAACCATGGCCGGCCGGCATTCGCCGAACGCGCGGCCCTCGCGGCCAGGACGAGGAGGCTTGAGAGTGTCTGATCAACTCGGAGCGTTAACAACCATTTTCACCGAGGTCTATTACTGGGTCACGGTGGTTTTCATGTTCCTGATTCACGTCGGGTTCTGCATGTACGAAGTCGGCGCCTCGCGCCGCAAGCACATGATGCACACGCTGATGAAGAACACGATGGTGATCCCGCTGGTCACCGTGACGTTCTTCTATTTCGGCTGGTGGATCTACTTCGGCTGGATCAACGGCCCGTTCATCACTGGTGGCGTGGCCGACGCGCCCTGGGCGACGCCCTGGAGCGAGCTGATGGGCACCCACATGGGCGGCAAGCCGATGAGCGACGCGCTCACGGCCGACGACACCATGGGCTGGGCGCGCATCAACGGCGTGTTCTGGGCCGCGTTCCTGCTGTTCTCCTGGACCGCGGCGTCGATCGTCTCGGGCGCGGTGATCGAACGCATCCGCTCGGGCGCGTTCTGGCTTCTCGCCGTGCTGATCGGGTCGTTCACCTGGATCATCGACGCGGCCTGGGGCTGGTCGCCGGACGGCTGGATGATCCAGCTTCTCGGCTACCACGACGCCTATGCGTCGGGCGTGATCCACGCCATCGCCGGCGGCTTCGCGCTCGGCGTTCTGGTGCATCTCGGCCCGCGGATCGGCAAGTTCCGCGCCGACGGGACGCCGCGCAACATCGTGCCGCATAATCCCTGGCTGGTGACGATCGGGCTGTTCCTGATCTACACCGGGTTCTGGGGCTTCTACGTCGCGTGCAACATTCCGATCTTCGATATCGGACCCGCCGCGGGCATGAGCGAGTCGTTCTTCTCGACGACCAACATCTATCTCGCCCCGACCACGACCTCGGCGATCACCTTCAACTTCCTGATGTCGCTGTCGGGCGGGCTGATGGCCGCTTACCTGATCTCGAAGGGGGACGCGTTCTGGACCTATTCGGGCGGTCTCGCGGGCGTCATCGCGGCCTCGTCCGGCAACGACCTCTATCACCCGATCCAGGCGATGATCATCGCCGCCGTCGGCGTGGTGTTCGTCTACAAGATGCACTTCTGGGTCGAGCGTCGGTTCAAGATCGACGACGTGGTCGGCGCGGTGGCGGTGCATGGCTACGGCGGCTTCTTCGGCGTCGTCATCGCTGGCTTCGTGCTGTGGGGCTATCCCTCCTCGATGAACCCGGACTACGCGGCGGTCACGCCCTGGGGTCAGTTCATCGGCGCGATCATCATGTTCTTCGTGCTCGGCTTCCTGCCGGCATGGATCGTCGCCGGCATCCTCAAGGGGATGGGCCTGCTGCGGATCCCCGAGCGGGTCGAGCTCGCCGGTCTCGACGTCTCGGAGTACCACGGCCGCTACCTCGACAAGGCGGAAGTGGCGATGGCCGAGAGGAAAGAGGCCCGCGAACGCGGCTACCTCAAAGCCTGACCGGGGAAGGAGAGAGACATGTCAACCGGAATCGAAAGTTGGAACGTCAACCTGCTCGACATCGGGCCCATGTATCCATTCCCCGGCACCGAGATGCTGTGGGTGATCATCGGGCTCGCGACCTGGATTCTCTGGCACATCATCCAGATCAAAATGGAGAACCGGGTCTATGATCGGGAAGACGCCCATTATAAGGACTCCGCCGTGCTCGAAAAGGCGATGGTGCTCGCGGAAGCGGAAACCCTCGTCGAATCGATGAAGGCGCACGATCCCGAAAACTTCAAGACGTCGTGACGGAAGGGGCGATCGGGGGCGCGGCCATCGCGCGGCGCCCCCTTCCCGCCATCGACGATCGACGAAGGCCGGACGCGGGTCGAAAATACCCGCGCCGGTCTCTTTTTTTTCCGCCCTCCATTTCGACAGCGAGGCGCCTCCGTGACCTGGGACGACGACGACCGACGCGTCTATCGCATTTCGCGTAACCGGCTACAGCACGGCGTGCTGCTCGCCGTGGTTCTCGGCGCCATCGGCGTCGCGAGCCTGTTTTTCGCCGGCCCGGCGTTGCCCGACGGGCAGCTTCTCGGCGCCGTCAACCTCGCGCTCGCCGCGGGCGTCCTCGCCTATGTCGGCTATACCGCGCGCGATACGCGACCGCGCATGATCCTCGACCGCGAGGGCCTGTGGTACCGCGACTGGGGGATCGGCCCGCTGCCGTGGCATCAAATCGGCGAGACGCGCATCGCCGGCATCCGCCTGAACGCCCATCTGTCGATCGAGCTGCGCGACCCGGACGCCCTGCTCGCCGGCCTCGACGACGCCACGCGCCGCCGCTTCAAGCGCAACCGGCTGGTGCGCCTGCCGCGTCTCATGGTGCCGAACGACGCGCTCGACGCCCCGCTCGAAGAAATCCTGGCCGCCATCCGCGCGCGCCTCGACCGGACGAAGGATTAGGATCGCGGCCCTTCCATGGCGCAGTTTCATGAAAATTCGTTGCCCGACATGAAACTACGCGCTAGGCTTCGGCGCGCGCTCGCCCGATGCGGCGCGAAGCGCGAACCCCGCGCCGGTCGACGAGGGCGGGTTGCAAGCGACATGGGGCCGGATACGACATAATATGTCGCACGGAGGCCGAAACGCGCCCCGGCAAGACAGTAGGATTTGGCCGCGCCAGGCGCGGGACGCATCCCGTCTTCACGCCAATAAGTTGGCCGCGCGAACGGGGGGTGAGGCGAAAGCGAACCACCAATCGGGGATATAGTCAGGAATGTCGAGCTCACAGCACCAAAATCCGAAATCGGACATCGAGATCGCGCAAGCGGCCGAGATGTGGCCCATCGTCGATATCGCCCGCGAGAAGCTGGGTCTCGACGCCACCCACCTCGAGCCTTATGGCCACTACAAGGCCAAGGTCTCGCTCGATCACGTCAAGTCGCTCGCCGATAGGCCCGACGGCAAGCTCGTCCTGGTCACCGCGATCACGCCGACGCCCGCCGGCGAGGGCAAGACCACGACCACCGTGGGGCTCGGCGACGCGCTCAACCGCCTCGGCAAGAAGGCCATGATCTGCCTGCGCGAGCCAAGCCTCGGCCCGTGCTTCGGCATCAAGGGCGGCGCGGCGGGCGGCGGCTATGCCCAGGTCGTGCCGATGGAGGACATCAACCTCCACTTCACCGGCGACTTCCACGCCATCGGCGCGGCCGACAACCTGCTCGCGGCGCTGGTCGACAACCATATCTACTGGGGCAACGAGGCCGGGATCGACCCGCGCCGCGTGAGCTGGCGGCGCGCCGTCGACATGAACGACCGGGCGCTGCGCAAGATCGTCAACTCGCTGGGCGGGGTCGGCAACGGCTTCCCGCGCGAGGACGGCTTCGACATCACGGTCGCCTCCGAGGTGATGGCGATCTTCTGCCTCGCCACCGACCTCGACGACCTCCAGCGTCGGCTCGGCAACATCATCGTCGGCTACACCCGCGACCGCAAGCCGGTGCGCGCCAGCGCGGTGATGGCGCAAGGGCCGATGGCGGCGCTCTTGAAGGATGCGCTCGCCCCCAACCTCGTCCAGACGCTGGAGCACAACCCGGCCTTCGTCCACGGCGGCCCGTTCGCCAACATCGCGCATGGCTGCAACTCGGTCCTGGCGACGACCACCGCGCTCAAGCTGGTCGATTACGTCGTCACCGAGGCGGGTTTCGGCGCCGACCTCGGGGCCGAGAAGTTCTTCGACATCAAATGTCGCAAGGCGGGGCTCAAGCCCGAATGCGTGGTCATCGTCGCGACCGTGCGGGCGCTCAAGATGCACGGCGGGGTCGCCAAGCAGAACCTCGGGGCCGAGAACCTCGAAGCGCTTCGGAAAGGACTCGCCAATCTCGAGCGCCATATCGAAAACGTCGCCCGGTTCGGCCTGCCGGCGGTGGTCGCGGTCAACGCCTTCAGCGCCGACACCCTGGCCGAGCTCGACCTGGTGGTCGCGCGCTGCCGCGAGCTCGGCGTCGAGGCGGTCAAGGCCAACCATTGGGCCGAGGGCAGCGCCGGCGCCGAGGACCTCGCCCAGGCGGTGCTCCGCGTGCTCGACGCGGGCAAGGCCGACTTCCGGCCGCTGTATGGGGACGAGATGCCGTTGTGGGAGAAAATCCGCATCATCGCGCGCGATGTCTATGGCGCCGACGACGCGGTCGCCGACAAGAAGGTCCGCGATCAGATCGCCCAACTGGAGGACGCGGGCTTCGGCCACTTCCCGGTCTGCATGGCCAAGACCCAGTACAGCCTAAGCTCGGACGCCAACCTCAAGGGCGCGCCCTCGGGCTTCACGGTCCCGGTCCGCGAGGTGCGGATCTCGGCGGGCGCCGAATTCCTGGTCGCGATCTGCGGCGACATCATGACCATGCCGGGCCTGCCGCGAGTGCCGGCGGCGAACCGCATCAAGGTCAATTCCGAGGGCAAGATCGTCGGACTGTTCTAAGGCCCGATATCTCTTGATTGAACCGGCGCCTCTCGCGGTCCCGGCCCGCGCCCTCACCCCCACCCAGCCCTTCCCCGTCGAGGGGGAGGGCTGTCGGTCCGAGGCCACGCCACGATTCCCCCTCCCCAGGCTAAACAGCGGGAGGGGGTTAGGGGGAGGGGGAAAATACCGGCCCGTTTCGCGGTCGGGGCCAGGCGCCTCGGGATCAGGTCGCGGTGCCGCCGACCGTGAGGCCGTCGATCAGAATCGTCGGCTGACCGACGCCCACCGGCACGCCCTGGCCGTTCTTGCCGCAGGTGCCGACCCCGGGGTCAAGCTCCAGGTCGGCGCCCACCATGGCGACCCGGGTGAGCACGTCGGGGCCATTGCCGATCAGCGAGGCACCCTTGACCGGCGCGCCGATCTTGCCGTCCTCGATCAGATAGGCTTCGGAGGCTGAGAAGACGAACTTGCCCGAGGTGATATCGACCTGGCCGCCGCCGAAGTTGACCGCATAGAGTCCCTTCTTGACCGAGGCGATGATCTCAGCCGGGTCGTGGCCGCCCGCTTCCATCAGGGTGTTGGTCATGCGCGGCATGGGGCTGTGGGCGAAGCTCTCGCGCCGTCCGTTGCCGGTCGGCGTCATGCCCATGAGGCGCGCGTTCTGCCGGTCGTGGAGATAGCCGACGAGCATCCCGTCCTCGATCAGCACCGTGCGCTGGGTCGGCGTGCCCTCGTCGTCGATGGTGAGCGAGCCGCGCCGCTCGCCGAGCGTGCCGTCGTCGACCACGGTCA
>Ga0114931_10006029_pt1 | contig 14962 bp, 12 predicted proteins | sample 2SBtaG_FD_89579 | JGI IMG/M metagenome (GOLD analysis project Ga0114931, IMG submission 89579) | Deep subsurface microbial communities from Kolumbo volcano to uncover new lineages of life (NeLLi) - 2SBTROV14_V59a metaG | ecosystem: Environmental > Aquatic > Marine > Volcanic | place: Kolumbo...
AATATAAAATCGTTTCAGAAAATCCGCTGCAGCCTCAGGAGTGGCCATCATACTGGCATGATCATGATGAGCCGCACCTTTATCTAAAGAGCTTTTTTTGACGAGATCCATGCCGCCACATTTGGGACATTTACCTGGTTTTTCCTCATGTATCTCAGGATGCATAGGACAGGTGTAATATTCTTTGCAACAATCCATAGTTACAACGTGTTATAAAGCTAATTGATAATAGTTATAAACTTTACTGTAAGTCCTTCTTCATTTCTTCAAATTCCTTTTTGTCTATTTCACCTTTCGCATATCGCTCTTTGATAATGTCTAGAGCCGATTTTCCTTGAGTTGAAACCTTCCCTTGGCTTAGTATCCATTTGAGAAAGACTACTACCCCGAAGATAATAAGTCCCCAGAATAAAAACATGGCTATTAAACCAAATCCTCCACCATAAAATCCCATTGGGCTAAAGCCAAAATTACCCATCATATGACTTCCACCTCCTCTCTGATATTCATTTGTGTCGTTTGAAAAATTCATCATTCCACCACCCATCATACCTAGTCCGTAATTACCACCATATCTCAAATAGGCTTTCCCCATGTTAATATGCATTTGTCTAATTGATTCTGAGCCTTCACCACCCATCATCCGATCCATTGCTTCATGTGAACTTCCCGGGTGTTGCAGTTCCATCACCGCATCACCTAACTGTTCCCATTCGTCATCACTAACCTTTGAAAGATCTAGTTTTTGAACAGTAGTAACATTATGGCTTTTTAGTATATTGGCAAGAACCGTATCAATAGAATCACCCTGCGTAGGATTTTCAGATTGAGTTTGTTGTTCATTGTCGTGTATATCCATCATGCTACCATGGGCATGAGTCGGGTGAGGGGTTGCGAATAATAGAACGAAAAAAAGTGTTAGTTCGAAAATGAATATTTTTTTCATATTGATCTTATTTCATTTGTATTTAAATTATTTAGTACGTTGGCAAGTTTTTTTTCTGCTTGTTTTGCAATCACTTTTACCTCTGAGTTATCTGATAAGCTTAATGCTGATGTAGGCTTTAATATGCTTACGGTTACCTTTCCCTTGTTTTCGAAAAGGAGAACATTACAGGGCAAAAAAGCGCCTATTTCTTGTTCGGCAGTAAGCGCTTTATAAGCAAGTGTGGGGTTACAAACTCCTAAAATTTTGTATTTTTTGTAATTAACGTCCAACTTTTGTTTTAAAGTCTTTTGCACATCAATTTCAGTCAGCACGCCAAAACTCTCTTGCTTAAGAGCCTTCAAAACAAGCTCTTCGGCAACCTCAAATGTTGTGTCTAGTTGTTTTTTTATTGTATACATAATTAAATTTACTAAATTAGTAATTTTATAGTAAGAACTTTATGTTTTATCTATTAATAGTTTATCTCTCAATATTAAGATTATATGCACTTCTATTTTAAATGATAACTTTAACGAGATGAAGACACGATGAAATTTAGGTATCCTAACGAGCAATTTTTTCAAGGGACTGATTTTTTTCAGTATTTACGTACTTTTGGATGAACGCCTTGTACACAATCTCAAGTTTCATCATCTCACCCCAGGAACTTATGATTATTTTATCATCTATTTCAGTGTTATAAACGCCCCAATGAGCTTCGTCTAAGTGATCACCTTAGGTGGGTGGATTTTATCTCTGCCTTCAATCGGGAATTTTTGCATTTTCCCATCCAGTGAAACAATCTTAACCTCTTGCACAAATGCAACCTGCTCCGGAGACTTTTTAGTCAGTGGATCTTTTTGATTTCCTCAGTTTTTTTCTCCTTTTTTTTCAGAAGAATCCATGTTTGTTGCCCTCCTTTGTTTTTTTACTCGACATATTAGTGGGTCATTAATTTTATTTGTAGTAAAGTGAATGGCAAATAATAAAATACCAATGCCCAAGAATCCAAACTCCTGACCTTTAAACGGCAAAAAGCTTAATATCGCTGTGGTTGTCGCAAAACCAATAAGAGAAGTTAGCACTACTGATCCACAAGAAGCACAACCAACTCCCAAAAGACTTGTTGCCACTCCTACGGCCGACATACCCACCGACTGTTGCAATTTGGCAGTTTTACGAATGTAGTAAGTCAGAAGGCTCACCTGTATTCCTGTCAGTCCAGCACTGATAAAAGTAATGGCTCGAGATACTGGTGTGAAATTGGTTTGCAATGATCCCAGCAAACTTGTCATTAAGTTGGTTTTCTGCCACAGGGTCATTGTCGAGCCGGTCATAGTCTTGGTGATTAAGTGCAAGTTTGGCAACCAGGCTGCAAAGGCAATCACCATTATTGAGACGGTGATTGCCAATGGTACATACTTAGGTTGTTTAATTATTTCTATAACAGTCATGGTTACTCTAGTAATGGGTCTATCACTGCCTGGAATGCAGCGTATGGCTGTGCACCCACGACTAAGTCTCCTTCAATTTCTTCATTTGCAGTTGATTTACCTATTATAAAAGTTGGTGTACCAGAGGCACCTGCTGCTGATCCATCAGCAATATCCTTTTTAACTTCCTCTTCCATTGCAGGGTTAGAAAGACAGGTATCAAAATCAGATTTATTTAACCCAAGATCGCTTGCAATAGTTTGAATTTTCGCATCGTCAAGACCATTACCATTAGAGGTGGTACGTTTGAATATTTCATCATGGAATTTAAAGTATTTTTCGTCACCACCTTGCTCTCTAGCGCAATTTGCTGCGACAGCTTCCTTTGTTGCCATTGGATTATGAAAAGATAGAGGGAAATCACGATAGGCTATTTTTACTTTGCCAGTATCGACATAGTTCTTAATTAACTGGGGTAAAGTTTCATCAAAGTGGCGTTTGCAGAATGGGCATTCATAATCAGAAAATTCAATAATGGTTACGGGTGCGTTTTTGTCCCCTAAAACTGGGTCATCATCCGTAAATGCAGTACCAGTTGTAGGTTGAGGAGGAGGTTGATTTGGTACAGCATCATTAGTTTTTATCGAAGATCCTAACATGTTTGATTTACTTGAAAAGAAAATTGCGAGAGCGATTAGTCCTCCCGCGAAGATGATTGATAAAGGTATATATATTTTGTTCATAGCATATTTCAAAATTGATAAATTAACAAGTGTGGTTGAGATTAGGTAACAACAATATCTCCTACAAGTGTAGGAGATGGTTTTTATATTGTCAACGGGAATATAAAGTCTGAAAGGAAGCAGGTATAAAAATTGTGAAAGTATCTTGTTGCACCAAACTATTTTCGGGACAATCTGAGGGATAACAGGTAGTTGCTGATTTACAGACTGAGTTTTCTTGGGCGGGGTGCTGGGCAAACACTTGCTTTGGGTTATTTGTTGCCATACCTAACATAAGCAAAAGACTCACTATGCTTAGACTGAGTTGCCAAAACCCTATTCGTTCGAGTGAAAATCTTTTATTGATTAAATATTCGACTCGCGTCTCGATTGGTGATGAAGAAAAATAAGTAAAACTGTTTTTCTTGTACTCTAATTTTAGAACAATAGCTTGCCTTAAATATGTGTTGGTTTTTTGGATACTTTCAACATATGCATCTGCCGTAATCTCGAATTCAACTTTTAGTTGAGTGTATAAATACTTAACTATTGGGATAAAAAAGAGAAATGAACTAATTGTTTGAGTCGTTATTAGCATTAAGGTGTGTTTGTTTTTAATATGAGATAATTCATGGAGGATTACTGCTTCCAACTGTTCAGTGGTCAATTTTTCTAAAAGTAGATTTGAGATAATTATTTTTGGTCTAAAAATACCGAAAGTGTATGCTGTTAACTTGTCGCTCTCCAAAATCCTAATAACATCTTGTTGTATGTCGTGTTTCACTAATAGCTTATCTAATTTAGACTTATAGTTTTCGATTGCTGTACTTTTTTGTGTATTCAGCTGACGGTAGGAGATAAGGAAGATTATAAACCGGAGCAATACTAGAAACATAGAAATACTAATAGTGGCAACTATAAATGTACCAATCATACCTTGTGGATTAATGTGTATGTGTTCTTGTACATTTTTGACAACTTCAAAACAGATGATCAGAAAAGAGCTTGGTTGCAGACTTCCTCGCGTGAGTAGAATAAAAGTTCCTAATGAAAAGGTCAGCAAAGAAATGCTTAAAAGTATCGCAAGTAGGATTTGGGTTCGTTTGTTCATTTTTGTTGTAGCTTTCGTATAAGTTTCATACGAGTTTCGTCAGAAATATCTTCCAAACCATCTACAAAGGCAACTAAAGCGTCCTCGTCAAATCGAGTTAGGAAACCACTCATGGCTTGGCTAATAGCTGATTTGAGTATTCCCTGCTTTTTTAACAAAGGACTATATACATGAGCTTTTCCAACCAGTGTTCTTTTAATAATTCCCTTATTAACTAGTCTCGTCATAATTGTTTGTACTGTCGTATAGGCAACTTTGTGCTCTGGTGATAGGGAGGTTAATACATCCCGTGCTGTGCAATCTTTATAATCCCAGACATATTTCATTATTTGTTGTTCCAATGGACCGAGAGAAATATTCTTCATACCTACAAGTGTAGGACTTAGGAATCAAAAATTCAATAGAAAGACCACTTTTCTTCCTATCATGCCTTTTCATTTTATGGGGTTCAAATCATCTGTCAAAAGGTGAGTTTTTAGCTCAATTTTTCGCTAAAAATCCTTCCTCTTCTCGTCAGAACTTTTGACAGAACGTGTTTTTGTACGCTTATAGCTTCTTTCCCTTTAAAGATAATTAGTAATTTCTGTCTTTCATAACTCTCGCCCACACTTGATTTTCACCCCATTCCCCTTTGCTTTGCATGATAGGAAGAAAAATCCTCATCTGCAAAGTTATTAATTTTTCAAAAGAGGAGAGGTGGTTCTCATGATTATTAAATTGAATGATGGCAAGAAGACAATGGCTAGTTCTGCATGTGTGTATGAGCTACTTCAAGGGTATTTTAAGAATCTTGATACAACAGATAGAGATAAAGAGTTTTTCTTTGTACTGCGTCTGGATGTGCGAAACAGAATTAAGCTCATGGACTTCCTTACCCTCGGGAAGTATGAAGACTGCTATAAAGGGCTACTTAGGTGTTGCAAGAATATCGAGCATCGCGACAAAAACACGGGGGTTGTCCTACCAAGGTATTTTTCTTAAATACCAACTGTTTTTGTGACGGTACTACTTTGTGGTGCCCGGGAGAGGACTTGAACCTCCACATCTTGCGATACAGCCCCCTCAAGACTGCGCGTCTGCCTGTTCCGCCACCCGGGCATTTTCAATCTGTTTAATTAACTCTCTTCCTTCACCACTTTTAAAAAACTGTTCTCTTCTTCTTGCTTCTTGTCGGGTCGCATATTTCTCATGATGTACTAGTGTACAAGTCAATTTGCTTTTTGTCGAACTGCACTGAGCTTATTTATGTTGTGATAGTCTTCTATATACGTTATTTGCAGAAGATCAACTCAAATCTGACTTCTTGATTATATCAAACAACGAACGAATGTACTACTTCCTCTTTATCACATAGGTGTATGGGTAATAAAGGAAATATCCCGGCATTTCATCGACAATAATTTTTTGAAAGTCTGAATATATTTCTTTTCGTTTTGATAGCGCATAGGTATTTCTACCATCTTCAAGAAGCTTGTCAACACGGACATTTTTGTATGAAGTTATATTTCCCGCTTGCGTGGAATGCCAAAAAAAATATTGATCGGGATCTTTGGTTAAAGACATTTGCGCGATAAATAGCTGAAAATCCTGCGGCAAACTTCCCGCAAGGACTTCTATTTTAGTATCAACTCCCACATCCTCAAGATCTTCCTTTATCAAATCGGCAATCGAAAGATTGTCATAATAGGTGGAAAGCTTCAACTGGGAGGAGTCTGAAGCTTCAAAATATTTTTTTAATATTTTTGAAGAAACATTTTGATTGAGTGAGAATTTTTTTGTATCAGGTTCGTATGCCCATGAAAAGGGTGGAATCGGAGAACTCGCTTCCTCACCATATGAAGCGAGTTTCGATTTGTCGATTGCCTCAGCAATCGCTTGCCGAACATCTTTATCTTCTCCCAAAATTGAATCATTTAGATTAAAGAACAACGTCATCATTTTAGAATAATCAACTAGTTGTTCGATTTCAGTATTTTTCCAATCCTTAAAAACTTCTGCGACATTTGATCGGTTCGTCGACATTTGAGTTATCTCCCCCAATTTATACGCCTGAATCAATTTATTATCAGTGTCATAAAAGCGGTAAATAAGGACCGGATCCCCTTTCTGATTTGGAGTGAGTTGTAAAAGCTTCACTTTCCCACTTTCTACTTTAATGCGATCAATTTTATAAACACCAGCCACACCAACCAAGGGATATTTTACAATTGGCTTTGTCAAGAAATTGGGAAAAATAGCAAGCGGTCGCTTGAGTCGAAATCGAAGGATATAATCATTATCAGCAATAACCTCAACGTCCTTAAAAGAATATTGGATATCTTGTGCTTTAAACGGTGTCCCATCATTCCACACTAAATCTTTTTTAATATGAAATCGGTACTCCTTACCACCTTTGAGCGGCTCCCATGAATCAGCAAGGAGTGGAATGAGTTCCCCTTTTTCATTTATAAAAAGCAGGCCATTTGAAAACTTTGAAAGAATCTCGACTGGAAGATTGTCAAATGAATATTCGCCCGATATACCAATTACCTGCTTATTGGTCGAAAGCAGGTTGATGACAAATGGAGCAAAAGAGACGATTGTGATAACACCTAAAAGACTAACTAAAAAACTGAGGGCAATCGATTGAATATTCTTCTTTATAAACGCAGACGTGACCCAATATAGATATCGTACACGTTTCTGATCAAAACGCATTGTGGTTTATTGAATGAAAAAATTCGTTATTGAAAGGAGGAAAAAGAGAAAAATCAAAATATAGGTGAGATTCATAGTCAACTTCTCGACGCCTCGTCTCGATTGATACATTTCTCCACCTCCACCCCATGCACTTCCCAGCCCTGCACCCTTTCCTTGAAGGACAATGAGTGTTACGATTGCAATCGAAAGAATAATGTTTATTATCAGTAATATTAGTTTCACTTTTTCATTATACCATCTGTTTTCCCGCGTAAAAGGAGATGATATTTTTTTGCAAATCGATGTGATTCATCTCGAAGGGCTTGAATGAGTCGAAATCCAGGATGGTGCCGTGGTGGCTTGATGGTACGGAGCGAATCATCACCTATGATCAAACGATCAGGACGTTTTGCAATACCAATAAGTGGTATTAACGTATTAAATTCCTTTAGCACCTTTTGAGCAACGCGCACTTGTGGCTTTCCACCATCTACTACAATCAGGTCGGGTTTTGGCCATTTGTTCTTAAACCGCCTTCTGAGAACTTCATCAAACATTTCAAAGTCTGATTGGGCATCTGTTTTGATCTTAAAACGCTTATATTCTTTTTTATCACTCAATCCATCAGTAAATACCACCATTGATGCCGTGCTATTTTCAAACATCATGGTGCTCATGTCATAGCATTCAATCCGCAACAAGCTCTTAATAGGCAGATATTTATTGAGAATATGTTTGAGTGCGTTCAGTTGTCGCTCTGATTGATTGTATTGCTCAATCACTTCTTCGTCAAACTTCCTGAGAATAATCATTCGCTCGAGTCGAAGTATTCGTTCTCGAATGGGAATAGCTTCTTCATAACGTTCAGCTCCTTTGAGCTTACTGAGATTTGAATAGAGAGATTTCAAAATAAGATCGGGTGTACCATCCAAAACTTTGATTACACCACGAATATTTTTATTGTACAGATTTTGGAGTTTTGACTTTTCAGTTTCACTTTCAGTTTTTTCGATCACATTTGGACACGGATTACACAGGTGTATCTTCGCATAAAAACAGGGCCGGTTGCTTATATTTCTTTGGGTACAGAATGGAAACACTCGACGAATTTCTTTCAAAATATTTCTGATGATTTTTACTGAAGAAAACGGTCCAAAGTACAATGCATTTTTATCGCTTTCTCGTCGAGTAATAAGAATCTTTGGATACTGATCTTTGACGGTGATTTTAATATAGAGAAAGCTTTTATCATCGCGCCATCGAACATTGTATCGTGGCTTGTATTTTTGAATGTACTTTGATTCAAGAAGCAGTGCTTTAAACTCTGAGTCGGTGACAATGTATTCAATCTTATTACTGGATGAAATAATCGAAGATTCTTTTGGGTCCACCTTTGCATTTTCAAAGTGTGAATTCAAACGTGCACGAAGATTTACTGATTTACCGATATAAGTTGGTTTTTTATCTTTGAGAAAGATATATATACCAGTTGTTGTTGGGATTTCCTTTAATGCATTTTTATTACAATCGACGATACGTCTCATTTTTTTGGATGTAATATTTTCTTTAAATACGATCCAGTGGATGATTTTGTTTCATTTAAGATGCCTTCAAGCTCTCCTTGGTATATGACTTCTCCTCCATTATCTCCTCCTTCGGGGCCCAAATCAATGATCCACTGAGCATTTTTAATGACATCAAGATTGTGCTCGATGACCACAACAGTGTTTCCTTGATCAACGAGTTCATGTAATGCCTCAAGAAGCTTTTGAACGTCTGCAAAGTGAAGGCCTGTTGTTGGTTCATCAAGAATATAGAGCGTATGTCCCCGAGTAGATCGAGAAAGTTCATCGGCAAGTTTTATTCGCTGTGCTTCTCCGCCTGAAAACGTTGGTGCAGGTTGACCAAGAGTGATATACCCAAGTCCGACTTTTTGGAGAAATAGGAGCTTATTATATATGTGCGTATGGTTTTGAAAAAAATCAGCAGCCTCATCGACCGTAAAATTCAAGACATCATAGATTGTTTTTCCTTTATATTTCACTTCAAGTGTTTCTTTGTTATATCGCTGTCCGTGGCATACATCACAGCTCACATACACATCTGAAAGAAACTGCATCTCAATTTTGATCAGTCCTGCTCCATGACATTTCTCACACCTCCCCCCTTTTACATTGAAAGAAAATCGTCCTTTTTTATATCCTCTTGCGCGCGCCTCAACAGTTCCAGCAAAAATATCACGAATGTGATCAAACATACCCACATATGTTGCAGGGTTTGAACGGGGGGTTCGACCTATAGGGCCTTGATCAACAAGATATACGCGTGACAGATCTTGAAAGCCTTCTAAACGCTCATAATTACCGGTGAATTCATTCCAGGTATTTCCAACATGAAGCTTTAGTGCAGGATACAATGTTTCGGTAATTAAGGTTGATTTTCCTGATCCAGAAACGCCGGTAATTGCAATAATATTGTGCAGTGGCAGTTCTATTGTTATATTTTTCAGATTAAATTGAGATGCATTGTGCAATATAATTTTTCCTAGCTTTGTTTCAAGTTTCTTTTCTGTTCTTCTAATTTTATTCCTTCCCGAAAGGTATTTGCCAGTAATTGCTTTGGCATCTTTTTTCAATTGTGGTACGGTCCCGGTGAAAGTAATACGTCCCCCATTCTTTCCGGCTTTTGGACCAAGTTCAACCACATACTCTGCAGACTCAATTGTTTCCTGATCATGCTCGACGACCACTAGTGTATTTCCAAGATTTTTAAGATCATGAAGAGTATGAATAAGTGCGGAAACATCACGAGGGTGCAGACCGATTGAAGGTTCATCAAGTACATACAATACGCCGGTCAATCCGGTTCCGATTTGTGATGCAAGTCGTATTCGTTGCAGTTCTCCTCCCGAGAGCGTTCGTGCGGGACGAGATATCGTTAGGTATGATAATCCTACATTGTTTAAAAAGGTTAGCCTCGTCACAATTTCTTTTAAGATTGGCTGTGCAATTTGTTCCTCATATGCATTGAGTACTTCATGAATATCATGGGTACAAAATGTGATCATTTGAGCAATTGCCCAATCAGTCACCTCAGTGATGTTTTGTTTATTAATGGTGATAGAAAGAATTTCAGGTTTGAGTCGAGCACCATTACATGCGGGGCACACTTCTTCTCGCATATATTTCCGAATTTCTGAGTTTCCTCCTTCACTGTCGAAATATCGCTTCTCAAGATCATGCGCCAGTCCATTCCAGACTTCAAAAATGGTCGTATCGTTCCCAAACCGATTTTTCCCTTCAACAGGATACGTCTCACCATTTCCTTTGAGGAGGATCTTTTTTTCCGCATCAGTAAACTCACTAATTTGCTTATCTACATTTATGTTTGTAGCTTCAGCCACCGTTTTGACCAAACGCATATACCACGTTGACTGATGGTAAAATTTTGGATAGGGGATCATTCCCCCTTCATTCATCGTGAGATTTGGATTGAGCAGCAAATCAGGATCTACTCGATAAACCGTTCCCAAACCGCGACATTCATTACATGCCCCAAGCGGTGAATTGAATGAAAACATCCGTGGTTCAATCTCTGAAAGCGACAAATTACAGTTGGGACAAGAAAATCGTTCTGAGAATAAATGTTCATCATCACCAACTGAAAGAATAACAAGGCCATCAGAAAGATTGGTTGATTGCTCCACTGCAGTAGTGAGTCTTGAGCTAAGATTTCCAACAAATACCTCATCTTTCATATCCTTATGTTGCAGTGATAAGGTATCTGCATATACTTCAATCGTATGCTTGTTTGTTTTTATGAGTTCAATTGAAATGTCCAAATTCATTTCTCTGCCATCGATACGTCCCTTTCGATATCCTTTACTGATAAGGTTATCAAATAAATCACGGAACTCTCCCTTTCGATTTCTTACCACTGGAGATAGTAATTGGATACGATGAGGTTTTATTTTGTCGCTGGTGAGCTTCGTTTTGATCATTGCAATGATTCGCTCTACGATCTCATCCACTGAAAGCTTTCTGATTTCAATATGACAGTTTGGACAATGCGGATGACCAACACGTGCATACAAAACACGAAGATAATCATATATTTCTGTAATCGTTCCTACAGTGGATCGTGGATTATGTATCGCTGTCTTCTGATCAATAGAGATTGACGGAGATAGACCTTCAATAAGATCTACATCAGGCTTATCCATTATTCCCAAAAACTGACGGGCATATGCTGATAATGACTCTACATATCGCCGTTGACCTTCAGCGTAGATTGTATCAAATGCAAGCGATGACTTTCCCGAACCAGATACACCCGTAAATACTACGAATTTATTTTTTGGAATTGAGACATCAACATTGTTGAGATTATGTTCTCGCGCACCTTTTACCGTAATTTCATGTATCATATTTGATTTTAAAGAAGTATAAGTGTACCTGTTATCAACGAAAAGATCAAGCATGGAGCGCGCTAATCTACTTTAATTCTCGTATTTTATTGCGAAGAAGGATTGCAGATTCGAAGTTCATCTCTTCAGCATATTGTTTCATTTCTCGAGAAAGTTTTTTAATCATTTTCTTTTTATCATATGGCGTCATTGCATTTGTATCGAGTTTTTCAAGCGCTGCGATATCAAAGTTGTTTCTGAATTGGTCAAATGATGTGTGAGCCTCTTCAGGACGATCTGCAATTTTTTCTCGAACAGGCTTTAAGATTGTTTTTGGATTAATATTGTTCTTTTTATTGTAGGCTATTTGAAGTTTTCGACGTCGTTTAATCTCTTTCACTGCATATGTTATGGAGTCTGTCATGGTATCTGCGTATAAGATTACCCTTCCATCAATATTTCGTGCTGCACGTCCCATAGTTTGGACTAATGCTGTTTTTGATCTTAAAAATCCTTCTTTGTCTGCGTCAAGGATCGCGACCAACGTGACTTCTGGAAGATCAAGACCTTCTCTTAAAAGATTTACACCAATGAGTGCATCAAACTCGTTTTTTCGCAGATTATCAAGCACATCGGATCGCTCAAGAGTATGAATATCTGAGTGAAGATATGCAGCACGTACCCCTTTTTCTCTGCAGTACTCGGACAAATCCTCTGCTGTTTTTTTTGTCAGTGTTGTCACGAGTGTTTTTTCACCCTTTTTTGCACGAATTTGTATTTCTTTCATCAGATCGGGTATCTCAGTTGTTGCGGGACGAATTTCAATTGCTGGGTCAATAATGCCAGTCGGTCTGATAAGTTGCTCAACTATGCCATTGTGTGGTACTTCTTGTTGGTTCTTTTTTCTCAGTTCAACTTCCTTTTTTGCTTGTTCCTGTTCCCACTCATTTGGCGTTGCTGAAACATAAATAATTTTAGATGGAATTCGATAAAACTCCTCAAATTTAAGGGGTCGATTGTCAAATGAAGCGTTGAGTCGAAAGCCAAAATCAATAAGCGTTCGCTTGCGACTATGATCACCATTGTACATTCCACGAATTTGTGGAACTGTCATATGAGACTCATCAATAAACACCAAGAAATCATCTCCATATGCCTTTTTAAAGTAATCAAGCAGAGAAAAGGGAGGATCTCCTGGCTTTCTCCCATCAAAGTATCGTGAATAATTTTCAATACCATTGACATATCCAACTTCTTTGATCATCTCGAGATCATAATTCACTTTCTTAAGAAGTCGATGTGCTTCAAGGGGTTTGCCTTGCTTTTTGAGCGCTTTATATTCTTTTGCTAAATCAGAACGAATTTGTGCCTCAGCTTTTTTGAAGACGACCGGATCCGTCAGATACAGTTTTGCAGGATATATCGTCTCTGTTTCAATATGTTTTGGCGCTGTGGATATCTGTTGACCACTCAATGGATCAATATGTTCAAATTTGACTACACGACCATACTCTTCAATAATTCGCAAAGCATAATCTTCATACGGCAGATACACATCCATATGATCGCCCCGTACTCGAAAGGTGCCTCTGTTGAACTCAAATTCAGATCGTTCAAAAAGGAGCTCAGTTAATCTGATCGAAATTTTCTGCCAGTCGACCAAATCGCCAAGCTGCAAGGGAACCATGTACTTTCCATACTCTGCAGGCGATCCAATATTGTAAATACACGATACAGATGCAACTACAATGGCATCATCTCTAGTAAGAATATTGGTCGATGATTGCAGACGAAGCTTGTCAATCATTTCATTGATATCTGCCTCTTTCTCGATGTAGGTATCTGATGAGGGAATGTACGCTTCCGGCTGATAGTAATCATAGTATGAGACAAAATATGATACTGCATTGTGAGGAAAGAAGTCACGAAACTCTTGATACAGTTGACCGGCCAGGGTCTTGTTGTGAGAGATTATGAGCGCAGGCATATGCAAATTCTTAATAAGATTTGCCATGGTAAATGTTTTGCCTGATCCAGTGACGCCAAGCAGCACTTGATTTTTTAACCCCAGAGCAATTCCCTCTGATAATTTCTTGATTGCATACGGTTGATCACCCGTTGGCTGAAATGATGATTGTAGGTCAAATGTCATACCAGATATTGTATCATGAAGGGCTTATTTATACTTTTTGCGCATTTTGTTGAGCTCCGCAAATTTATTGATACCAAGGGAGATAAAGTACAACATAATTGGAATAAGCGCATAACCAATCGCATTAATCCAAAATATGTCAAATAGTTTCAGAAGTGAAACACTGACGATTAAAAAAGTCATTGCTGTTCGAAGATATGCAAGAGCAGTCCGTTCATACGCAAACACCGTACGATCAAAGGCAAGAAGTGTTTTATCATGGAGCTGTGAATTGTCTTTCGGAAGATGTGTTTGATTCATGGTCTCTATACACTATAATAATGCATGCTTCATGTTGTCGCAACCCCTATTGGAAATCTTTCTGATATTTCCTATCGTCAGGCCGAAACACTCTTGTCATCTGAAATGATTCTTGCAGAAGATACTCGTTCAGCCAAGCATTTACTTGATCGTGCTCAAGAAGAGATGAAACGCATTTCATCTTTTCAGAACAATCCATTACCAAAAATTGAGTCGTATTATAAAGATGTTGAGATGCAGAAACTGCCACTTATCATGAAGTGGCTTGAACGAGGACGGTCTGTCAGTCTTATTTCAGAGGCAGGTATGCCCCTTATCTCAGATCCAGGATACGTATTGATCAAAGCGTGTATTCATAAAGATATTCCCTTTACGGTCATTCCTGGACCATCTGCAGTCACTACTGCACTGCTGCATTCAGGTTTTAAGAATGATCAGTTTATGTTTCTTGGATTTCTTCCCAAAAAACAAAAGAAGTTGCAGAAACTGCTTGAGAAAATCATTACTGTTCAACAAATAATGCCTAAGGTTATCTTTGTTGCATTTGATTCTCCACAACGTATTCAGAAAACACTTAGCACAATCAACACCATACTTCCAGATCATCAAATGGTGATTGCGCGAGAACTAACAAAAAAATTTGAAACAATCCATCGCGGCACAGCACAAGAGTTGCAAAATGAGGAAATGAAAGGAGAAATCACTCTCATAATAGGACCAAACACTACATAAGTTCCCTTACCAGATAATGAGTAAATGAAAGAATACCAATACCTATAACAAGTGACGCAAGATGACTCAATACTGGATCAGTAGGAAATAAGAGTAAATCGGTAAGACCCCACAATCCTCTCCAAAAAAGAATCACCCCGGTACCTATCAGAAGTGCAGTGAATGCTTTATGATGATTTGGTCGAGATTTATGAAATAGTGACATACCTTCTTTGTATCCTCTGAATATGATTCTGTCAACAGTAAATGCAGGAGATGGCACAGATCAACAATCAATCATATATGCATCAGATGAACCGTTATCAAATGGGAATTGTATATAACAAGGGTCTAGTAAAGCTAAGCACATAATTACGTGCTAAAATAGCGGCTAGATCAATGAAAAATAAGTATGTAAGCGTTCACGAATTACAGAGGCACAATTTCGCAAGATTTTAGACTGTTTTTCTAAAGATGTAGATACGTATTTAACAGCTGAAATTTCTGGTATTTCTAGACAA
>Ga0114931_10006030_pt1 | contig 14962 bp, 16 predicted proteins | sample 2SBtaG_FD_89579 | JGI IMG/M metagenome (GOLD analysis project Ga0114931, IMG submission 89579) | Deep subsurface microbial communities from Kolumbo volcano to uncover new lineages of life (NeLLi) - 2SBTROV14_V59a metaG | ecosystem: Environmental > Aquatic > Marine > Volcanic | place: Kolumbo...
GGTTTTGGCGTTACCTGATAAGTTTGTTTCGGCGTTCCCTGATAACGATCAACTCCAACTTGCTGCCCACCAAGGTTAAGGAATTGCATCGGTTTAACGAGGTTTTCTTCAAGTTTTCTCAATCCACCTTTCTTGCTTACCTGATATGCATTACCTTGGGCATCAAAATATACTGATGTGCCATAAGAACCTTGACTCGATGGTATTGGATGAAGTGCATTATACGCATCCATCGCACCAGCTCTTACATAAGGTTGAATATTCTCGGGAAGTTGACCGATTGCTTCCTGTTTTTGACGATACGCATTCAGCTTTTGCTGAAGCTGTTGTTTTTGAAGCGCAGCCTGTTGCTCTCGCATAGCCTGTTCTGCGGCAAGTTTCTTCTCTTTCAGGGCTTGTTGGCGCATGGCGGCTTTGCTCGCCATGAAGTTGGATATTCCACCTGTTAATGCTGGACCGAATCGACCGTAGTTATTCTGATTGTTTGCCAGAATACTAAGCCCCAACAAAGTAGGATCGGAATTGAAATCAAACAAGCCCATGATTACCTCCCAAAGACCATTCCCGCCGTATGCCGTGGCATTCCAGGCGCTGACCCTTGAGGGCCATAAGGACTAAACGCCCCACCTCCTGCGCTTGCCCTGTGAGCCGGGGCGCTTCCAGATCGCATGGGTTGTTGTTGCTGATTGGGCATTAGCATTTTCCCGTATTTCAGCATGTCCATTGCGCTGTTACCACCATTCGCCACACCCAATCCACTAACTGGTGTGGCTTCAGCAGCCATCAGTCCAGCAGGAGTCATCGTAGACATAGGAAGTCCAGCAGTTCCAATCGCACTCATACCCGGAGCGGCAGAATAACCACCCATAGCACCTAGAGGACCGGCAAGTAAAGGCATACCACCTCCGGCCATAGCCGCTTGGTGCATCGCAAGGGAAGGATTGGTAATCGTCCCGAGTCCAGCTTCAGCAGCACCTATACCGCCTTGGGCACCCATAAGGCCAGGCAACATACTCCCACCTGCAAATCCTCCAATCCCCCCCAGGGCCGCACCTTTAAGCGGATCATCTTTGTTCATTAATGCACCAGCGGCCGCGCCACCAATTGCCATTGTTACCGGATCAGCCATTTCATATTCTCCTATTAAAGCAACAAGCCGCCCATCAGCGACCCAGCACCAGCACCCAACCAGGGGTTATCCCAGCCCGCAGTATTGGCGAGTCCATAACCCATCAATCCACCACCGATTGCACCTGCATACGGGTTAGACTGGTAAGGATTCGGACCACTCGAAACTGATGTCCCCCCGCCACCCATCGTGGTACGGATCGCATTCGCTAAAACATCAAGATTCTTGTATGGTTGCTGTTGCTCGGCAAGCCAATCGTTGTATTGTTGGTTAAGTCGGTTTTGATTTTCATCACGATACACATCCCCTACACCCAACATAGCCTGAGCGTCCCTGTAATCACTCTCAGCGAATTGTGGAGCAAATGCCATAGCTCGCATCTGGTTTGCCCTTTCCTGGTCCCATGCGCCTTGCTGTCGGCCTAGTTGACTCTCGGTAAGACCCGCATTGAACTGGTAATCCTGATTTCTCATATTCTGAGAAATATTCCCAAGATTTTTAGTAAGTTGATTCTCTTGATTCAACCTATATTGCTGAAGTCCAGAGTTACCAAAAGCACCCGAAGCGCGTTCCATTGAGGCAAGTTGAGGATTAACTACATCTTGATAGGCTTTCTTAGTATCCTCCTGCGCGTTTTCTATCGCCGCATTCAGATAAGGGTTGTCCATTTCTGCATAGGGATTATTGGCCATTCCAGGCCCAACACCACCCCCGGCCATCGTGTTAATCCCTTGGGCTTGGGCCATGTTCATATACGGCGACCCCCCCAGGGCACGAGTTTCGGTCATCCCCAGTCCTAGTTCATGTTGTGGGGTCAAAGGGGCGATTCGCTCGCCAGGATATTGTTCATAAGATTGGTGAGATAAGTCACCTGCCCGATTCATCAGATTTATTGCATAGGGCTTAACATATTTCGGCGGTTCCATTACCGTCGTGTTTGTGCTGGTGGTTGTTCCACCACCGCCGCCGCCGCTCATAGCTCTTTCTCCCAGATAACCATAGTGGGCTTAAACCCCAATTTCTCACCAATCTTCGCCCAGCCCTTACGGGGAGACTTGAAAGTAATTCTCTTCGCGTTCATCGTTTTAGCCCATTCCTCGATCTGTGGCATACCTTCTTCCAATTGCCCACCTTCGGAGTAAAGCGCCCAGATATGTAAATTTGCCCCGTCATAACTCTTTTCAGGAGTGGTGATTATAAATCCGATGTATTCCCTATTAATATAGCCTATATGGAGATTACTATTTGCCAATTTTAGCGATACATAAACATCTTCGATGCGCCAATGGTCCCCGTACTTGTTTACAGCTTTTAATCCAGGGGTTATCAAGTCCCAGTAATCACCTAAATCTTCTGGGTTGATCCACTTGAGATTGAGACTGCTCATTTCATCTAATTACCCGTCAAACACCGGCATTCAACCCATGTCCCAGGTTCACCACTTACCGTGCATATCCACCCGATAATGACGTATTGATTCCCAACAAGCCCGGATTCTAATGGGGCGGTATTCCAGACAAAATTACCTTGTAACCACTTTCCTGTAGTTGGTACGGAAGTTCCTTCGTGTTTGTCATTAATCGCATAAGCATGTTTCCTCAACACATCCATGAGTTTCGAGGTAAATATGCCCAAGTTTGGATGTTGTGGTAATTGTGGATTGGGTTCAACTTTCACTCTATTCCGTCCTGAATCAAATCAATCTTGACCTCAGTAATCTCCATTGGCCCGCTGAAGTTTAATTTACACTGATGCCACCTTGATGAGTTAAGAAGATCATATCTTCCACTTATATAATTATAAGTTCCTTTATATGTAAATGAATCCCCATGCTCATAATCATACGAATAATCTAAAGTGGAAGATTGAGGATCAGTTGTGAATCTCGGCCAGACCCGACTAATCGTAGTGAATAATCGATCATCACCCAGATTATTAAGCGTGATAGATGATTGATTAGCAGCACCCGTTAAGGTGTAAAGTTTATGATCCGTCTCTACAACAGAAGATTCAGGCGCAGCATTGGAAGAGAATGCAGAATCATAAGTATCATTCGGTAAATCATTGAACGTAGAATATTCAGAACCAAGTCCGTCCCACGTTATACCTGCTGTGTAATACGTAGAAGCCGCTTCTATATTCTTAGTAACTTTCCCCCATTTCTGAGTTCTTACGTTATATACAATTGCCTTATCAGGATCAGTTCCAGAGTTAGAGTTAGAACAGTACCAAATCCATACATTCCCGGTTTGGTAGTTGTAAGTAACTATTGTCCTGTCTTCATTCTCTCGGTTGAGATCAGCGAAAAACCACTCTCTAATCGGTCCAGAAATAGAAATAGGTCTCGATCCATCGAAAGAATAAATATCATCCTTCGCCACGATGATGTGTCGTGATCCGATATTTACTACACAATGTTGTGAAGCTACCCCTACTTTCCCAGGTATCTGGTTAAAATTAAACACAGAGGGAGCGCCAACATATGTCCCCAAGTGGATACTTTCGTCCTTATAAAGTACAAACCCATCCCCAAACGCATGACATGCCGTAAACGCCCCTGGAGCGTCAACAATTCTTCCTTTAGTACACTGAGTTGAGATTGCAGGAGTCCAATCCGTATAGTCCAAATAGGCAGAGCAAAACCATCCATCAGGCGTGTCTGATCCGTCATTATAGTTAGCGAGCATGACAAAGCCCTGATTGACTGCCATCCCCTTGGCTTTAGGTGCGCCACTAACAGCGGCAAACGCTCCTGATGCGGAAGCCTGTAATGTCTCAGCCTTACACGATGCGAGCGTTACGTCCCCAAACTGGTCGAATACCCATCTTCCATTCATGGTGTAACCACCAACATCAGAACGATCAGTCCATGCGCCAGAAGCAAGTTCTTCTATCGTCGATGCTGTTCCAGCGAGTACCCGCTTCGTTCCGTCCAACTTCTGTATCGTGGCCAAGCTATTAGCCGCAGCAGACAAAGCAGAAGACTCATTCACCGAAGATGGAGCTGCTTCCATCCCCCTTACTGTTGGGATTATGTTCTCGACCTCTCTCAAAGCCCCTGGTGTGGTTGGCTCAAGATCGGGAGCGTAACCAATGATCTTCATCAGTAACCCCGAAGGATATTAAAGCTACTATTCACCCCTGGATGATCTGTTCTTAACTTCCGTAAATTCTGCTGATTCCGATTATTCGCAGTTTTTACCGCTTCTTCATACAGTGAAATCCAGGTCTGGATTCTTCCATCATTCTTTAGATATGGTTCAGCTTGGGCAAGTGATCCATATAAGTAAATATTCGGGTAATCAGTTAAGACATCATTAGTGCCATCAGTCGCTAAATCCAATCCTTTGTAATAGACCATCTTGAAGTCATAACTGGAATCCGCTTTTCGTGGAAATTCGATCCTCGATGTAATTGCATAATATTCAGGACGGTAGTTATTAGCGGCATACGCCCTTTCTGCCAATTCATCGGGGTGTACTTGTTGTAAGGTATCCCCCAAATCATCAGTGAAAGAGATAGGCTCCAAGAATCTAGTCGGAAGTGAAACGAAGGTATCCGTAGTAGATGGATTAATGGTTGCGGTAGCAATCATTGACCTTAATCGCAATTTCGTATTGAGATACGACTCGCATAGGGTAATGAAATCAGGAATAGAGGATGTCAAATCCTCCCTATGTAACCAGGATGCTATAGCGGTTTTCAATTCATCATAAGTGATAATAGACATCAGGCCACCTTCTTCTTGATATAGCCGAGCCTTTTCATCACCCGGCTAAACAGTTTCTCTATCTTGTATCTTTGAGTAGAGGTAAGCTTATTCCTGTTACCACTTCCACCACATCCGAAAAACTGATTCTTTGCATTAGGAGAGGATTCCCTGAAACCTTCTTTCTTTTCTCTTTCTCTCAATCGGCTTAAGTCTACCAGTTCAACCGCTTTCTTTACTCTTTCAATATCAGGTTCAATTCCGGCATGGCGTAGCATTTTTGCAAATTGATCCACCGGATTCTGCAACATATCTTCGTAGAGAAAATACTTCACGTTATGCGTATCAGCATTCAAATAGGAAAGATTGAAAGCATCCCAACTAGACGTAAACTCTGACATACGTTTATCGGTCGCAGCCAGACACCGATATTTATCATTCATTGACTCGATTGCTTCATCGATACTTAGACCCATGTGCTTTGCAAAACTCGGCAATACATCTATTGGATTGCGGACGATACAAATTGTAGCTTTGGTCAAAGGCTCAGGTAAAAGTTCTATCCCATTAGCGATCATGTGCGCTTGATGGGTTTTAACAAATAACGGCGTATTATTCCTTGTTTCGTTATATGTTTTTACCAAACGCAACAATGCAGCAGGTCGCATAAGTTGTTGTATATCTATCGGCGATTTTGCAATGTCCGAACCATCACCCAATTGATACATTGACGCAAGATCGTCCGGGACGGATACAACGATCTCATTTATATCAATATCACCGAGAAAATAGGCGTCCAGAAATAATCTCGTCCATGTATTCCCAGATTTTGGGTATGACGCTAACCAAACAATCTTACGATACTGGCTTTCGCCCCTTTCTGTCTGCTTTCCTTCGATCAAGTTCTTCTACCTTCTGCTCTAGCTCAGCAACCCTTTGCAAGAGTTCCTTCACATAATACGGAATGTGTTGTTTGATATTGTCCATTATATGCCAAAGCCCCCCAATTAAGGGGGGCTATCTCTCTTAGGTTTGAAGGATACGAGTGGCCAGTTGCGGCCTCAAGACTTGATAACCATACAACACATCACAGCGCGTATAGATACGGTCTTTCACTACATCGTAGTCCTGGACCATACGAAGACTGATGCCGTCATAGTTCTGACGTGAAGCTTCCATCACATTCTTAGGCAGTACCAAATCAGCCGTGCCAAAGACGGCAAAGCCTTTCTGGAACAGCAGGGACTGCTTATAGGCAGTACTCGCCGCACCTTTCACGGTAATAGCCATATTATTGGCAGCGGCAGCCGATGCGTTCTTATACGGTCCGCTCGCAATCAGTGCAGGAGAAATGGTAATCGTACCCGGCCCAGTAGTCCCGGTAAGTACCGTAAACTCCTTCAGCTCACCAGTGGTGTTCTTCGTTTCAGGATGTACTTCATACACGCCTGCAATGGTGATTACGTCACCGGCAGCAATAGACTTCGTGCCGGTATCAATAATCAGACCCATCGAGTTCGGCGAGGTGTAAGACCCTTCCTGTGCAGTTACTGAGTTTGTCAGATAAGCACTACCACCACCTTCAGCGCCCGAGGTATGCGACGGTACCATGGTGTTTTCGTAGAAATCGAAACCACCAAACCGGCCCATAGTGCCCTCTTTATACTGCTTGGTGATTTGATCCTGAGCGTTGAACAACGACTTGTTGTCAACCACCAGATCAACCATGCCCTGCGGATCCATACAGGCACAACGATTGTCAATCGGTGCAAGTGCGTTTTGCAGCTTGGCACGTCCTACCATTACATCCGCAAACCCGACCGCTGTACCAGCATAAACGGTATTGGTCGCCTTGTTAGCCATCGACAAAGCATCGGCTTCGATAATGGATGCCAATTTCGCCATTGCCGGTTCCAAATGACGAGATGCGAATTCGTCGATTTTCATCGTCATTTCATTAGACGTGAAACGCATCGGAACATGACGTTGAGTATTAACGGTCAGTGTCACTTGGTTTTGAAGTGAATCAGCCCCGGTCCCAGTGGTGATAGTTGCACCTATACCAGTGCTGTACTGCATCGGCAGGCGAATGCGCAGGGTGTTACCGATCTTCGCACCTTCCTTAGCGAAGGACGAATCATACTCAGTATGAATATTGGTAACGAAGTTCAACTTTTGATGCAGAATACGCAGTGATTCGCGCGTAATCTGATCGATTGTCAAAAGATTGGAAGCCATGTTTTACTCCAGGGAAATAAGCGTCTGGCGCATGATATTCATGTCACTTCGACGCGAGTTGCTTATTCCGCAAACGAATATATTCATCCATCGGCATATTCGGATCATTGAGATTCGGTTTGCCTTTAGACCTGCCCTTCACTTTTTTCGAGGGAACAGCTTTAACGGATGATTTCTTCTTTGCGGCGTTTAACGACTGGCGATACGACATCGCATCGTGAAGTACTTTGACCATTCTCGGATCAGCGACAGATTTCAGTTCACTTTCTGAGAATCCGTAACTTTCACCGTGATCTTGTATCTTCTTTGCGAGTTCCGCATTCCAGCCGGGTATATCGCGCTGCAACTCGGCTTTCCCTTGCTCTAACAACTTGGCGTGATATTCCCGCTGTTGTTGGAGTGTTTGAGCCTGTTGTTGTTGAACATTGCGCGATAGGTTTTGCTCGGCATCCTTCAATTGTTGATATTGAAAAAATGCCTCTTGTGCGGCTACCGGATCATTCTCATGAAATGAATTCCAGTCCACACCGTCATATTGTTGGAGTTGAGATTGCAATGCGGCAAGCTGCGCATGACCCTGAAGATTCGCCTGTTGAAGCTGTACTTGCTCCTGGAACTGCCTGGCCTGTTCTTCCAGTTGTTTCCGTTGCTCGGCTACTTCAGTAGTCTTTTGCGTATAGTCAGCTTGGCGAAGAAACGCCTCTTTCAAGTTTTTCGGGACAGAATACTTCTCTCCCTCATACTCTATTTCTTCGTATTCATCCTCTGATTCATCAGAATCTTCAGGTGATTCGACTTCTTCGGTTTCCTCGACTTCTTCGGTTTCTTCCGCATGAACATCATCCTGAGTCCCGTCCTCGGGTTGCTCATCACCGACTTCTTCCAGGAATTCCGATTGCTCGGCTTGTTCCATGTTGCTCTCCATCTAAAGGGACCACCCCTCTTATGAGGGATGGACTTGAAACTGCCTCCCGGCAGGATCAAATTCTATCTATGCAGCTAATTGCATAATCACAAACACAATATCTCGTTCCTCTCTTTTCCTTTCTACTTGTAATTCCGCTGCAAGTTGCGCGTCTATCCTGGCCGATTCAAATTCAGGCAGGCTTTGTAGGTATTCTAGTATACTATTAATTATGTTGATATGTTCAGGTAGAAATTCTATGCCTTCGTGCTCAAAATATTTTTTCGCTTCTTCTTTCGCTTCTTCAGGCTCAATCTGGCCCTTCACTAGCTTCTTGATGGTGCGAAGTATTTGATCTTCGGCTGTTGATTCTGCGTTCTGCGCCCTTACAAATTCTCTCGCCGGATCGTAATAGTTAAACCATTCTCTATCCGCTTGGTTTTCGCTATTGGTCTGCATATTCTTTATGTCACGCGGCAACCGTTGTATTATCGTAGAACGTAAGCCAGTTCGTTCCATCCCACCAGACAGGACACCCTGTGCCACTTCCAGCGCCCTCCCCGGATTTACGCCCATCAGTTGCAAATGCGGTCGTACCGGGCTTAAAAGCCCCAGGTGATCCGGCGGCCAAGGTAGCAACCGTATAAGTCATTGGAGAAACAGGTTGCTGAAAATCCCAATACCCGTCTGAGAATCTACACTCAGCCTTGGTTGATCCGTCTGCATAATATTGATACTGAATTCCATAGCATCTCGTTCTCAGATAGCTGCCGCCAGTTCCAGTATTTATTGTAAAATTTCCACCTGATCCTGATGCTTCCCATGTTACCCCATTGAACTTATAGTATGTTCCTGCGCTATCGCCAAAATACATATTCCCATTATGATTAAACTCAAATAATCTACTTCCCCCGTCAATAGCGGCTTTATACACTCCCATTAATTTTGCGGAACCTAGGCTTGTATTAGCATTAGGCTGAATTAATAAACAGTTATTGCCTGTTTTTGCATTGAGTTCCAGTTTAGCGATTTTAGTTGGAAAATTAATATCTTGAATTATAAACGGCGAACGATAACTGTAAACGCCTTGGGTTGATACTTCTATATAATTAGAGTTTGATGAAATATCGTTTTCCAAGTCAACCGAATCTATAGATGAATCAATTGCAGTTGCACCTTGAATATTTATTAAATTCACCGTAGTAACAGTCGAAAATGAACTTGTCGATATTTCCGCAATAATTAGCTTTGATACCGCCGCCCCAGTTTGCGTTATCCGTACTCTACGTCCAGCTGTATAATCGGAGGTTCTATCAGTCGGGACGCTAAATGCAGTTCCTGAGATATATGTAGGGGTATCACCTGACGCAGTAAACATACCGTCATCATCAACTATCGGAAGTTGCCCCCCTCCGCTTTTCGAGGACAGATACGATGCTCCAATAGCGTTATATTGTGAGTCTAATTCTGCTTTATATGCGGCCTTGGCTTTACTCTGTGATATATCAAAAAACGAATTCCTGCAATAGTTGCTTATAGTTCGACCTAATTTTATACCGTAGGCATAGTTGGTTTGTTCGATAAGATTCCCATGTATTTCATTCCCTGTATCATATTGTCCACTTGATCCACAATCTATATCGATTGCTGCCGTGTCGTCGGATGCGCCACAGTCATTCCAGATTGTATTGCCTGTAATTACAAATGCGTTAAAATATGCCTGACCTTTGATACATGATTTTATACGGCGAAAGAAACACCCGCGTATTGAACCGCCGTAGCCTTGAAATCCATCAGTCCACCCGATACCACCTTCTACTTGATTAGGGCCGCCGAGAACAATGGCATCCTGCGCTGAACTTTGCCCGGTTCCACTCTGGCCGAAAAAACAAACATTCTCAAACACTGGCACAGCATTGGTGCTATACCAGAGTGGGGTAGTAAAGTTTGCGCTTGCAGTGATCGTCAAATCGCGCAGCGTGATTGCCTGGGATATGTTCGACCTCAATTTGCCATAAGTATCAGCATAGGCTAGGTCAAGTACAGACCCAATAGTCGGCGTAGTTTCCAGGCTCCTGTTAACATAAGATTGCCCCACTCCCTGTAGCGTAATAGGAGGATTTCTCGGCGGAGTGTCCGCGCTTGCATCCGGCGCCAAATCAAGCAGAGAGTTGCATTTATAAACACCCTGCGGGAAAAACACGATACCTCCACCGGCAGAGCTTGCTGCATTAATCGCAGCCTGAATCGCTGCGGCATCGTCTGTTGTGCCGTCACCCGTCGCGCCATAGTTTTTTACGTTGAACGTGCCGCCACTGAGCCGTTCAAAATCAAGCTTGCGGGTAGCACCGGCGGAAGTGTCAACAATTGGAAGAAAGTCACCAGCAACGGGTGTGGTCAGTTCAGTAAGTGCAGAAATTTTTTTATTAGCCATATCGATTATTCCTGTAGTAAATAGTCGCCGGTTTCAAGAAGCAAGAAATCGCCAGACTCAAGAAGTATTCCGGTCGTAGGTGCGGTTCCCACGACTACCTCTATATATGCGCTGCCACTTTTTATATATTTCAAAGCGCCAATTGTATCGAGCAAGCGCGCGCCAGCGCGTATAAAGTCGACAGTTCCGATTGAATTTATTACAACCTTGCCTGCAATCGTCCACTTTTCGCCGCTTGTGACATTTAGTAGCTTTTTACCTACTTTTATCAGATTAGCCATCCACTTAACCTCTGCAAGCAGTTAATCTATATAGTTTAGTGCAGTCAAGTCAGTCGCTACGTGCTCGAATTCGCTTGTCCCTTCGGCCCATTGGGCAGACCCGTTTGAGTCAATACGGACAACCCGCCACGCAGCTGCTGCCTCATGCGCCGCACGGTTTGCGTATTCATGACCAGGTGGCACGGCTTCCGCGATATAGGTGTAACCACCAGAGCTAACAATCTTTGACGCCAGCCCCTTTTCATACGAATATGTGTAACTCACTGCATTTCCTCCGAAATAATGCCTTCGTAAATATCTCCACCCGGCGATTTAATCTTAATCTCTCCACCACCCACAATCCCTTCATATACTTCACCAGAAGGTGCTTGGACTTCTACAGTTTTCATGACCGGTGAAGATTTCATCGCAGATGTTATTGCGTCCGATTGTTCTTTTAGCGCGGCCTCAAACTCTTTCTGCTGAGCCTCAAGTTTCATTTCAATCGCTTTCAAAGATGAATCGACAATCAACTCCCTTTGATCCTCTTTGATCTTCGCCAGGGCAATGTCATGTTTCATCTCGATGTCTTTATTCTTCAGCATCAATTCATCTTGTTTATCTTTCAATGCCATCTCTTTAGCTTGGATTTCCTGATCTTTCTCTTCCAATAACTTTTTACCTTGATCGATTACATCCATCAATTGTTTAATTTGATTCTCGGCCCTCGCTACTACAGCTTGAGCTTCAGGGGGAATTCCGTCCAACTTATCCAGTCGTTGAATCTCAGGCGGTAAGAGTACCTTCAATCTTTTTGCTATCTCTTCCGCTCCTGGCCAGTCAAGGTTTTGAGCAAGAAGGTCCCCAACATAAGGAGCGGCCTGCGGGAAACTCCGTAGTAATTCGATCATCTGGTTTGCGGCTTCCTCTCTTTTTGTGGTGAAGGAAGGACCGGCTTTTACCACGAGATCATATTTGCCCGCTGTCAGGTCGTGCATTCTCACCACACCACCTGATTCAAATTCCTGGTTAATTCTTACATCATCCTGCGAGTCGTCCTGTCCGAGTACCCGAATAACCCTCGGTTCGGAATAGACATGAGGAATAAGATCAAGAATCACCCTTTCGGCGTATCGGATAGCCCTTGAGAGGTTATCGATAAAATGGAAGGTGGATGTGTCTCCCTCCCTCTGCCTGGCAAGAATAGCCTTTCCTGAAGTCTCATTGGACCTTGCGCCCAGAGAGGCGTCATAGAGTCCAATAATTGATTTGAGATCATCACTCGCATTGATTGCCTCTTGAATAGCCCCGGCATCCATCATGCTTGGAGGGGTCTGTTGGGGAGGCTGGGGACCGTCATACTCGATAAACGGATGAGTTTCCGTATTGGCGGTTTCCCACTTCCGTATATCGGTATCAAACGCCCCTACAGGACCTATCCACGGCGCTTTAGTCGAGAGAGCTACTCTCTCAGTTGCAGCAGTCCGCCAGTAATTTAGATTTCTTTGAGGGTCTTTTGCTTGCCGGGTCAGCGACTGAAAATAGCGTTTGTTCTCAACGACAATTTCATCCCCATAACATGGGATAATAGGGATGTATCTTCCAGGCCATTCGGTTTTTTCCAGAACTTCAAGACCAGTCATGATCCGTTGGACTACTTTATGGGTTTTGGTTTTCCGGCTTTTAACAATCTGTCGTTCACTGAACAGTTCAATATTTTTCTCGAACTGGTCCTTGTGAATCACCGTCCCGTCATTCAAAAGGAGGATTTCTGTGTCTTCTTCGGTCCTTTCCCAGTACTCAGCGACTCTCACGGTATCCTCAGTGATCCAGCCGTCTTCCATATCGGCCTCCCAATCCGTTATTTCTGCATTTGGATAAGTCGCTTTGAACTCGTCTTTTGACAGTTCTTCAATTACAAAACAATACGTCCAATCTGACGCATCAACCTCCACAGAATGGGGATCAGGATAAACAGAGAGAGGATTAGCGATTCGCTCAATACAAATATCGAGGTCGAATACATCATCTGCCGTGTAGTCAACACCTATCCTAAAATACCCAACCCCACAGGTCACAGCCGACTCAAGTGCCGTGTCGTACGCTACCTCCGCGTTTGAATTGGCCTCAATTGATCTAATCAGCCCGTTGATAACCTCGGCCGTTTCCGGGTCTGAATTATCATCTACAGGATGGACTTTGATCGAGGGAGAGTTTTGACGGGCGTCATTAACGACTTGTCGGATAAATGACGGTAATCGATTGATCGTGAGACAAGGACGGGATTCCTGTTCTCGTTGGTATTTGACATTCTCCGGCCACTGCTCGCCAAGCCGTGCGAATCTTATATCATCCAGGGCGGCGTCCATATTCTCGGACCACGCATCTTCACACAGCTTAAACCGCTTTTTGGCGGTTTCTATAACTTTTTCCACATTGTCACCTTACTGGGTGTGCATTAACTTTGCTTATCACAGTGTAGCATGGATTTTATTAGTCGCATTATCCCATCCAACCACCAGAAACACGGCGCTCCCCTCGCTTTCTGGGTGTCCGGTTACTGATCGCCATCGCCAGGTAACGGAACGCATCTGCAGCGTGTGAGTTCTCATCGTGCAGAGGTTTTCGAGAGAATTGACCATTCTCGTCCACGTCGTATCTGTAGTGACGCAGAGATTGTAGACCGTCAGCACAACGATCAGCATCAAACCAGCACTGACCAAACACTGTCCTGGCCGCGTTAATGCCCTGTTCTATCGCTAGTCTTGGGAGTACTTCGCACTTAAAACCCGCTTGTTTCGTCATTTCCTCGATACTTCTGCCTGTCGCAAGTTGTTTGCTCGCTGCGTCGTGGGGGAGGATTATCTTGTCGATTAGATAAGACTTATTCTGTATTTCCTTCAGATACTCAACCCAGGGCCGCTGTCGATCTTCCAAAAAGTCTATAACCCGGTATTCCATCCCTATGCTTTGGGCAAACCACATCGAGGTTTTGTCTGCCCAACCCAAATCAACATAGACCGAAACGCCCTTGGTCTTGTCATAGGGGACTTTCGCGATCCTTTCTTCCTCTTGTGCCTCTCTCAGCTCTTTGGCGTAAATCGCACCATCGAGGGTTTGACGGCAATTCCCTTCCCATACATTCAGATAAGCGTCTATATCCCTTTCCTTGAGATAGAGTCTTTCCTTATCCAGCACATCTGGAAACCAGGGATTGTCCGAGTAGTTGATTTTGACCACAGCGGAATCCGGCGGCGGATTTACTACGAATCGCTGATAGGTCTCGTCGGTCTCTAGAATCGGGTTGAACGTGGCCCATATCTCTGACCCATCTTTGCGGATCGTGGGGATCAGAATGTCCCAGGAATGCTTAGATACCGTCTGAGCTTCTTCCACCCAACAAATATCCACGCCCTCATATGACTTGAGAGACATCGGATTGTGTCTAAGACCGACAAAAGCGAATTGAGACCCATTGTGCCCTGTAATCTCAGTCTGTTTAACGTCGTAAGCACCGACGAGCCCGAGTGATTTGATTTGATCAGATAAGAGAGAATGAACGGAATCTTTGATTGAGGATTGAAACTCCCTGGCACAGAGAATCCGCATGGGTTTTGAGGCTGCCAGAAGTAAAAGGTAACGAGCGACTGCCCAGGATTTCCCCCCGCCTCGCCCGCCGTACAGGATTTTATATCGATGCCTCCCTTGGAGAATCTTGAGCTTCGGCGGGAATTTGTGAACGACCTTATTCGTCATCACCGAACTTAATCACGTGCTCGACCGATACCGCGCCGCCGCCCTTGCCTGTGTGCTCGATAGCTTTCAGCGCTGGTAGCAGCTTGTCGAGCTTACGCCACTTCGAATCAATGAGAATCTTCATAGCACTTATCTGAGTAGAATCGAGTTTTTCCCCGCTTTCTTTCTTCTCTTGCAGCCAGACTTCATTCTCGTTTATGTCGTTAAGCGTTTTTGTAAACGAGATTTTCTGGCGCATCGCCTCGTGCGTGAGATCGTCTGTCCATTTTTTCCGTTTGGTGTTTTTTAGTTTGGTATTAGACATTTAATCAAAAAGGGTGATTGCCATATAGAAAACATTATCACTTCCTATTATGCGACTGTTCCGGCATTGATTCAAGGGTTTCCGAGGACCATAATGTAGGTGTTCCCGATAAGTCGGGCTTGAAAGACTACCTCCGGGTAGCAGACCCCAGCCGGTGATGACAAACTGACTGGGGCCTCTGATCCAAGGCTCTGCATCGCAAGGTGCAGGGCCTTTTGTCTATCTGGA
>Ga0114931_10006031_pt1 | contig 14961 bp, 14 predicted proteins | sample 2SBtaG_FD_89579 | JGI IMG/M metagenome (GOLD analysis project Ga0114931, IMG submission 89579) | Deep subsurface microbial communities from Kolumbo volcano to uncover new lineages of life (NeLLi) - 2SBTROV14_V59a metaG | ecosystem: Environmental > Aquatic > Marine > Volcanic | place: Kolumbo...
TCCAATGAGCTTTCTGGAAACATTGTAGGGCCTCAAAACCCAATATCAATGAGTTACAACTGTTACTAGAAAATTTATTCGAAAAAAAGATGGCAGACAAAAAAACAGGACTAATGGAGAAAATCGTGACTGAACTAGTTTCAGAAGACGCAATTCCAATAGTTATGTATTTAAGAGGAAAAACAAGAATTTCTGAATTTATAATATCTGAGGAACTTGACCTAGAGATACACAGAACAAGATTTCTACTATACAAACTTCTGGAACATAATCTCGTAAATTTCTTAAGAAAAAAAGACAAAATAAAAGGCTGGTACATTTGTTATTGGGATTTAAATGAAGATATGTTTGAATATCTAGATGAAAAGCTTGAAAAGGAAAAAGTCGATAAATTATATGAACGTCTGGGAAGAGAAGAGGGAAATCAATTCTATTTGTGTAGAAATGCGTGTGCAAGAATGGATTTTGATAAGGCAATTGAATTTAACTTTAAATGTCCTGAATGTGGAGAAATAATGCATCACCAAGATAATTCAAGAACAATAGAATTCCTCAAAGAAAGAATCAAAGAATTTGAAGGAAAAAAGAGTTCTAGTAAAAGAAAAATAAATGCTTCAAGTTAAAGTTATAAAGTTATTTAACATTCTTATTTGTATGAATAATTTTGTAGAACTTTCAAAAGGTATCTTCGCAGTTGATGTCGGTTTGTTTTTGGAAGAATCTTCAACATTAATTATTGGAGATATACATCTGGGACAAGAAGAAAATCTTCAAAAGCAAGGTATTTTAATACCACAAAATCAATATTTGCAGGTTCTTAAAACAACTATCAAAATTATTGAGGCAACTAATCCAAAAATAGTAATAATAAATGGTGATTTAAAGCACAATTTTGGAAATATAACTGGTGGAGAATGGGACGAAATATCAAAATATCTTAAAACAATCAAAAAATATGCAAAAATGATTATCATAAAGGGAAATCATGATTTAATATTGAAACCAATTCTTGATAAATTAAAAATTGATCTAGTCAGATTCTATTTAGTCGGTAATATATATGTATGTCATGGGGACAAACTTCCTGATAATAAGGAATTTTCACATTCAAAGACTATTATTATTGGCCATGAACATCCTGCAATAAAATTAAGAGATGGTGCGCGTCTTGAAACATACAAATGTTTTTTAGTTGGAAAATACAATAAAAAGAACTTAATTGTAATGCCCTCGCTAAATCCTCTCAAAGAAGGTTCAGATATCTTAAACGAAAAAACGCTAAGTCCTTTTATTGATGAAAAAAAATTGAAGAATTTCGAGGTTTATATAATCGGGGAAAAGATTTATGATTTTGGAAAACTAAGAAATCTTGATCAATTATAAGAATTTTATCACTAGACATGTTCAGAAAATACATATAAATGAATTTTCAAAAAATTATTGGTTTATTAATTTTAGAAGAGCATTTGGTGTTATATTTGGAAGAAAAAAAAGAAAATAAGCGAATAGAATTTCAGAAAAAACCATATCTTGATGAGGATATTCTTAATAGTTTTAACCCCCTTTTAAGAGAATGGTGGACTCACAAGTTTAAATCGTTTGCTCCAGCACAAAAATTTTCAATTCTTAACATAAGAAACAGAATAAATACACTTGTAAGCAGTCCTACAGGTTCAGGAAAAACATTAAGTGCATTTGTATCCATATTAAACGAATTAATTGCCCTTTCGGCAAATAAAAAATTAGATGACAGGGTATATTGCATATATATCAGTCCATTAAAAGCATTAGGTAATGATATAGAGAAAAATCTCAATAATCCTCTAGAAGAAATGAAGAAAATATATGAGGAAAAATATGCAAGGGATAAAAAAGACAAGTTGGATATAAGAATTAGTGTAAGAACAGGTGATACATCAACAAAGGAACGCACAAAAATGCTTAAAAAACCACCTCATATTCTTATAACAACTCCTGAATCACTAGGGATTCTATTGACAACAACAAAGTTCAAGGAAAATTTAACCAATGTTGAGTGGGTCATAATTGATGAAATACATTCTCTTGCAGACAGTAAAAGAGGAGTTCATTTAAGCTTAAGTATGGAACGTTTACAAAGAATTACAAACTATTGTCGAATCGGACTCTCTGCAACAGTTTCTCCTTTAGAGGAAGTTGCAGGTTTTTTAGTTGGGTATGAAGACCCTGATAGTAACCTTCAAAGACTTTGTAAAATAGTTGATGTAAATTACATGAAAAAGCTTGACTTAAAAGTATTAAGCCCGGTAAATAATCTTATAAGAAGTTCATTCAAGGAAACGCATGAGCAAATGTATAAATTAATTGACAATCTAATTCAAACTCATAAAACAACTCTTATTTTTACAAATACAAGAAGTGCAACGGAAAGAGTAGTTCATCATCTAAAAGATAAATTTCCAGACAATTACTTAAGATTAAATACACAAGAAGAAGAAGAGATTCTCAACGAATTGGATGAGAATAATGAAAGAGAAACAAAGAAAAGAGAAGTTGAGTCATCATTTATAGGTGCTCATCATGGTTCTTTAAGCCGGGAACATAGAAAAAACATAGAAAATCGTCTAAAAAAGGGAGAATTAAAAGCAGTTGTATCATCTACATCCTTAGAACTTGGAATAGATATTGGGTATATTGATTTAGTTATTCTTTTGGGTAGCCCAAAAAGTGTTGCAAGAGCCCTTCAAAGAATAGGACGTTCAGGACATCAACTTCACGAAGTATCTAAAGGAAGAATAATTGTATTGGATAGAGATGATTTAGTTGAATGCTCAGTATTACTAAAATCTGCAATAGAAAAGAAAATTGATAGAATAAGTATTCCAAAAAATGTATTTGATGTTTTAGCTCAACAAATTGTTGGGTATGCTTTAGAAGGTAAAACTAGTATTTATGAAGTATATAATTCGATAAGAAAAAGTTACTGTTTTAAAGATTTGACTCTGGAAGAATATCATGAACTCCTAAAATATTTAGCTGGAGAACACGTATCTTTAGAAAAAAGGTATGTATATGCAAAAATATGGTTAGACAGAGAACTTGGAGAAATGGGCAAACGTGGTCGCATGACTCGCGTAATATATATGACAAACATTGGAACAATCCCTGATGAATCTAATGTTAAAGTTAAACAGGGAGACAAATTTCTAGGAACAATATCAGAGCCCTTCGTTGAAAGATTGAAGAAAGGAGATGTATTTGTCTTAGGAGGACAAACATATCAATTTCAATATGCCCAAGGCATGACCGCATTTGTAAAGAGTAGTTCAAATAGGGCACCAACAGTCCCCTCATGGTATTCTGAAATGTTACCCTTAAGTTTTGATTTAGCCATGGAAATACAAAAATTTAGAAGATATGTTGAAGAACATTTTATTGGTAAATCAACAAAAGAGGAAATGTTGGAGTTCATTCATAGTTATTTGTATGTTGATGAGTATGGTGCAAACAGTATTTATGAATATTTAAAAGAGCAATATCTATTCTCGGATATCCCCACAGATAAAAAAATCTTAATTGAACATTATGACGATTCAAATAAAAAGTATCTTATTTTTCACACTCTTTATGGAAGAAGAGTTAATGATGTATTAAGTAGAGCAGTAGCATTCGTTGTATCTAAAATTCATGGGAAAGATGTAGAGTTAAATATAACAGATAATGGATTTTACATAATAATTCCTAGAAGCAGAAATATTCAGATAACAAGAGCTCTTTCTTTGATAAAACCTGATAATTTGGATGAAATAATGAAACGTGCAATAAATAAAACAGAAGTTTTAGGAAGAAGATTTAGGCATTGTGCTGCAAGAGCGTTAATGATTTTAAGAAATTACAAGGGGCACAATAAAAGTGTTGGAAGGCAGCAAATGAGTTCTCGTCTATTAATAAGTGCTGTCAGAAAATTAAATGAAGATTTTATAATTTTAAGAGAAGCAAGAAGAGAAGTTCTGGAAGATTTAATGGATATTGAACATGCAAAACAAGTTATAAAAGATATTGAAGAAGGAAAAATAAAAATTAAGGAACATATGACTGAAATTCCAAGCCCCTTCGCATTTAATCTAATAAGTATGGGTTATACGGACATAATGAAGATAGAAGACAAACAACAATTTCTAAAAAGTATGCATGACTTAGTTCTTGCAAAAATTTCTTTAAAACAAGGTAAAAAGAACACTTAATGATGCAAATTCTTTAAAGTTATTATTAGTATAAATATATAATATTACTTTTTCTTTTTAGAAGTCTTCTTTTTCGACTTTTTTTTAGCCACTTTCTTTTTTGTAACTTTGGTTTCTTTTTTTATATTGCTAGAATCAGCATTTTCAACAGTTTTTTCAGTTGATTTGTCTGATTCATTATCTTTGTCTGCGTCCTTCTTGCCATTAAAAGGACTATTATCAGTATATTTACACTTAGGATAACCAGAACATGCTATGAATTCTCCATAAATAGATGAGCGAACAAGAAGTTCTTTACCACATTCAGGACATTTCTTTTTTAATTTTCCAGATTTTATATCTTTTAACTCTTTTTTCTTTTCAGGAGGTAAATCAGAATCATTTTCTGCAGGATTAAGAGACAATTCCTGAGGTCTTTTTCCTTTTCTTATTACTTCAATGATAGGATATCCTCCCACAGACACTTTTCCTGTTGGTTTAACAAGCGCCATTTTAGGTAAATTGAATGTTGTTTTACAATCCGGATATTTATTGCAAGCAGCAAAGAGTCCAAATTTTCCTCTTTTAATCATTATTGTTCCGTCTTTACAAGAAGGACAGGGTCCAAGTGTGTTTTGAATATCTTGCGTTTCCTGATTTGCTTCTGATAGTTCAGCACCTATTTTGTCTTCATTTTCTTTAAAATGATTAAGAAGTTTAGTCAGATGTTCTTTTGCTTTCGTAAGAATTTTTTCTTGACTTGTTTTATTCTCTCTTATCTCTTCCATTTCTTCTTCTATTTTTGTTGTCAGAGCTTCATCAATAATTTCAGGAACATATTTTTCAAGAGTCGATTCAACTCTTATTCCAAGTTTAGTAGCTTCAATAGATTTTTCTTGAACATATCCTCTATTGAAGAGATTTTCAATAATATCTGCTCTGGTCGCCTTTGTTCCAAGTCCTCTTTTTTCAAGTTCTGAAATTATTGAAGCCGGAGTGTATCTTTTCGGAGGCAGAGTTTGTTTCTTTAACTTGTCAAGTTTACTTATTTTAATTTCTTCGCCCTCCTTTAAATCGGGCATTTCCTCTTCTTTTAGTTTAACGTATGGAGCATATAATTCGTGCCAACCTTTGTATGTTGTTAGAGTTCCTTTTCCGATGAATATTTCTTGCTTAACATCAAATTTTACAGTCATAGTTTCTCTTTCTGCTTCTTCTCCAAAAGTTGCTAAAAATCTTTTTACAATTAAATCATATACCTTTTTTTCCTGCGTTCCAAGATTCTTAGGAATAACTCCTGTAGGATAAATTGCGGGATGTGCAGGATCTTTTTTACTTCCATTATTTGGCATTAAATTTGATAGTGCAAGCAATTTATTTGCAGATTGGGAATATATAGAATTTTTTGATAAAGCAGTCAATATTTTTGCAAAATTTAGCTCTTTTGGAAGTTGTTGACTGCTGGTTCTAGGATATGAGGTTACACCTTCCATGTACAGAGTTTGAGCAAGTTGAAGAGTTTGCTTTGGTTGTATACCAAATAATTTGTAACTTTCAGTTTGAAGTGAACCTAAATTAAAGGGATTTGGCGGTTGTTGTTAGAATTTTTTTCTTGTAATGTTTGATACTTTTGCAATTTTTTCATCTTTAATTTTTTTATATCTTTTCTTTGCATCAGTTTCTTCCCAGAATTTTTCTGTTTCATGAAGAGTTTCTATCGTTTTGTTGTTGTACTCTCCAAGCATCGTTAGTTGCCAATAAGGAACTGGAACAAATGCTCTTATTTCCTTTTCCTTATCAACAAGAATTTTAAGTGCTGGTCCTTGAACTCGACCTGAACTCATTATTTTAAATCTACCAGTTTTTTTAATTGCAAGCGTTAGTGCTCTTGATAAATTTATACCATAGAGCCAGTCAAGATAATGTCTTGTCTCTCCTGCAAGTGCTTGTCCCCAATCAATTGTTGGTTGTTTATGTTCATACGAATAAATCAGGTCATCTTTAGTAAGTGTAGAATATTTCATTCTAGAAGCATCTTTTTGCTTACAAGCATAACGAATTATATTTAGTCCTATAACTTCTCCTTCAATATCATAGTCGCACGCGACAGTAAACGATGCTGCCCCCTTTGATAATTGTTTTATTACAGTTAAATATTTTTTAGAAAAAGCTGCTTTTTTATCTACATCTCCTGCGGGTTTCCATTCAATATCATAACTTGGATACTTGAATGATTTTTCCTTTTCTGTTAAAGAATATAAATGACCTACTGCACTGACCACAACTACGTCCTTTTTGTTATGAGAAATTTTCCATATTCCAACCCCATTTTTCTTTTCAACTATTGGTTTTGAGTCAGAAAGTGCATCTACAATTTTTTTTGCACTGCTTGGTTTCTCAGTAATGATTAAATCGTACATAAAATAGCAGATTTGTCAAATTATTTAAAAAGCTTTGGGAATACATTAAAAAGATTTGAATACGTATATTTCTAGGATACAACGAAAAAGAGTTCGTGAAGGAGATTTACTGTCTAGAACACAGCGCCTACCTGTAGATACTAAGGTATCCCTTATATTTAATCCAAAAGATTAATTAATCAAGAAGATTAATAATATTCGTAACTTTTTTTAATTGAATAATTTATTAGGTTGTGTTTCAACTAAGCCAAGCACTGTGACCAAAGTGAATAATTAAATCAACACCCGCTCTTTGAACATCTACTGGCAAATCGCATGCGCCAAAATTAGAACCACACCAAATTAAAACATTTGCACTAGTTTTATTTATAATTTCTTTTTGAAGTTCTTGCGCTCTTGGCTTCAAACCATCTGGCAGATGAAGCAAAACAAGTTTGGCATCATTATTTTTTATCTCAGAAATCATACGTTCAGTTTCTAAATCGTAATCAGATGGAGACATTTTATTTTTTTTCTTCAGATTTTTCAGAATCAACATTATTTGATTCTTTCTCAACAGCTTCAGTTTCTTCGGTTGTTTCATCCTCAGATTCCTCTACCATTTCTTCATCTTTCATATCTGTTTCATCAGGTTCTTCTTTCTTTTTTACTATTTCATGTCTTGGTACAACATCGATTCTCTTTTGATGTGTATATCCGCTGTTAGCTTCTTCAATCATGCTCTGTCTGATGTCTATAAATTTAACTGGATAAATTTTGGACAATTTTTCTTTAATACCTTTTTGTATTCTTTGATTTATCAAATTCGCAAAGAATTCCTCTGAATTAGTATTTTTAAGCATATTTGCAATAATAACCCTCAATTCAAGTCTTATTTTACTATTAACAGTTTTTGTAGTCTTTGAATTTGTTATGACTAGTGGTTTTACTCTTAGTACTTTATTATCTTTAGATTTCACTGTAAATGAGTCGTCTACCTTATCCCTTCCTCTTCTAACAAGTCTTTTGACATACGCCTGAGTTAAACTTATACCTGTAATTCCTGCAACTGCCTTGTTATCGACAGCAGCAACTATTTTAAAATTAACATTAGTATTTTGTTTTCGCATATCATTTGTAAACGTAGATAAGTTTAAACTAAGTGTTTTATCCTTTGTGTCTTGTATTGAATATACATTGCTTTCTCCTAAGAATGCGCTGTTTAGAATCTTAGGTGCATATATTCCAACCCATATTTTTTTTCTTTTTTTTACTGATGATGATGTTACTGCCATTTTAATTACCTGTTGGACCTCTTACGTTTTTCCTTCTTCATTCTTTTTCTTTGCCATTTCCATCGCATTTGGCCCTTTTTCTTCCATCTTCTTGAACTTCTTTTCACTTTGAATTCTCCCCTACATGATTTAATGTGATTGTATCTTAATGTCGTCCATGCAGTTATTTTATTGCACTAAACACTTATATCGAGGAACTCCAGACCCTTTAAAAACTTTTCTGCATATAACATTCTATAATCTAACAAATAATGTGACGAATTGTACGAAAACTATTTATATATGATATAAAGACCCTTTTTGAATGGTGGCATCTACAGAAAGATACTCAAAACATGAACTTGTTGAGCAGATTGGAGCAAAAGCAAGTGAGATGAGAAAAAAGGTAGTTACTGTAATAGGAATAGGTGCTGTTGGTTCTGCTGTGTCTGAAATGCTTGTAAGAGCAGGAATTAATATAAGAATTGTTGATAAGGGAAGAATCTTTGAGAATGAACTTCAGAGCCAAACCTTATTCTTACAGGAAGATGTTAACAAATTTAAAGCAAAACAGGCTAAAAAGAGACTAGAAGCAATAAACCCAGAAGTTACGATTAAGGCTTTTCATGAAGATTTAACAAAACAAAATATATATCTCGTAGAGGCCGATTTGGTCATCGATTGTTCTAATGATTTAGATGTTTCTTTGATGGTTGATGAATATTGTTTTAAGAAGAAAATACCTATGATTTATTGTTTTGTTTCTGGAACACAAGGACAAATTTTTATTGTTGATAAAAAAGTTTCTTTAAAGGAAATATCAGAATATGTAGAAAATCAGAGGATACGGGAAAAAGGCATTATATCTTCAACAGTTCATGCCGCTGCAGGAATAGTTGGTTCTAAGGCTGCAAAAATTTTATTGGATTTAAGTCATCAGAACAATATGTTGTCATTTGATATTTGGGACATGACTTTTGAGAGAAAATTCGTTAGAAAGAATAAATCTTCTTCTGTTGTTAAAAAAAAGAAAAAATAGATGATTTTTCAGTATTCTTATCAAGTTTCAGGGTTTGTCCCAAGTCTATCGTACTGCGCTCCGTTTGCATCGTAATTTTTTTTGTCACCGAGTTATTTATAATCGCAATTAAGATTTAATACTCCGCTAGGCAGTACTTTTGGGACAAACCCTAAGTTTCAATAAACTTTTTAAAAGGTTGTCATATTCGTTTATTAATGATTTCAGAGTCAGATTTGGCAATTATTAGAGAAAAATTGAGTACAAGTGTGAGACCTTTGTTCTTTTTTGACGACGACCCTGATGGAGTTTCAAGTTTTTTGCTGTTTTATAAGGCTGTAAATGAAGGCAAAGGCATTTGTGTCAAGGGCAAACCCATATTAGAAAAAAGGTATGCAGATAAAGTTACTGAATATTCTCCCGACAGAGTTTTTGTTTTGGATAAACCATTAATTGAACAAGAATTTCTTGATAAGATATCTCAGGAAATTATTTGGCTTGACCATCATCCAGTTCAGGATAATAAAGGTGTTCTTTATTTCAATCCAAGAAAGAGAGATGATGAAGATAATAGACCTACAAGTTATTGGGCGTATTTAGTTACAAAAGATATGGTAAAGAATGCTTTATGGATAGCTATGGTTGGCATTATTGGTGATTGGAATTTGTTGCTAGCGGACGAATTTAGAGCACAATATCCTGACTTACTCCCAGCAGATATAGATACTCCTGAAAAGGCGCTTTTTGAGACAAAAATAGGAAAGTTAGTAAGAATAGTCGATTTTAATCTTAAAGGAGCAACCTCTGAGGTTATGAAATCCGTTAAAGCGTTGACAAGAATTAAAGATCCAAATGAAATATTAAATCAAACAACGCCTCGAGGAAAATTCATCTACAAAAAATATCTTACAATTAATAAAGATTATCAACAACTTCTAAAAGAAGTTGAAGTTACAGATGATAAAATACTTATTTTCAGATATGAAAACAATAAATTAGCACTTTCCTCTCAATTGTCAAATGAATTGTTGTATTTATACCCTGAGAAAATTATAATAGTTGTACGGGAAAAAGCTGATGACACTATGATGTCAATTCGTTCGAGTAAATATAAAATAATTGACAATTTGAAGAAAGCATTGGAGTCTACCACTGGATATGGCGGTGGACATGATCATGCTTGCGGAGCAAGTGTAAAAAAGTCAGAATTTGACATTTTTCTTGAAAAATTTAGGGAAACATTCAATTCATAATGCTTTTATATTCGAGAGTTTTCTTGTTTAATATGAATTTTCAAATGATTGAACCGGTTTTTGAATCCAAAAAATATATGGATATAGCATTTCAAAAAGCTAATGCTTTGGCAAAATTATCTAAATACAGCAAAATCAAGGACAGAATTAACAGAAAAAAATCATTAGAAAGAGATAAAATAAATACAATAAAAGATGTTTTGTGTCATAGAACCAAAAAAATTGTAAATTCTTTTCCGAGCTTTGAGCAACTTGATGAATTTTATGAAGAAATAATTGAATCAATGGTTGATTTGGATAAAACAAAAAAATCTTTATCTAAAATATGGTGGGCCTCAGAAAAAATTACTGAGTTATCATTTCAAAATATAAAAAAAATTGGTCAGATGGAAGAAAAAGATAAAATAATAGGTGTAAGAAAAGCATATTACGGTAGAGTTTCATCTGTGATGCAGAGAATAAATAAGGACTTAATTTTTATCGAAGATGTCAGGAAAAAAATTAGAGAATTACCTGATGTAAAAGACGTGTTTACTGTGTGTATCGCGGGGTTTCCAAATGTTGGAAAAAGTACTTTATTATCAAAATTAACAGATGCTAAGCCTAAAATAAATAATTATAGTTTCACAACAAAAAGACTTAATATTGGTTATTTCTCAAAGTCATACCACCCAATTCAGGTAATTGATACTCCTGGAACTCTAAATAGATTTAATAAAATGAATAATATTGAGAAGCAAGCTTATTTAGCTGTAAAGCTTAAATCAAATATTGTAGTTTATGTTTTTGATTTAACGATGCAATACCCTATTGATGAACAGAAAAAGCTCTTAATAAAAATTGAAAATGAAGGTAAAAAAGTTATTATTTTTTTGAGCAAAACAGACATATTACCAAAAGATGTGGTTTCTTCATTTATTCAAGAATTAGGAAAAAAAGAAATATATACAAATATAGAATTATTAAAAGAAAAATTAAAGGAGAGTATATAATTTATATTTCTTAAAAGATTAAATTACTTATTTTTTTTTGCTAATAATCGTTCTGACTGGATATGGTATTTCTATTTTATTTTTTATTAAAGTATTGTATACGTCCTTTGTAATTTTGCTCTTTATAACATAAAAATCATGAAAATCCTTAACAAAAAACAGTACTCGGAATTCCAGTGAATATTCGCCCATTTTTAATAGAAATATTGCCGGTTTTGGATATTTTAATATATTTTCTTTTGCTCGTACTAGATTCATTACTACTTTTTCGACTTTTTCAGTATCTGTGCCGTACGCAACAGAAAAATCAATTCGTATTCTCAATGTCTTAGTTGGATGAGCATAATTTTTAATTTTTATATTCGCCATTAAGCCATTTGGAATTATAACTTCTTCAGAATCAAAATTCCTTATTTTTGTAGATCTTAAATTTATTTCTTCAATATACCCTATTTCTCCATCATTTAATTCAACTAAATCTCCTTTCTTAAAACTATCATCTAATATTAAAGATATTCCTCCAAATATATTTGACAGGGTGTCTTTGAAAGCAAAGCTTAATACCAGTCCTGCAATACCTAAACTTGCGACTAGACCTCCTATTACCACTCCCCAAATTTGAAGTATAAAAAAAATACCAGCTACTGACAAAACAATATTTTTTATGCTTTTTAGTAGAGGAAGAACTTCTTCATGAGCAGTATTATTGCCATTGTCATCAAGTTGTCTGCTCCATTTTATTAAGGCCATATCCCCAATAACTATCAATACATATGTTACTGCTATAACAATGAGTGTTTTACTTATTTCAGACACAGTAAATGCCACGCTAGATTCTGCTTCTAAAATTTTATTGATTACAATTTCTGCTGCAAGTACAACTCCCATGAGTATGATTGGGGTTTCCAATTTTAAAAGAGCCTTAGAACTGGGACTTGTTTTCCTTCTGAAATGTTTACTAACATATTTACGTAGAAGATACATCATAAGTAAAATCACAATAGTACATAGAGAAATTATTACTGCCGATATAACATACTTATTTGCATACAATTGCAATGCTATGTTTACTCACCCCTCAGAGAAAAACAATTATCTTTTTATAAATACTTTTGTAACTATGGTTTAATAGCTAAAAGAATTAAATTAATTGTTTTCAGTCACAACAATTGCAAAATTACAAGGCATTTTTTTCCTTGCTCTATTTAGTGCTTCTTTTGCAACTGTTAATTTGTCCTTGTTGACCTGAACGTCAAATACTGCTTGACCTTTTCGTACTCTTGCAGCAATTCCAACTGCTTTTCCAAATGAATGTGCCATTCCAGTACTCATTCTGTCTGCTCCTGCTCCAGCTGCTAAAGGATTATTTCTAAGAACGTGATGCGGGTAAACTCTTAATCTAAGAAGATAATTAGCAGGAGCGCCTGTTTCAAGCCGTTTATTCGCAGTTTTTCTTGCTGATTCTAAACAGTTGTGCCTAAGCTGTATATCTGCCTTTGATTGTAATTCTAAACTGTAATCAAACTTTTTTATTTGATTTCCCATAACGTACTTCACAACCTTATTATTAGGTACAGCTCTAACGTATGCTTTTTTTCTAAATTTCGATTTTCTTGTATAGGGTCTCTCAAGTTTTCTCCATGCAACTGCCCTCATTAGTTTTGCCATAAGCCTCTTGGAATGGTAGTTGGTTTAAAAACCTTACGATTGATTTGAAGTCTTATTTTAGCTTAAATTACAAGACTTATTTCGATAATTTATTATTAATTTTCAAATAAAATTTTGAAAACCGATTGAATTTATTTTTAATCATACAAAATTTAGAATCGTTTACCACTAAAATTGAATATTTTATCTATTTGAACATCCTTTGGAGCAACGCCGTTTCTATCTATTGGCTTGTCCGCAGGAGGTTTATCCCTCCTGCTAGACAAAGCATCTCTTGTTCTCTGTACGACTTCTACGTCGTTGATTCTCTCTATAATTTCTGTAGTTTTGCCTAGCTTCTCGCGAAGCTCAGACACCTCTTTTTCCAGGGAATATAACCGGTTTTTGTTTATTTGTTGAAATCTTTCTAGGTGATTTTTTTGTACTTCAACTATTTCTTTTAAATCATCCAACTGTTTTTGGACGGAAGAAGAATGATGAGCAACATTTTGAGGGGGAGTAGAATGTTGCTCATAAGAATTTAATGATACAGTTCGTTGAACTTGTTGCATATAATCCATGTTAACAATAGTAGTTAATGAGGTTATTTAAATACTTTTCTATAATTTAGGACTCTAGTATACATTTTAGTATATTATTATTTATAAATGAAGCAGTTTTTTGCATTTTTTTATCATAAGAAAGCCTACCTTGCGTCATTGGTTGTAAAGATGCTACAAAAATTCTAAAAGATGGAGAAGAAGTTAAATAGTAAATGCAAATCATGGAGTTATTAAACGTATGAATACGATTTAAACCATTTTTACATATAAGCGTCTATTATTTTTACCCTTGTTTTCTGCTTTTATAATTTCCAAAGAACCACATTCACTTGTGTTTTTTACATGAGTTCCGCCATCAGCTTGTCTATCTACAGTTCCTATTGTAACAATCCTCAATTCCTTGACGTTAGGTGGAAGTGCTCCTGCAAGTTTTACCATTCCAGGTAATTTTAATGCTTCTTCACGTTCCATAAAAGTAATTGTGACTTCATGATTCTTTTTGAGTTCTAAATTAGCCTCGTCAACATATTCTTGTAAAAGTTCCCTGTCAAAATTATCCATATTAAAATCAATTCTTAATTTTTCTTCAGTTATTTGATTCCCTGTTATTTGTGCACCTGCTTTTTCGTGTAATATAGCACTTAAAACATGTGAAGCTGTGTGATATCTCATATGTGCATATCTTCTGTCCCAATCAATAATACATTTGACCTTATCTCCGACTTTAAGACCTGGTTTTTCTACTTCATGACTAATTTCCCCAGAAAATTTACCTACAAATATTACTTTATATTCCTCACCGTTTTCAATTCTCAGTAGACCTGTATCATTTGGTTGTCCCCCACCATTCGGATAGAATATTGTGTCATTTAGAACAATAAACTTGTCATCTTTAACACTTTTTATCATTGTATCAAACTCTTTAAGATATGAATCAAACATGTATTTTGGGTTCATTTTGGCTTTGTAATAATAAATTATTAAAAAAGAATAAGATATTACAACAAAATAGATGAAGAAATTGATTAAAGAAGAAAATTTGGAAAAAAGAAAGAAAATATTTTTAGATACTTTCTTGCCTGCCTACAACTATTATAAGAATAATAAAAAACGCTTAGCTGGAGAGGGTTGGAAACATAACTGGCAAACACTCATAGTCACCATTTTTTCAGCTCAAACAAGAGATGAAATGACAATACCTGTCTGTGAAAGATTGTTTAAGAAATATGACTCGATAGAAAAATTTGCTTCTGCGACTCCTGAACAAATTGCTGTTTACATTCGTCCTCTTAATTATTATCAAACCAAATCAAAACATTCTGTTCAAACTGCAAATATTTTGTTAGAGAAATATAACGGAGAAATTCCTAATACAATAGACGAACTAATTGAACTGCCTGGTGTTGGGAGAAAAACGGCTAATCTGGTCATCGGCGAACTGTTCAACAAGCAAGGAATTTGTGTAGATACGCACGTTCACAGAATTGCAAATGTATTTGGTATTGTTAACACAAAGACACCTGATAAGACTGAAATTGAACTAATGAAGGTTGCTCCAAAGAAATATTGGAATAAAATAAATAGAACATTTGTGCTTTGGGGACAGGATATCA
>Ga0114931_10006032_pt1 | contig 14959 bp, 35 predicted proteins | sample 2SBtaG_FD_89579 | JGI IMG/M metagenome (GOLD analysis project Ga0114931, IMG submission 89579) | Deep subsurface microbial communities from Kolumbo volcano to uncover new lineages of life (NeLLi) - 2SBTROV14_V59a metaG | ecosystem: Environmental > Aquatic > Marine > Volcanic | place: Kolumbo...
CAACAATTGCACAAGCAAAAACTTCATCAGATTTTGGAATACAAACTATTTCTCCATGAATTCCAATCATTACAGGAATATCTTCAATTAATATTTTTTTATACCTTTCTGATTCCTCTAAAAAAGATTTATTCAAAGAGGTTAAACTTTTTCCAAGTGCCATTAGTAATATATCCACTCACCTTTCCAAGAAGGAGATGAGTAAGGTCCAACAATTCTTATTTTACAATTAGATTCATCTATTTCAAACTCGTGACCTTCTGGTAATTTATTTATTTTTTTTGATCCTGGTTCTTTATCTTCTTCTAAAGGTTTCAGGAATAGTCTATACTTTTGACCTCTAATCCATGCTATTTTTCTTGTTACAGATTTCATATAAATTACAAAATCTATATCTCTGAGAATTTTGGAATCTGTTGTTGTGGTGATCTTTGGATCTTTCTCTTTTGGTTCCAATGTGTCAATAAAATAATGAGGAGATCTGAATTCTTTTTTATCGATTAAAAAAATTGAAGAAATGTTTTCGCCAAACTCGTTTTTTATTTTCATTATGTATTAAGGCACGATTTATATTGAGGAATTTGGTATTTTTAAGTAGATATTATCCTTTATAAACTTTTTCTTCTTATAATATTTTGAAACATCTACATTTTTTCCTTCAACCCATCCTGTATCAAAATATGAACCAAACAATCTGCATTGATGATTTGGAACATCTATTTGAATTGTTGAATTCCTAGGGAAAAGTTTTATTGCTTTTTTTTCTGGATCTGGCCAATCTAAGAAATATCCATTCTTATAGTTTTTTTTAATTGGATAAACTTTTAAGCCATATCCATTAAACAAAGGGGGGAAATTAGTCATGTTTTGTCTTTTCCCTTTTTTTGTTTCTTGGGTGAACTCAATTATTTTTCTTTCATATTTCGGCTTAACAAATTCCTTGAGAATAATATAGGGAGGAGTGTATTTTTGTTTTTTTTTAATGGGATCTGTCAATGTTTTAACTCTTACTCCTTTCATGGCGTATCTAATTGTTCTTATTTCCATTTTAACCCTAGGGCAGATGAATTAAACAAAAAGTAGGTATGACTTCGAGGAAAGCAACCTTTACATCCACCCTTTCTTTTTAATATCGTATTTAATCCCTCTACCCTGGGTAAAAGAGGTGTTTAAACAAAGTAATTCGATATTTAAATATTTTTTCTTCTAAAATATTCTCGCATAATTTTACATTGTTTAAATCTTTGCTCCCTAACTTTTGGATTTTGGGGGATTAGTTTCTCGAATAATTTAAAATTATTTTTTTTAATAGCGTCGGTGATTAAGGCTCTACTAGCCCTGCAAATACTTTCAGGAGAAGGAATACTTTTTAAATCTTCTCGGCTAAATCTAAAATGATAATTATTTTTTCCAGAAGTTGCTTGGATTAAATCTAATGCCCTTAAAACTTCCATATACAAAACAAAATAATTGTTTGTCGAATATTGATTACTCAACAAAACTTCTTTGACAACATTTTTGTAAAAAGAATGTTTTTTGTCGAAGGTGTTTATTTCTTCCCCCCAATCTAGTTCTTCCAATTTTTCATAACCAAAACCATTTCGTTCAATTATTTCTTTGCTTGTTCTTGACTCAACAATTTTTGAATATTTATTCATCTTCATACGCCTTGGATAGAAAAAAAATTCCTGCTAAATTTAATAAGCCTCCAAAAACCAAAAAAGAAAGATCTCTCAACGATAAAAAATAAAAAGCAAGGGAAGATAAAAAACACATCCACATAAATAATCTAAAAGGTTTATTGACACATTTCATTTTATTAGGATACAAGATTCCCCCCACACCACTTTTATTTTTCTTTCCTTACAGAATTTAATAATTCTTTCTTTTTTATTTCTTCTCAATTTTCCATCCACATAAATTCTAACAGCGTCGAGAAGCCACTTATTTATTTTAACAACTCTTAATCCGCTATCTTCCAATTCATTTTTTATTTTAACAACTTTTAATCCATACTTTTCCGATTCATTTGTGACAATTCCTTGTTTCATTTAAAAGCTACTTCCTGATCTCCAAGTGCATAAACTACTTTATGTATTGGGGAATCTCCTCCATCATGATACATGTAAGTATGCATAAATTCGTGGGAAATTGTTCGTTTCAATCTATCTTCATCCCTCGTGAACACGATATAAATTTCTTCTCCGTCGTTTTTATTCAGCCCCCAGTAATTGCTACACTTGTCACAGACGTCCGCTATAGAGTACCGAACAAATAATTTCTTTTGGTTAGTCAAAAAAACTGGGTTTATCTGATTTATCACTCCTTTAAAGTAACGAATATCTTCGTCGCTGATGTTGTATTCTATATCCAAAATTTCGCTTGGCAAACTTCCGTTTATCGAGTAAGATTCTTGTTTATGCCAAGGAAAATTTCTAAGGGCAATAAAACAAACAATTCCAGAAGATAAAAATAAAAATACAACAACGACAGAAAGAAGGTTGTAATATTTATTTACAAATCTCAAATATTCTTTTTCAAGTTCTTTCTTTTTCATCTTCTGCCTCCAAAATATTTTTTTGTTCAACTTCTTCAATTTTTAAATCAAAATATCTGTCCTGAAAATTTTCAACCAAAAATCTTCTGAAATAATTTTCAACTCTTTCTTTGTCTGTTTGATTATCTATCTTAACGCTGATTCTTATTTTTTTCATTTTATTTTTTCCATATCAGTTATTTTAATTCTCAACCTTGAAACTTCATCTTCCAAAAATTTTATTCTCGCTTTCATAAATTTTTTTATTTGTTGTTTGGCAATATTTTCTACATCTGTTTGAGAAAGTATATTTATGTATCTCATTTTTTGGATCTCCATAAAATATAAGTAATTTTATCTTCTGCTTGTTTAAGAAATCCTAAAGCAACTAACTTAGCCATCTGCCTATTAATTTCTTTTGGAGAATAATATTTTCTAACATCATTGCTGGTGACATAACCTTTCTCTTTTCCTAACTTAATTACTTGTTCTTGTAAATATCCTAGTTTCATTTTCTAAAAATTTTTTGCCTTAGCAATTCAATTATTTCTCTTGCTGTATTCCAACAGCAATTCAATTATTTCTCTAATTGCTGTATTCCAACCATCTGTGTAACCAATTGCTTCGGCCTCCTTTATCATTGTGTCAATTAATTTTTGTTGCTCGTCAGTCCATTTAGATTCCATTTTAATAAATTTTCTTAAAGAGATCTCCCATTCCAACTTTAATTCTTCCAGGAAACAAATCGCACATAATATTTAATACCTTCTTTGCTTGTTATTTATCTAGCCTATACCTTTCACAAATAAAATCTAACCTATAATCTCTTTTCTTTTTTAATTCCATGAATAATTTTGATGCTTTCGATAATAGAGAATCATTATTTAAGTATACTAAAAAAGATTGGGATCTCCCTGTTCCTTGGTGAATATTAACTTTTTCAGATTTTTCCAAAAAATTTGTTATTGCTCTCCATAGGCGGTGGGACGAATAACTTAGACCTAATTCTTCTAAAAGTTCTCTTTTTGTTAGCTTCTTTTTTTCTTCGAGCACTTCTAGAGCTCTTTGTTCATATTCAGCTGTCTTGGACAAAATATCTAATCTGCTTTCCATTTTTGAAAATTTTTCATCATGATCATTTAATTTATCTAAAATTTTTTGAATTAATTTAATCTCCTTCTCTCCCATCTTCGCCTCCTTCACCTCCTTTCTTTTTCTTACAAGATAATAGATGGGCCCGATAATTGTAATCTAATTGTGTTGGGTAAAGAGAAGATATAACTTTTCCGCAGTAAGGACAAGTTTTTTCTAAAGGAAATGTTTCTTGTTTTTCTGTTTTTTTTTCTTCCATAATATTTAGTAGTAGGGTAGGGTATATTTAAATATTTAGAATTATTTTTTAGTAATAACACCCTACCCTCTATATGCGCCCCCCCTCACACTCCCCCCCAATATATACCATGAGGGGTAGGTACATTGGTACATAGTGGAGGGGTGGGCTCAGTTTAGGGGTGGGCTCAAAAGTAGGTTAATTGGGCATAGTGGAGGGGTAGGTACATTGGTACATAGTGGAGGGGTGGGCTCATGAGGGGTGGGTTTGGCTAACACACCCTAAGTAGAAATATGCTCTTTAAGATTAGAAAAGATAAAATTTAGGATAATTTAAAAAAAGGTTAGCTTCAGCTTGTCTTATTTTTTTAATATTATATATATATATACCCTGAGGGGGTAGGGGTGGGCTACCCACCCCTCGTTGAGCCTACCCCTGCCTTAGTTAGCCGAGCCTACCCCTGCCTAAACGCTATGAGCCTACTACAGGCTTACCAAGAAATGAATTGTGCTTTCTTATCTCTACTCCAAAAATACCCACATTTCTTACAAGAAATAGCCTTGATCCCCCTAGAATCTCTTAACACAGAACATTTTTTATTACACTTAGGGCATTTATCCTTTTTCATAAAAAAACCTCTCAGATTGCTTTATTTAGCCTGAAATGAAATTGAACTCCCCTTGATGGAGTTTTTTGTGACAACTAGAGCAAATCATTTGTATGTTTCGGAAGTGATAAGAACCATTTTGCCAATTCCTTTTAATCCTGTGGGCCTGAAGCTTACCAACTTCTTGCTCCGTTTTTCCACAGATTTCACAAGTAAATTTCACATATTCCCTCAGAAGATCAACTCTTTTTTTTGTTTTTTTCATGTTATATTCTGATTATTTTTAATTTTTCAATAGAAGTTTTTTTCTTCTGTATTAGTTCAGTTCTAGCGGTTAGAGACAACCGATATTTCTCTATAATTTTTCCGTTTTCGTTCACTATAGCATAGTGACTAGGCTTATTTTTTTGCTTTTCATTCCACTCATAAATCCTTCTTCTGATTGATTTCATTTTATAATTTCTACTCAAGCCAAGGTATTCAAGGGAAGAACCATTTCCCCATCATTATACCTAAGGTGAAAAAAAGAGGTGTGGCCTCTGTTTTGTTGTGGTTCGGCTTACGCCATTTTGACTTGAGCATTTTTTATCTTTTTTTCTACTCTTTTATGGTTTGCTCTCAAATATAGGAACAACCTCCCAATTAACTTTTAAGAGTTTGTCTAATACTGATTTAATTCCTTCTAATTCCCCCACTTGTATACTTTCATCCCATCCAGGGTTATCTTCTATCCATTCCATTCTTGCTTCAAGATTCTTTTTTATAAAATATATTTCATCTGAAGTTAAAAGTATTTTCATTTCAAATCATCTTGTTTTTTATCTTTTTTTTCTTCACTTTCTGATAATACTCTTTTTGATACAATCTCATATGTGCTTTATGTTTCTCTGTTTTCTGGTAAGCTCTATTCTGTGATTTACGGTTTAATTTAACAAATAGTTTTGGATTGAATCTTTTAAGAACAGCGATAGGAATTGTAATTTTTTCATATTCATCTTCTTCAAATGCCTTCATATTATTAATGATCTCTTTATTTGAATATTCTGGAAGATTTTTCATTTCAAATCCTCCTTTGTAAGAATTGCTAACATACTTGGTCTTGGACTTGCATTTTTCTCTGAAAATTTTAATCTTTCAGCAAACCATAAAAAATGAGATTTAGATTCATTTAATTTAGCAAACCATTTTGTTGAAGTATCTACATTTAAAAGCAGGACAATAGTTTTGCCTTTTTTACTTTCTTCAATAGCTTTTTCTATCCAAGGCAAAGGATTAGAATAAGGAGGATTAACAAATGTTTTTTCTTTCCATTCTATTTTAAGCCCATTAACTTGCCAATTTTCATTTAAAGGACAAGGATCAAACCAATCTTCAAAAATTTTCATAGGCCAATTCGGTGTTTTCCAACTATCCATTTTTTAAATCCTCCGAAGTTATATTAAAGAACTTTTCAATAAATTCTAATACATCAGTGTGTGGATTTATATGCTTCCTCCACTTGATTGCTTCGGCTCTTAATTGTTCTTCCCAATAATCATTAAATTCATCTCCGCTCATTCTTTGTGGGATATTATTTTTTCTAAATTCTTCATTCAAATCTTCTATTGTTTTTAATTTCATAATAATCCCTCCATAAGTATATGATTATATAAATTATCTATTTCCTGTTGTGTTGCTTCATGTATGCCTAATTCGGATTTTATTCTTTCAGCCATCATAGGCTTATATCTACTTCCTGCTTTATCCGTAAATCCAATAGACATAAGTTCCTTAAATAAACCAGTCATTTTTGTTGAAGCTGAACCACCAACCTTCATGTGAAAGCAATTTACAATTGCTTCTGATGGAGTTATGTGTGATTGTCTTGATTCAATATATTTTAAAAGTTTCTTTGAATCATTTGAAAGTTTTTCTACATCGGACAAAATCTTTTCTTTTGCTTCCTTTAAAAAATCTTTTTTTATTTTTTCTTGGGGGGAAACCTCATAAACAACATTTCCAATAGATTTTGGAACTCTCAATAAAATCTCTTTAATAATTTCTTCTTTGTTTAATGAAACACTTGTATTGTTAAAGGAAGGTAACTTCTGCAACACTTTGCTTACTATTTCATCTTCGTTTATCTCGTGTCCTTGTGATTTAAGATTATAGAGTTCTTCTGCGAGTTTCTGTTCAAAATTTTGTAATTCCTGAATTTTGTTAAAAAAGTCGGTTCTTAATTCAACTAAATCTTTTCTTATTTTTGAATCATCAAATCTAATTTCTACCTTTCCTTGTTCTCTTTCCTGAATTGGTCTTGCATAGGGTGTTAAATTATCTGGTGTTTCAATTTTATCTACATTCAATTTCCCTTTTGCAATTTTAATTGCATCTTCATCTGATAGCCAAGAAGGTTGCACATAAACATTAGAAACTCCTTCATAACAAGATAAAAAGAAATGTCCTTTCCTTAATTCCATAATTTCATCTTCTTTTGGTTTCATTTTTTTAGGCAGACTAATTTGATCTAAAGTATGTTTTACTTCATTTCTCTCTGATTGATAACCAAGAATCCATGTGGAGATTTGTTTTAGAGGAACTTTATCTACTCCTGCCATATCTTGAGAATCAATCCAGATAAAATTATTATTTGTTGCTCCTTGCCTTATATAACTTTCTACAATTCTCTTACAAGGATTATTATATTTTTGGGGGATAAATTTCCATGCTTCTGGAATAACCATAATCACTCCTTTTCTAGTTTTTAAAACCTCATCTGCAACAGATTGAATAATTAAACTTTGAGCTTCTTCACTAAATCTTTCTAAATTCATAATATTAATTCCTTCTCTTAAATCTAATGTACTAGAAAAATTTGCATATTGAATTTGAGGAATAAGATTTTCTAAATAATGCTGAAGTCTTGTATGGATCTCTTCTTTTAATCCCCTTAGTTTTCCTTCTGCCAATTCATCATCAACTCTTTTTTTAATTTCAATTAAACTAGCTGAACCTTTACATAATCTCATTAAAGTTCCTTTCTCTAAGAATAACTTCTCTTTTGCGTATGCTTCAATTAAAGATTTAACAAATTCATAATCACTTCTGTCTCTAAAAAAAGGAGGAACTTCTGTTCCTTGTGTAAAAGATTTCTCCCCAATCTTTGTCTTAAAAATAACTGCTTTTAATCCACTTCTTTTAATCAATGCTTCAAGGGTAGTTGTCTTTCCAGATAATTGAGTAACTCCTGTTACAATTAAATGTGATGGTTTGATTCCAACTTCTTTTCCTGTTTTTATTTCATATCCTAATTTTATATTTTCTACCATTCTAAAAATTTCTCCTTCTTTTTCTAAGCAAACTAAATCGTTTGTTGTATTTAATTTCATAAGCTTTTACTTCGTATTCAATCTCCTCAATCAACTTCCCTGCCTTTTCTCCATTCCCAACACGGACTGCGTCCAAATATTGAGTTGAAAGATTACGGATAAATTTTCTATCGCTGTCTTGTGTTTTGTTATCTATTGTTTTCATTTTACGCTTGGAGCAACCCCCTCTGATTGGATTTAATATTAGAGTTTGGAGAAGTTTGAACCATAGGAGATAATTTGGATGGAGCAATCTTTGATTGTGTAATCTCTAAATCTATATTATGCCGTTTTCCGTAGGAAAATTCCGAAGGAAAGTTTGTGGGGGGAATGATAGTTGAACAATGCTTAGTCATCTGATTTATCTCCTAACTTTTTAACTCCAACTAAATCTTCTTCTTTTAATTCCCAATCTCGTATATCTGCTTGTTCTAATTTAACATACCAAGAGTTTTCTATTTTTCTAAGTTTTCTTTTCCTCATTTTTCTTTCTCAAAGATTGTTTTATATTTAATTTTTTGTTGTTCTTTTTTTGGTTCAATTCTTTCTTCAATTCTTTTAAAATTTCCTAAGAAAGAAAAATTCTGAATTTGTTCTTCGTCTTTAAAAGAATCTATTAATCCAGAAATACACCAAATGAAATAGGCAATAAATGCGACAAGGGAGATAATAATAAAATTATGTTCAGGCAAGGATAAATTTTCTAAAGCATTTACCATTGTTGAAAAATTTTTAGAGAAAATCCAAACACCTAAAAGAGTGAAAAGTAAATAAAATCCTTGTTCTAATACACCTGGTTCTTTTGTAAACTTAATGCTGTATTGTTTATTCATTTTATTCTAAAAGTATATAAAACCAAAGTGCTACAATTAACGAAACATACACCCCAATTAAATTATCTCTAAATACTCCAAAGACAATCAATAATTGGAAAGTTACAATTCCATACAACACCCATCTTCTATATTTTCTTAATTTATTTATTGGATTTATTGTAATATTTCTAATACATCTTACTATTTAAATGTTTCGGTATTGTAAAGGGATTGTATTTAGTTGAACAATGCTTAGTCATAAGAATCCTCCTTGTATGTAAATCTGTCTTTAAACAAAGGTTTTGATTTATTCCAATTCCATACAGAATATTGTTTTTTAATGCTCGTTTCAAGTTCTTTTTCAAGTCTGTCGTGTTCTCTAAGGATAGAGTTAATTATTCCGCCCATCTCTTTTTGTTTTTCTTCAAATTCCTTATATAATTCTTGTAAGCTTCCAAAATCTTCTATAAATTCATTTTTAATTTTCAAAAATATATCTTCATCTGAAATATCATTATGTTCTTTGTAAGGGCCTTCAACTTCATAAGGAGTTCCAGAATATTGTATCTTTGTTATTTGTCCAATTGTTTTTAGTTTTCTACTTCCCCACTCTTTATATTCAAAAACAACTAAATCTCCAATCTTAAACTTTAAGTTATCAAGAAAATTCTTCTTTTTTACCTTTGCTTTAGTTTTTGTTTTTGATAGTTCGCTTTCAGAAATACCTTGACAAAATCTAACATCTAACTCATAAGTTATTTTCCCCTCTACTTCTTTATAGCCGACAATCTTTTTAGGAGCTATTGTTAAATCTCTTTCAATAATCCATACTTCATCTCCTATCTTATATTTTGGCTCTTTATTCTTTTTCATCTTAGTTGTTCCCGACTTAATTTAAGTTGCTCAAGGCTTGGAGTTCCCCCCACAAATTCGGCATAATATACTTTAAACGAACTTTCCATTGGAATTAATTTGGAAATTCATTTTAAATTCCTCAAATTTTTTAGGTCCGAGATCATAATATCAACAGTAACAGGAAGTTTTAAGCTTTTCCAATTAGAATACAACTCAATTAATTTATCCAATTCTTTGTAAAAAGTTTTATCCATTAAAAAATTTATCACTGCAACTTTATGAACACAGATCGGATTTTCCAAGCAATAACTTGTATTATTTTTACAATCGCATAGTAATAAAGTTCTACCCTTTTTTGCCTGAAATTTTACTAAGTGATTTTCAACTTCAAAAAGTGTTGCACTTATTTGTTTAACTTTTCCATGCTTCACTAAATACTTAGAATATTTTAATGCTTGTTTCATCTTAACTCTGGTTAGATACATTTATATTCAAAGAGCTTGGAAAATTACAATTCATCGTCGGACAACTTAAATTAACTGATGGGCAAGAAAAATTATTTGAAGGACATGATGGAATATTTACTACTGGACAAGCAGGACATTGAGGTATCTCTGGGCAAGTCTGAGTTACATTGCTTTTAAAAGAATCATTCAAAAATGCGTAGGCCATAATCAAAACTAAACCAGCCAAAATGAAAACTCCATACTGCATAAGTTTGTATCTATCTTTTCTAACTATCTGGTGGTTTGGTTCTCGTCTGTTCCATTCCTCTATTGTTTTTGGTTGAACTTTTCCCCCAAATTTTCCTTCAGCTTCCATTAGTCCGTTGGAACATGACAATATCCAGAATTGTCAAAACCTCCCTTCTCTAAATCTTTTTGAATACATTCTTCACAAACATCATACTCACATTCTTTTCCGCAAATTTCACATTTATTCATTTTTCTCTCCCATCGGATTTTTTTCCCCTGTTTTCATTTTCTTTCCCATCGGATTTAATTAAGCTAAGAATCAATTCTTTCCAAGACCTATCGGCTTTTAATTCTTTAAGTTTTTCATATTCTTCATCTTCAAAATAAACATTAATGGATCTCATAAAACTATGTTAGATAGATATTATATAAATATGTATAACTACCTATCGGGCGTAACAGGACATAGAAAAATTTATAAACGCACGAATGCACTTCTAAGTAGTGACGTAATCCTTCTGGACGTTACGCCTTTTTTTGAAAACCTGTGGCAGATTTTCAATAAGAAAAAGTTTTTATTCTTTTTAAATTTTTAGAATATTTTTAAGAACACAATAAGCACATTTTTTGCACAAAATTTTTAAGAATTATTTTATTATTTTTGGATTATTCTTTTTCGTGTCAAACTTTTTTAAATAAGGTATTTCTACTAGATTATAATTTCCGTTATAAATTAAAGCTTGATTCAATTCTAAATTTAAAACCTCGCTTCCTTTTATATTTTCTATGTCGTGAAAATCCATAATAATTTTTTTTGCTTTACTTCCGTTTATTAAATCGTCGTAATAAGTTTTTTTAAAAATCCAAAAATCAATTTTTCCACAAATAAATTTTTTAAAATTTTCTGGTGTTCCAATTAGCATCAAAATATTATTATTATGAAAAATTAATCTAAATGTGTTTTCTATTCTTTTTTTATGTTTCCTATTATCTAAATCGAATAAATTATTAAATTCGTCTAAGATCACGACGCTATTTTTAATTTGTTCTAACTCTTTAACAGAATTTATTTTAATTCCGTCTACCTCTGCTCTTAATCCAAAATGGTATAAATTAAACTTTCCAATTTTTTTTAATTCATTAATAATAAAATAAGCCGTGTTACTCTTGGCACTATTTGGTATTCCGATTAATCCAATTATACACGGCTTGTTAAATAAATTTTTTAGTTCCATTTTTGTTTTTTATTATTTCTTTTCTTCTTGTGTTTCCTCTTGCTTTTCTTCGTCTGTCATTTTTAACCTCCTTTTTAAAAATAAAAATTTGGTTTTTTATCTTTTTCCTCAAATACATAATAACTTTCCTTTTCAAACTCGTCATACTCACCATTTAAAAATTTTTCTTTGGCCTCTTTTTTGTTTTCTGCTTCTATCTCTGCAAAACCGTAAATGGTTTTAGTAAAGTTTATTTTATATGTTTTCATTTTTTTAAACTCCTTATTTAATTCTTTAAAGTAGTAACTACTTTATTTTATAAACTCTTCAAAATTTATTTTATTAACTTGTCGTTTATCCACATCAACACTTAAAACCACTTCTCCGTCCCATAGATCAGAAGATAAACCATATCCTGTTAAACCTTCAACATCATCTTTAATTATTTCGCTTAAGATAATTCTATTAAGATACTGCCTATCGTTCCATCTACTACGCCCACGAATTAAAGCTTTTTTCAATTTCTCTTTTAATTCTTCTTCAGTATTCCAATGTGAATAAAGATAAATCTTATCATTCTCCAAATATATATAATTTCTTTCTCCCATCGTGTTTTTCCTCCTGTTTAGTTTTGCTTTTTTATACTCTCGCATTTAAGAGTTAAAAATAAAAAAAATAAAAAAAATAAATTAAATTTTTAGATATCTCAAAAGATTTTCTTTAAAATTTTCATTTAGGGGTATAAAGTTATTACCTCCCCCCGAATAGTCTTTAAAATTTTCAGCTGTTCTTATAAGCATATTGTCTTTACTCCATCTTAAATCACTTATAGAAAAATAATAAATTTTATTATTATTTAACTTAAAAAAACCACTTATACCAAAATGGTTTGTTTTATGAATTAAAATGTCTTTACAATAAGGTTTTAAAAATTTTTTAAATTCTCTACTAAACAATCTATGAAAACTTTTATATTGTTCTGTTTTTTGACTACTACTTATAAATTCCTGTTTTATTGCTTTTAATGTTTTTTCCATTTATTCTTATTTTCTCCTTTTCCTTAACACAATCTTTAAGGCGTCGTGTTCTGCTTCTCTATTGAGTATGAAAACCCCACAAAATAAAACGGGGTTAAATGTTAAATTTTTATTCCTGAAGTTTTGCTCTTTCCGAATCCTTGAAATTCTTTAAAACTTCTTTCCATTCTTTACGCTTTTGTTTAAAATTATCCGAATTAATCTTTAATTGTCTTAAAACTTCTCTCGCCAATTTTTTATAATTCTTTTTCCCTAAACTTAAAAGTGGTTGTTTTGCAACTTCTTTTAAAAGGTCTTGTGGAATCCATGTTTCCAGAATTATATAACTGTATGCTATATCTTGACTTAAATTCATCCCTCCTCCACATAAAGCTAAAAACCACTCGCCAGAGTCTTGGTTTTCTAAAACTGTGCAATTTGTTTCTTTAACAACTTTTAAAATTTTGTTTTCTTCAAAATCGTTTAATTCTAAGGGATACAAATAATTCATCACAGGATTTGCCGAATCTTCAAAAATATTGCATTCATCACAATAACCAGAATATTCAGTATTTGTATTTTCTTTACTCTCGTCTTGTGTCCTATGTTTACAGGAGTTTTCTAAAACTAAACGCCCATGATTAACCCATTTATTAGGATTTTTCCAAACTTCTTCCATATCTTGATAGATACTATAAACCATTTTATTTTAAACCCTCCTTTTTCAATTTTCTTAAATCTTTTTTTAAATAAGTATGTTTGCTTAATTTTATTTTGTTTTTCAATAAAAGTATTTTTATAACAACTTCAAAACTTACAACTCCCTTTAAATACGGTTGTTTCTTTTCAATAGAATTAATTAAATTTAAAAGTTCTTTATAAGTATCTTTTTTTATTTTTATAAGTTTAAAATTTTTTTGTGTTGTTTTTTGTTTTCCTTTCATTTTTTTGTTCTTCCTTTTTAATTCTTTTCAAAATACCTTTTTATTGTATTATCATTACAATTATAACAAAATTCTTTAAATTCCGTGTATAATTTATTTATCTCTTTCCCGTAATCTTCATATAAATTAATCCAATCTAAATTATATTTATCACTTAATAAACTTATTTCTCTTCCCCCGAAATTTTCATATAAACCTTTATCTTTTGCTTTCTTCATTAAATTTTTTTTATATTTTTTTAAATCTCTTTTAAATTCTTTAAAATTTTCTTTATTCATTCTTTAAACACCTCTTTTAAAATCTTATAACTTTTTTTAACCTCTTTATTTAAATTATGAGAATAAAAGGGAATTTCTCCCCTTTTATTGAGATTTAACTGCGGTGTTGGGGTTATTTCATTACTAAACACGCTTAGTAAGTCTTTCATTTCTTTACTTTTATTTTTTAAAGTATCCTCTACCCTAAAACCTTCTTTATTAACTAATTGATTAAAGTCATGGTCTGCCAAATACTCTAAGTTATCAGCTACTTTTAACAATCTTCTTAACGCGTTTTTTTGGTTTTTATTCATTTTTTAAAAAAATAAAAAGGTTTTGCCTTTGCATAAAAAACAAAACCATTCTTGTATTTAATAAGTTTAAGGTGCGTCTTACTCTCTATATATAGGGAATAAAACAAACCTTTATTTTTGCTCTTTGTTATTTGTTTATCTATTTGTTCCATTGTGTTTTTTTTCTCTTTTATGATTCGAGGGAGGGTTTTTTGATCCCTCCCTCATGGTTCGAAAAGAGGATAAAGTTTTTTTTAACTTTATGATTATTTAATGATTAAAGAGTTTATAAACATTTCGGTAGTAAATGAGATAATAAATATATATACTCAATCACCTAAATATTTATAAACTGATTTTCTGGTTCTTCAAAACGCTTAGAATCTCTTTTTAAGTTTAAGCTTCGTACTTTATTTAATTCTCGTCGGTATTTTTTCATTAATTTATCTTTGATCATATATTGACCTTCTCCTATGTAATAACTTTTGCCACACAAAAAACATCTCTTTCTTTTTTGTGTTTTAGTAATATAGTTTACAGAATGACAAAAAGGACATAAATCTTTTATAGTTTTTCCATTGTGAATTTTTTTATTTAATTTGTTTGTTTCCTTCTTGTGACAATTAGGGCATAATATTTCTAAATTTTTTAACTGGTTTCTGTACATTTTAATAGAAAAGTGTTTTATATGTTTATTAAATCGGTTTATTTTATGGTGTAATTCTAGTATATCTAAATCCTCTTTATATCCGCATCTTTCACAACCAATAATCCCTCTTTTCTTATTATCTTCTATTTTAATATATCTTAATTGTTTATTGTGTTGTTTGTATGGGTATTTTCTTTTATCTTTTTCTCTGCGGTTACATTCTGGACAGCAAAATTTTTGAGTTTTTGTTTTTGGAATAAATCGTTTATTGCAGTAGTAACATTTTTTATATGAATTATCTTTCATTTGTTTTAAATCTTTTTTTATCATTTAATAATGAAATTTTGTTTATTTTTAAATTTTTGTAATTTCTGCCGAATGGTTACGACGTGGGGGGGGTG
>Ga0114931_10006033_pt1 | contig 14957 bp, 13 predicted proteins | sample 2SBtaG_FD_89579 | JGI IMG/M metagenome (GOLD analysis project Ga0114931, IMG submission 89579) | Deep subsurface microbial communities from Kolumbo volcano to uncover new lineages of life (NeLLi) - 2SBTROV14_V59a metaG | ecosystem: Environmental > Aquatic > Marine > Volcanic | place: Kolumbo...
CGCCACCGAACAGGCGCGGGAAAAGCTCCTTGACGCCCGAGTTGATCAGGTCGAAGGTGTCCTTGAAGCGGGTGCGGGTCTCCTTGTCGATCTTGCGGATGGCGTTTTCAAGCGTGTTCAGGGCATCGGTGAGGTCGGCGTTCTGCTTGTCGAGATAGTTCTTGCGTTCTGACTGTTCCTCGAATTCCTCGATGGCGGCCAGGTTGATGGCGCCAAGGCGCTGGATGCGCTGGCCGATGTCGTTGACCTGCTGCTGCCACTGCGCTTCTTCGGCCCCTTCCGGCAGGCCCTGCCTGACCTCTGCCATGACATAGCCGGTCTCGGCGAACTGTTCCTGGACAGTCTGGCTGCGGACGCGGAATTCCTGGCTTGCCATGCGCGTCTGTTCCAACTTGCTGCGCACCTCCTGGGAACGCTGCTCGGTCTTGTTGCGTTCGTCGGCCAGCTCGCGCATGGCGTGGTCTACCTCTTCCATGGCGCGGCGGGCCTGCTGCAGCTCTTCCTCCACCCCCAGACGCTTGGCCAGCAGCTCTTCCAGTTGCTGATTCATCTCGGCCAGCGGATCGCCCTCGCCCTGCAATTGCGTCTGCAATTCCTTGCGGCGGCGCTCCAGATGGGTAAGCTGACTTTCCATGCGCTCCAGACGCTGGCGGGTACCCTCAAGCTGGGCCTTGGCCGACTGCTGCTTCAGGGCAATCTCGTGGGCGCGGTCACGATCCTCGCGCGCCTGCCGGCGGCTTTGATCCAGACGCTGGCGCAGTTCGTCGCGGCGCTGCTGCAGCTCGTTGCGGGTCTGTTCGAAATTTTCGGTACGGGCCAGGATATCGTCGAGCCGGGCGCGCCCTTCGGCCAGTGTGCCTTCCATCTCCTGGCGCTGCTGGCGCAGATCCTCGATGTCGCCTTCCAGACGCTGCTTGCGGTTCAGGAACTGCTGCATGCGTTCCTGGCGCGCGCTGAGCTGAGAGTCGATGTCTGATTTGTTCTGGCTGACCTGACTGATCGTGCCCTGCAGTTCCTCACGGCCGTGTTCCAGTTCCTGCTGCCGGGCGCGGCTCTGTTCCAGTTTGGCCTGCAGCTCCTCGACCCGTTGGGCGGTTTCGCTGATCTCGGTTTCCAGCGACTTCAATTCCTGCTCGCGCTGCAGCACGCCGGCCTTTTCGTCCACGCCGCGTGACAACCGCAACCAGTCCCGGCCAAGCCAGATACCGTCGCGGGTGATAATGGATTCGGAGGGCTTGAGCTCGGCGCGCTCTGCAAGGGCCTGTTCCAGCGTCTCGGCAGCATAAATGCCGCTTAGCAACGAGCCCAGGGAATAGCCGGACTGGACCTTGCTCAGCAGTGGCGTGCCGCTGGTAGCGGACTCCGCAGCGGTACCGGCGCTGGTGTCGAACAGGGCCAGCGCCCCCTTGTCCAGGTCACCGAGGGCGTTGGCGACCGCCTCCATACCCTCGACGCAGACTGACTCCAGGTGCAGACCCAGGCCGACTTCGACGGCCTTTTCCCAGCCCGCTTCGACACTGATTTTCTGCGCCAGGCGCGAGGCGTTGTCCAGACCTTTGCTCTTGAGCCAGTCGTTGATCCTGGCGTCGTCCTTGCCCAAAGCCTGCTGTTGCAGGGCCTCGAGTGAGGCGCGCCGCCCCTGCATGCTCTACAGCCGGCCGCGGTCGGCGTCCAGCTCGCTGCCCAGGGACTGATTGTGATCGCGTTCCTGGCGGATCTGTTCCGCCTGTTGCTCCGCTTCGTGATGCAGCTGACCCAGCTGTTCCTCCAGCAGCTGGCGCTGCTGCTCCAGTTCGCCGATCTCGCTTTCCAGGCTGCCCGGTGACAGCAGACCCAGCTCGTCTTCCAGGCGCTGCATGCGCTGGTTGAGTTGCGTCAGGCTCTGTTCCTGGTGCTGGATGCGGGTCTTTTCCACTTCGGCGCTGCGGATCTGTTCCGAGGAGGTCTGGTTGAATTCATCCCATTGCTGCTGCCAGCTCTGCATCTCCTCGTCGGCACCGGTCAATACCGCGGAGGATTCGCTCTCCTTGTCGCGGCTGGTCAACAATTCCTCTTCCAGCCCCTCAAGAGTGATTTTGAGTTCCTCGATGGAATCGCGATCATTTGTAAGATGTTCGGTGGCCTCGCGCCAGGCCTCTTCCACTTCGCGCAATTCGTTTTCCTGCTGGGCACGGGTGTCCTTGACGTGCTGGATGGTCTGTTCCAGGCGGGCGATCTCCGAACCAATGGCATAGTAACGCCCCTGCACCTCATTGAATTTTTCGTTGCCCTCCACTTGGTGTTCGCGCTGGATCTCGATGGCTGATTCCAGGCGACGCTGTTCGGCGATCTGGGCTTCCAGGTCGGTCTCCAGGGACTGGATCTGTTTGTCACGTTCTTTGACGGTGGCGTCCAGGTTGACGAACTTCAGGGCCAGCAGTTCGGCCTTGAGCTTGCGCTCCTCTTCCTTGAAGGCCTTGTATTTTTCCGCTGTCTTGGCCTGGCGCTGCAAGGTAGCCAGGCGTTTTTCCAGCTCTTCGCGCAGGTCGTCGATCCGGTCCAGGTTCTCGCGCGTGTGCTTGATGCGGTTTTCAGTCTCGCGGCGGCGCTCCTTGTATTTGGAGATGCCGGCAGCCTCTTCGATGAAGATGCGCAGCTCTTCCGGCTTGGCCTCGATGAGACGCGAGATGGTGCCCTGTTCGATGATGGCGTAGCTGCGCGGACCCAGTCCGGTGCCGAGAAAGATGTCGGTAATGTCGCGGCGGCGACACTTGGTACCGTTGAGGTAGTAGTTGGACTGGCCGTCGCGGGTGACCTGGCGCTTGATGGATATCTCGTTGTACTGGGCATATTCACCGCCCAGGCGGCCTTCGGTATTTTCGAACATCAGCTCTACAGAGGCCTGGCCCACCGGTTTGCGTGCTGTGGAGCCATTGAAGATGACGTCCGACATGGAGTCGCCGCGCAGGTTCTTGGCCGAACTCTCCCCCATCACCCAGCGCACCGCGTCGATGGTGTTGGATTTGCCGCAGCCGTTGGGGCCGACTATACCGACCATATTGCTCGGCATGGGGATGGAGGTGGGATCGACAAAGGATTTGAAACCTGCCAGCTTGATCTTCTTCAGACGCATTCGTGAATAACCTTCAGATGTAACCAGAGACGCTTTCGCGTAAAATATTGACCGATCATACCAGACTTGGTTATCAGTGCCAGACTGGCATTTTTTATACCCATACCCCGAACCAAAATTGTTCGTTAACTGCTTGAGTTTTTTATAATTATGCCTACAGAACCGTCAAAAGAACTGGAAACTTTCCCCAATCCCATGCCGGAACAGGATTATACCATCCGCATCGAGGTGCCCGAGTTCACCTGCCTCTGCCCCAAAACCGGTCAACCTGATTTTGCCACATTCAAAATCGAATACGTGCCGGACCAAAAATGCGTCGAGTTGAAGGCGCTCAAACTCTATATGTGGTCCTTCCGCGACGAGGGGGCCTTCCACGAAAAGGTCACCAATGAGATCCTCGCCGACCTGGTGTCGGCCACCGAGCCGCGCTTTATGCGCCTGAGCGGCGTTTTCAATGTGCGCGGCGGTATCTACACCACTGTCATCGCCGAGCACCGCAACCCCGACTGGACACCGCCACCCCCTATCACGCTGCCTTAAGTGACACACTCCCTCTACATCGGCATCGATCTGGGCACCTCGGGCTGCCGCGCCATGGGCGTGGATGGCGCCGGCCAACTGCAGGGCCAGGCCGACACCCCCCTGCCCGAGCCGCTGCGACACGGCCCCCGGGCCGAGCAATCGCCCGAGCGGTGGTGGCAGGGGGTGCGAGACACCCTCGCCGCCCTGCTGACCCAGATCCCGGCCGATTGGGTGCAAGCCCTGGCGGTGGACGGCACCTCCGGCACCCTGCTGCTGGCCGACGAACGCGGTGAGCCGCTGGGCCCGGCACTGATGTACAACGACGGGCGCAGCCAGGCCGAGGCGCAGCGAATCACCGAATTCGCCCCAAAGGAATCCGCCGCCCACAGCGCCAGCTCGGCACTGGCCAAGCTGCTGCATCTCAACCCCAGCCCAGACGCCGCCTACGCCTTGCACCAGGCCGACTGGATCATCGGCAAGCTGAGTGGCCGCTTTGGGGTGAGCGATGAGAATAACTGCCTGAAACTGGGCTTCGATACCATCCACAAATGCTGGCCGGACTGGCTGGATAATTTGGGGGTAAGGCGTGATCTGCTGCCCAGGGTGGTATTCCCGGGCACGCCGGTGGGCACCATCACGGCCGAGCTGGCCCATGAATTTGGCCTGCCGCCGGAGACGCTGGTGGTTGCCGGCACCACCGACAGCACTGCCACCTTCATGGCCACCGGTGCCGGTGAGATCGGCGAGGCGGTCACCTCGCTGGGCTCGACGCTGGTGATGAAGGTGATCGCCGACCGGCCCATCTTCTCACCCGCCCATGGTGTTTACTCCCAGCCGCTGGGCGATCGCTGGCTGGTGGGGGGTGGCTCCAACAGTGGCGGCGCGGTGCTGCTGCATTATTTCAGTCGCGACCAGTTGCAGGAGATGACGCCCGAACTGAAACCGGAACAGCCCACCGGCCTGAACTACTACCCGCTGCTGACGCCGGGCTAGCGCTTCCCCATTGCTGAAAGCCAGCTGGTGCCACAGCTGACACCACGCCCTGAAGATGATGTGGTGTTCTTTCAGGCCATGCTGGAGGGCATGGCGCGTATCGAACGACAGGGCTATCAGCTGTTGGCGGAACTGGGCGCCTCCTACCCGGTCTCAATCCGCAGTGCCGGTGGCGGCAGCCGCAATCCGCCCTGGAACGTTATCCGGCAAAACATGCTTGGCGTGCCGCTGTTGCCGGCAACGCAACAGGAGGCTGCCTACGGCAGCGCCCTGCTGGCACACAAAGGTTATCTTTCACAAATAAAGGCAATTTAATGAATCCGTTTATCGGTCCTCTCTACGCCATCAAGGGCTTCAACCTGATCCGTCGTCCCGGCCTGCGCCGCTATGTAATGGTGCCGCTGCTGGTGAACATCGTCCTGTTCAGCGGCGCCATCTGGCTTAGCAGCAGTTACTTCGATGCCTACATGAACCAAATTTTGCCGCAGGGTTATGACTGGTTGGCGTGGCTGCTTTGGCCCCTGTTCGCCGTCGCCATGCTGTTGACCATGTTCTACACCTTCACCCTGGTGGCCAACTTTATCTGCGCCCCGTTCAACGACCTGCTGGCGGAACAGGTGGAGAAAGAACTTACCGTCGGCATACAAGGTGACAACACCAGTCTGATGGATGCCTTGAAACAGACCCCGGCAACACTCTGGAACGAGGCACGCAAGCTGGGCTATTTTCTCGTTCGAGCCATACCGTTGTTGATTCTGTTTCTCATCCCCGTAATCAATCTGCTGGCGCCTTTTTTGTGGATCGCCTTCAGTGCCTCGCTGCTGGCCAAGGAGTATTTCGACTACCCCATGGCCAATCACGGTTACAACTTCGAACAACAACGGGAACTGTTGAAACCGCACCGCATCGGCAGCCTCAGTTTCGGCGCTAGCATCATGGTGCTGACCATGATCCCGGTGGTGAACTTCATCGTCATGCCACTGGCGGTGGCGGGTGCGACCGCCATGTATCTGGAGCGCATCAAATAAGCCGTGCTTTATATAGGGTAAAGTGGTACAATCCCTCCCCTGTAGAATCATCGCAATAGCCACCGCTCCCCCAGGTCGTCGCCGTTGCCTCAATACCGCAAAGGTGTCCCCCATGTCTGCGCCACAATCCGCCGTCCAGTCGTTTTCCGAACTGGGTCTGAGTCAATCCGTGCTTAACGCCCTGCGAGAGGTCGGCTATGAAACTCCGTCGCCGATCCAGGCCGAAACCATTCCCTACCTGCTCGAAGGCCGCGATGTGCTGGGCCAGGCCCAGACCGGCACCGGCAAGACCGCCGCGTTTGCCCTGCCGCTGCTGTCGCGTATCGAGCTGAAACGGCTGGAACCGCAACTGCTGGTGCTGGCACCAACGCGTGAACTGGCCATCCAGGTGGCCGAGGCATTTCAGAAGTATGCATCCGGAATGAAGGGCTTCCATGTGGCGCCCATCTATGGCGGCCAGAGCTACGAGACCCAGATTCGCCAGCTCAAGCGTGGCGTACATGTGGTCGTTGGCACCCCTGGCCGTGTCATGGACCACATGCGCAAGGGCACACTAAAGCTGGGTGGTCTCAATGCCCTGGTGCTGGACGAAGCTGACGAGATGCTGCGCATGGGCTTCATCGACGATGTGGAATGGATACTGGAACAGACGCCGGAGCAGCGCCAAGTGGCCCTGTTTTCCGCCACCATGCCCTCGGTCATTCGCAAAATCGCCGGGCGCCATCTGAACAATCCGGAACAGATCACCATCAAGGTGAGAACCACCACGGCGGAGACCATTCGCCAGCGTTACTGGATGGTGAGCGGCCTGCACAAGCTGGATGCCCTGACCCGGCTGCTGGAAGCGGAAAGCTTCGATGGCATGCTTGTATTCGTGCGCACCAAGAATGCCGCCGCCGAACTGGCGGAGAAACTGGAGGCGCGCGGCTACGCTGCCTCCGCGCTCACCGGCGACATGGTACAGAAGCAGCGCGAGCGCACCGTGGAACAACTCAAGTCGGGCAAGCTGGACATCCTGGTGGCCACCGACGTAGTGGCCCGTGGCCTGGACGTGGAGCGCATCACCCACGTCATCAACTACGACATCCCCTACGATACCGAGTCCTATACACATCGCATCGGCCGTACCGGCCGCGCCGGGCGCAAGGGTGATGCCATCCTGTTCGTGGCGCCACGCGAAAAACGCATGCTGCACACCATCGAAAAGGCAACGCGGCAGAAGATCGAACAACTCGAGCTGCCATCCACCGAGACCATCAACGACAAGCGCATCGAGCGTTTCAACCAGCGCATTACCGATACGCTGAATGAAAACGGTCTGGAGTTTTTCCATCAATTGATGGAGAACTATCAGCAAGAGCACAACGTCCCGGCATTGGAGATCGCCGCCGCGCTGGCGAAGATGGTCCAGGGCGACCAACCGCTGCTGCTGAAAGAACGCAGCACGCCCACACCACGCCGCGACTCTGGCAAGTCGTTCGAGAAGCGCGAACGCATGGAAAAACGCAAACCCAAAACAGAACACCCGCAAAAAAGCGGTCCTCCGGAGGAAGGCATGGAACGCTTTCGCGTTGAGGTGGGCCACCACGACAAGGTCAAGCCGGGCAATATTGTCGGCGCCATCGCCAACGAGGCCGGCCTGGACAGCGAGCACATCGGCCGCATCCAGATCTTCGACGATCACAGCCTGGTGGACCTGCCTGAAGGCATGCCCAAGGATGTCTTTAGTGACCTGCAAAAGGCCTGGGTGGTCGGCAAGCAACTGCGCATTTCGAAGCTGGGCGGGGAACAGCGTGTGGTCAGGAAAGGTCCCATGTCCAAAAAACGCACCAAGGACAAGGCGAAAAAGGCAAAGACCAAAAAGCCCAAGCTAAAACGCTGAGCGGCTGGCAGCCGGAAAATCGCTACTGGATCACGCGGAATGAATTGATGATGCTGGCCAGGTCATCCTTGAGTCCCTGGCTGAGATCGCCCTGGGGCACCTGGCTGGCAGTGACCACGTAGGCGTTGCCATTGCCCATGGCGTAACGCTGAAACTGATACAGGTCCTGCCCGAACATGTTGTTGATCAACACGATCACACCGCCATTGGTGCGAGGATCGACGCTGCTTGAGAGCACTTTCCAGCCCTGTTGACGCAGGCTCTGTTCCGACAGGGAAAGGTATTGTTGGATCGGCATCTGCCCCACCTTTTCCACCACCACATTCACGTTGGGACGAAAGTTGTCGACAATATTGTTGGAAATGACGGCGAAAGGAATATCCACTGTGGCCGGCATGTTCATGTTTCCCAAAAACTGCCGCCCGATTGTTTCATCCGGCGTCCAATCCCGATTGTTAGGCCAACTGATCTGAAAACCATACTCGGTATTGGTATAGGTGGTGTTTTGTACCCCGGTGGTGGCTTGAGGTGTGGGGGCAACCGGCACCACCGAGACCTGTGTCTGGCCGATTGGGGTGTCGAGGGTTTTGATCTCTACCCCGGTGGCGGAGATTTTGAGATCGGAGGTGCGCTCCAGCAGACCGCCCAGCTCGGTCTTGAAGATGAGCATGAAAGTGATAATGACCACCCCGAGCATGATCCATTTGACCGGCAGTTGAGCAAGACGCGGTGTTGACGGTTTGGCGGAATCCTCGGACATCTCCCTATCCTCTTATAATTATATGATCCCTCTATTAAAGAGCTTATATCACAAAAACATTTATTCAAGCTGGAATTTCCCGTTTCCAGCCTGGTTAATAATTTATTTTTCGAGAAAGCGCCGCAGCCGCTCGATGCCTTCTTCAAGACGTTCCAGCGAGGTGGTGTAGGCAAAGCGCACATGACACTGCGGCTGGTTGACGCCGAAGTCCTTGCCCGGCGTGATAGCCACACCCGCCTCTTCCAACAGCTGCATACAAAAGCTGTAACTGTCGTCGGTAAAACGACTGCAGTCGGCGTAGAGATAAAACGCCCCTTCCGGCGTCGCCGGAATCCTGAAGCCGAGCTGCTGCAGGGCCGGCAGCAGAAAGTCGCGGCGCTGCTGAAATGCTTGGCGGCGCTGATCCAGAATCTCCAGGGTCTCGGGGGTGAATGCATCCAGCGCGGCGTATTGCGCCGGCGTAGGGGCAGCGAGAAAGATGTTCTGCGCCAGCCTGTCCAGGGCCTCCACATAGGGCTCGGGGGCCACCAGCCAGCCGAGCCGCCAGCCGGTCATACCGAAGAATTTGGAAAAACTGTTGATGACAAACAGTTGCTCGCTGACGGCCAAGGAGGTGGTCTCCTGTACATCATAGGTGAGCCCCTGGTAGATCTCGTCCACCAGCAAGTGGCCGCCCCGGCCGGCGCTAAAATCAGCCAGGGCCTGCATTTCAGTCTTGGGGATCAAGGTGCCGGTGGGATTGGCCGGCGACGCCACCAGCAGCGCCCTACTTCGCTCGCCCCAGTAGTGCTGCAACTGCCTGGCATCGAGCCGGTAACCATCGGCGGCTGTTACAGGGATCAGAACACTCTCCCCCTCCACCAGGCGGACGAAATTACGATTACAGGGATAGCCGGGGTCGGCCATCAGCACCTGCTCGCCCGGATTGATCAACACTGCCATCAACAGCTGCAACGCCCCGGAGGAGCCCGGAGTGACGACGATGCGGCCGGGATCAACCCGAACGTTGTAATGACGCTGATAGTAATCACTGATGGCCACGCGCAGCTCGGGCAGGCCTGTGGCCGGCGTGTAGTGATGCTTGCCTGCCTTCAGCGCCTCGATACCCGCCTGAACAATAGGGCCCGGCGTGTCAAAATCGGGCTCGCCGATTTCCATGTGGACGATGTCACGACCCTGCGCCTCCAGATGACGCGCACGGGCCAGCAGGGCCATGACATGAAACGGTTCGATGGCCGCCATACGGTGAGCGATGGCGGGGCTTTTATCCATGCTCGGCACGATGCAGGTCGCGCACCATGTCCAGGTTCAGATAGCTGTGCCCCAGGGCGTCTCCGCTCTGCACGGTGAAGGGAGCATCCGGCTCGCCCATCTGGTCGAGCACGATGGCGGCACCGGAAAAATCGTCGTCGACAGTATAGCCGTTGGTGGTGACTACGGTGGTCAGGCGCGCCTGATTGGAGGAACGGATGCCGTTGCAGGAGTCCTCGAAGGCGACGCACTGCTCGGGGGCCAGGTTCATCTTGTCCAGCACATAGTGGTAGATATCGGGTGCCGGTTTCTTCAGTGGCACCACATCGCCGGCGCCGATCACCTCGAACCAGTCGATGGAGTCGGCCCCCAGGGTGTAGGACAGCAGCGCCGTGACATTCTCCGGGGTGGTGGTGGTGGCGATGGCCAGGCGGACACCGGCATCCCGGGCCTCGTTGATCAGGCGTTCGACGCCGGGACGCAGCGGGATGGCACACTCGGACATGAGCTTGGTGTAGAAACTGGTCTTGGCGGCATGCAGACCGGCAACGAATTCGTCGAAATTGCCGGGCTTGTTGAAGTCGGTGTTGTATTTATCCAGATAGAAGCGGATTCGCTCCTTGCCGCCGGTTACGGCCAGCAGTTCACCGTAGAGTTCAGGGCTCCAGTCCCAGTCCAGCCCCGCCTCCCGGAAGGCGAGATTGAAGGCTACCCGGTGACCATCACGCTCGGTATCTGCCAGAGTACCGTCCACATCGAAAATCAGTGCCGCCAGTTCGCTCATGCTAATAAATCCTTTCATTTCATCCAAATTCTCGTGGCGGGCATTTTAACATCAATATCATATTATTAACCCTTTGTAATTTAATGTCTTTTTATTTTGCGGAGGAACATTCCAGAGGACAATGCTCTATTGCCTCGCAGCCTGATTTCTAGTATATATTCGGATCTTTATGTTGAGGCATCAGGAGAAGGGAATGTCCCCAAAGAAAGCTAGCGCAGAGGCGGCACCGAAGAAGAGGGCCGCCAAGAAAAAGGCTGCCACCAAGAAAAAAGTCGCTACCGGCAGCAAGGCCGCTCCCAAGAAACAAGCGGCCCCCAAAAAGAAGGCCGTAGCTGCCTCAAAGAAGGCGGCGTCAAAGAAAAGGGCTGCCGCACCCAAGAAACAACCGGCCGCCAATAAAGCAGCCACCAGGAAGATAAGCGCCGCCGAGGCCAAGGCACGCGCAGACAAACTGCTGCAGGGGTTTGGCAATTTCGAGCCTTATCAGGCGAAGAAGGGTGAGGAGTACATGAACGATGCGCAGATCGCTCACTTCCGCCAGATCCTGACCGCCTGGAAACACGCCCTGATGGAGGAAGTGGATCGCACGGTTCAGCACATGCAGGACGAAGCGGCCAATTTTCCCGATCCCAATGACCGCGCCAGCCAGGAGTCCGACTTCACCATGGAGCTGCGTACCCGCGACCGTGAGCGCAGGCTGATCAAGAAGATCGATGAATCCCTCAAGAGGTTGGACAATGAGGATTACGGTTTTTGCGACAGCTGCGGGGTCGAGATCGGCATCCGCCGACTGGAGGCGCGTCCCACCGCGACGCTGTGTATCGACTGCAAGACTCTGGATGAGATCCGTGAAAAACAGAAAGGGGGCTGAAGCCCCCTTTATTAATTCCACAAGTGATTTTCTTCAGTTGCGCGTAATCACCGATACGCGACGCCTTCAGAAAATCCCTTGTGAAACCAATATACTGCGCGATAATCACGCGAATTTTGAAACATCCGGGTTAATTCTTGAGCCGCATTAAGCGGTAGCGGTTATGCCCGGCGCAAGCCCGTATCCAGATCAGTGATTTTGGTCTCGCACACCTGATTCATCTGCAGGCGGTTGGCGCGCACGAATTGCATGATGTATTCGAAGGCAGCAGGATTGGTCTCCTGGAGGGCGTTATCCACAACCAGGCATTTTTCGCCCTCGACCATGCTCGGTTTTACAGCATCGGAATAATGCAGACGGTGGTCCTTGCCGAAGCTTGCCATCGTAGTTGAGATACGCTCGATCCAGTCACTGGGACGAAATCTGCGACCATCCTCGGTCACGCTTCGAATCACAAGCTTGCAACCTGATTTTAATTCCATTTCATGACTACCTAGCCAGAACCGCCCGGGGGCCGGGCAACCCTGAAATTGTGGTGTAATTGGAAGTGTAACTACCGTTGATATCGGCAAGTCAGTGACATTCATAAAGGGGTATTATACAATGAAGTTCCCTCCGGTTGTTCAATACCCTTTCGGAAAATTCTTTGTTTTCGCATAATAGGGCAAGATCCTTCAGCTCGAGTGCTCAAAAGCAGGCGGATTTTACAAAACAATTACATTTGGGAGGATTCATGAGCATCGAAAATATCGACTCGGTACTCCAGGAGGAGCGTTTATTTCAGCCTTCCTCCGAATTTGTACAGAAGGCCACAATCAACAACGCCGAGACCCTGGCCGCCCTGAGAAAAGAAGCGGAAGAGGACTACGAAGGTTTCTGGGGCAAACTGGCCGAACAGGAAATCGACTGGCACACTCCCTTCCGCACCATTCTGGACCAGAGCAATGCTCCCCACTACAAATGGTTCGAGGACGGCCGGCTCAACATCTCCTACAACTGCCTGGACCGCAACCTGGAAAGCCGCGGTGACCACACCGCCATCATTTTCGAGGGCGAACAGGGGGATATCAAAACCTTAAGCTACCGCGAGCTGCACGCCCAGGTCTGCACCTTCGCCAATGCCCTCAAGGCCCAGGGCATCACCAAGGGCGACCGGGTGGTCATCTACATGCCCATGACCCCTGAAGCCGTGGTGGCCATGCAGGCCTGCGCCCGCATCGGCGCCATCCACTCGGTGGTGTTCGGCGGCTTTTCGGCCGAATCCCTCAAGGACCGCATTGAGGATGCCGGTGCCAAGATGCTGATCACCGCCGACGGCGGCACCCGTGGCGGCAAGATCATTGGGTTGAAAGAGGCGGCCGACAAGGCCCTGGCCCACGGCTGCCCCAGCATCGAGCGGGTGGTGGTGTTCAAACGCACCGGCCACGATGTGGCGTTCAGCCCGGACCGCGACATCTGGTGGCACGAGGCCATCGAAGGTATGGATAGCATCTGCGAACCGGAATGGGTCGAGGCCGAGCACCCGCTGTTCCTTCTTTATACTTCCGGCTCCACCGGCAAACCCAAGGGTATCCAGCATTCCACCGGCGGCTATCTGCTGGGCGCCCTGCTGACCATGAAATGGGTCTTCGACATCAAGGATGACGATGTCTACTGGTGCACCGCCGATGTGGGCTGGATTACCGGGCATACCTACGTAGCTTATGGCCCGCTGGCGGTGGGCTCCACCACCCTGATCTACGAGGGCGCTCCCACAGTGCCGGACCCGGGCCGATTCTGGGACCTATGCGAACGGCACAAGGTCTCCATCTTCTACACAGCCCCCACTGCCATCCGCGCCCTGATGAAATGCGGTGACGATATCCCGGCCAAATACGACCTCTCCGGCATCCGCCTGCTGGGCACCGTGGGCGAGCCCATCAACCCCGAGGCCTGTATCTGGTACCACAAGGTGATCGGCGGCGAGCGCTGTCCCATCGTCGACACCTGGTGGCAAACCGAGACCGGCTGCATCATGATCGCCCCCATCCCCGGCGTGGTGGCCACCAAGCCCGGCTCCTGCACCTTGCCTCTGCCCGGCATCATAGCCGAGGTGGTGGACAAAAAGGGCAACAGCATCACTGAGCCCGACAAGGGCGGCTATCTGGTGATCAAGAAACCCTGGCCCTCCATGTTGCGCACCATCTGGGGTGACGAGGAGCGCTACCGCAACACCTACTGGCCCAAGTTTGACGGCAAGTACTATCTCGCCGGCGACAGCGCGCGGCGCGACAAGGATGACTATTTCTGGATCATGGGCCGCATCGACGACGTGCTCAACGTCTCCGGCCACCGGCTCGGCACCATGGAGATCGAATCGGCCCTGGTGGCCCACCCCCGCGTGGCCGAGGCCGCCGTGGTGGGCCGGCCCGACGAGATCAAGGGCGAAGGGGTATTCGCCTATGTGGTGCTCAAGGGTGAACGCCCACCAGGTGGGGTGGACAAGGCGCTGACCAAGGAACTGCGCGCCTGGGTGGCGGAGCAGATCGGCCCCATCGCCAAGCCGGATGATATCCGCTATGCCGACAACCTGCCCAAGACCCGCTCCGGCAAAATCATGCGCCGCTTGCTGCGCAGTATCGCCCAGGGCGAGGAGATCACCCAGGACACCTCGACGCTGGAAAACGAGGCCATCCTGCTGCAGTTGCAGGGCAAATCCTGATTGCGTAATAACGGGGCACCGTTGCGGTGCCCCGCTTCCGCACCAATCAGGGCGCTGCACAAATTTCAGAGGAATTAGCCAGTTAAATCACAAATTCAACCCCCTGGCCCGTGTTGACCTTTGGTGAGCATGCCAGTAATATACGCCCTCGATTCAAGCACTCTTCCCCGGTAGCTCAGTCGGTAGAGCAAGTGACTGTTAATCACTGGGTCGGCGGTTCGAGCCCGTCCCGGGGAGCCATATTCCAATGAAGAAAACCGCCTTCCAGGCGGTTTTTTCGTTTCCGGGCCAGAAGCCAGCTTTGCACTTGCCAGTGTTATGATCATTCCATGAGCCGCCGTTCCGACATCGATGCCGAAGAGAAAGCACTGTTTCGTCAGGCCGTGGCCGACGTACGTCCCCTCAATGATGACCGCGCCCCGCTGGACAAACCCCGCCCGACGCCCCACCCGCGCCAGAGCGAGGCGGACGAGGCGCGCGTACTTGAGGATTTGCTGTCGGATGGGTTCGATCCCGTCGACGAGGCCACCGGCGAGGAGCTGCTGTTCGCCCGCCCCGGCATCCAGAAACAGGTACTGCGCAAACTGAGACAGGGGCGATTCGCCCTCGAGGGAGAACTGGACCTGCATGGCCTGCGGGTAGCAGAGGCGCGCCAGCGGTTGATCCGGTTCCTCAACCAGTGCCGCGACCGCGGTGCCCGCTGTGTGCGCATCATCCATGGCAAGGGGCTGGGTTCGCACCAGAAACAACCGGTGCTGAAGGGCAAGACCAACCGCTGGCTGCAACAGCGCGACGAGGTGCTGGCCTTCTGCTCGGCCAGGCCGGCGGACGGTGGTACCGGCGCGGTCTACGTGCTGCTTAAACGGAGATAATATAATCCGGGCTAGCCCGCATTTCTCACCACCGTTCGTAGCGAGACGGTTCAAGGGTGCGGCCTGCCTGGCGTTCGTGACCAAGGAGCGCGCAGGCATACTTGACAGTCTGTCGAGCACTCCGACCGAGCGAACGCCAGGCAGGGCGTGCCATTGGGCCGTCGCAGTAGAAGGGTGGTGA
>Ga0114931_10006034_pt1 | contig 14956 bp, 16 predicted proteins | sample 2SBtaG_FD_89579 | JGI IMG/M metagenome (GOLD analysis project Ga0114931, IMG submission 89579) | Deep subsurface microbial communities from Kolumbo volcano to uncover new lineages of life (NeLLi) - 2SBTROV14_V59a metaG | ecosystem: Environmental > Aquatic > Marine > Volcanic | place: Kolumbo...
GGCGCGCGCCTGCGGCGTCGCGCCCACGGTGGACATGAACCCGGTGCTCTTGAAGCCGCAGAGCGACGTGGGCGCCCAGGTGGTGGTGCGCGGGCGGGTTTGGGGCAACGCGGCGGCGCGCGACTACCTGGCGCTCAAGGCCTCCCTTCTGCCGGCGGTTTTGGAGAGCTTCGCGCGCCTGGGCGCCGAGGCCGATCTGATCCTGGTGGAGGGCGCGGGCAGCCCGGCGGAGGTCAACCTGCGCGCCGGAGATATCGCCAACATGGGGTTCGCGGAGGCGGCGGAAATCCCCGTGGTCCTGGTCGGCGACATCGACCGGGGCGGGGTGATCGCCAGCCTCGTGGGCACCTGGACCCTGCTCGCCGAGAGCGAGCGCGCGCGCCTGGCCGGGGTGATCGTCAACAAGTTCCGGGGCGACGTGTCCCTCTTCGACGGCGGCCTCGCCGCCATCGCGCGCCATACCGGGCTATCGTGTTTCGGCGTGGTGCCGTTCTTCGCCGAGGCCGCGCGCCTGCCCGCCGAGGACGCGCTTGGCGTCGAGGCGCGGCCCGTGCCCGCGCCGGCGCGCCCGGGCGCGATACGGGTCGCGGTGCCGCGTCTTTCGCGGATCGCCAACTTCGACGATCTGGACCCCCTCGCCGCCGAGCCGGACGTGGAGGTGCGCTTCGTCGCCCCCGGCGCGGCGCTGCCCGGGGACGCGGATCTCATTGTCCTGCCCGGATCGAAGGCGACCCGCGCTGACCTCGAGTTTCTGCGCGCCCAGGGCTGGGATGTGGATATCGCCGCCCACGCGCGCCGCGGCGGCGCGGTGCTGGGCCTGTGCGGCGGCTATCAGATGCTGGGGCGGGTGGTGCGCGACCCGAGCGGCCTCGAGGGGCCGGCGGGCGAGAGCCCCGGGCTCGGCCTACTCGATCTGGAAACCGATCTGGCGGCGGAGAAGACCCTGGGCGCCGTGGAGGGGATCGATCTGGCCAGCGGCGAAGGGGTGCGCGGCTACGAGATGCACATGGGCCGCACCGCCGGCCCCGGCGCCGCCCGGGCCATGCTCGACCTGGGCGGACGGCGCGATGGCGCCGTCTCCCCCGACGGCCGGATCATGGGCTGCTACCTGCACGGCCTGTTCGCGGCGGACCGGTTTCGCCACGCCTTTCTCGCGCGTCTCGACCCACGCATCGCGTCCGACCTGATCTACGAGGCGGAGGTGGATGGGGTGCTCGACCGCCTGGCCGACCACTTGGAAGCCCATGTCGCCCTCGACCGCCTGCTAGCGGTCGCCCGCGATTTTACGACTTGTTCGAGGAATTGAGGCGCGCCGGAGAGGGGATGCCCACCGTGTTGTAGCCGCCGTCCACGAACTGGATTTCGCCGCTCACCCCGGAGGACAGATCGGAGAGAAGATAAAGCGCGGCCCCACCCACCTCGTCCAGGGTGACGTTGCGCGCGAGCGGCGCGTGGGTCTGGTTCCAGCGATAGACGAAGCGGGCGTCGGCGATGGCGGAGCCGGCGAGGGTGCGCATGGGCCCGGCGGAGATGGCGTTGACCCGGATGCCTTGGCCGCCCAGGTCCGCGGCCAGATAGCGCACGCTGGTTTCCAGCGCCGCCTTGGCCACGCCCATGACGTTGTAATTCGGCGTGACCCGGCGCGCGCCCAGGTAGGTGAGGGTAAGCAAGCCGCCCCCATGGGTCATGAGCGGCGCCGCGCGGCGCGCGAGCGCGGTGAAGGAATAGCAGGAAATGGCCAGGGTACGCGCGAAGTTGGCGCGCGTCGTATCCAGGTAGCGGCCCTTGAGCTCGTCCTTGTCCGAGTAGGCGACCGCGTGCACCACGAAATCGAGTCGATCCCAGGCCTTTCCGACGGCCGCGAACACCCGGTCTAGGTCCGCCTCCCGGTCCACGTCGCAGGGCAGGACCAGATCGGCGTCGAGGGACCGCGCGAGCGGCCGAACCCGGCGCTCGAAGGCCTCGCCCTGATAGGTGAACTCCAGACGCGCGCCATGCGCGGCGAGCAGGCGCGCGATCCCCCACGCGATCGAGCGATCGTTGGCGACCCCGAGAACGAGGCCGCGCTTGCCCGCCATCAATGCCGTGTTATTCGCCGTCACCCGCCCACGCGCCCCCGACGCAATGTTGGTGAACTCAATCCTCGTAGCGCCGAAAGGCGAGGGAGGCGTTGGTACCCCCGAAGCCGAAGCTGTTGGACATGACGCAATTCAGCGGCGCGTCGTCCACGCGCTCGCGTACGATCGGAACCCCCTCCGCCTCCGGGTCCAGGATTTCGATGTTGGCGGACGCGGCCAAGAACCGGTGCTCCAGCATGAGCAGGGAATAAATCGCCTCGTGCGCGCCGGCGGCGCCCTGGGCATGGCCGGTCAGCGACTTGGTGGAGGCGATGGGCGGCAGGTCCGCGCCAAAGACCTCGCGCACCGCGCCCAACTCGACGGTATCGCCAACCGGGGTCGAGGTGCCATGGGCGTTGATGTAATCGACCCGCGTGTTGCCGAGCGCGGCGAGCGCCTGACGCATGCAGCGCACCGCGCCCTCGCCCGATGGGGCGACCATGTCCACGCCATCCGAGGTCGCGCCATAGCCCACCAGTTCGGCGTAGATCTTGGCGCCGCGCGCCCGCGCGTGGCTCAGCTCCTCGAGCACGACGACGCCCGCGCCGCCGGATATGACGAAGCCATCCCGGTCGCGGTCGTAGGGGCGCGAGGCGCGTTCGGGCGTGTCGTTGTACTTGCTGGAGAGCGCGCCCATGCCGTCGAACAGAACCGACAGGCTCCAATGCACCTCCTCGCCGCCGCCGGCGAGCACCATATCCTGCTTGCCGAGCTGGATTTGCTCGAACCCGTTGCCGATGCAGTGCGCGCTGGTCGAGCACGCGGAGCTGATGGAATAGCTGATACCCTTGATCGCGAACGCGGTCGCCAGGTTGGCCGAGACCGTGCTCGACATGCACCGGGGCACCATGTAGGGGCCGACGCGCCGCGGCCCCTTGGTGCGCGCGACATCGGCGGCGGCCACCTGGTTCGACGTGGACGGGCCGCCCGAGCCCATGATGAGGCCCGTGCGCTCGTTGGAAATGTCGCCCTGGCCGAGCCCGGCATCCGTGATCGCCTCTTGCATGGCGACATAGCCGTAGGCCGCGCCGTCGCCCATGAACCGGCGCAGCTTGCGATCCACAAGGGCATCCACGTCCAGGTCGATATCGCCGTGTACCCGGCTGCGAAAGCCCATCTCCGCGTAGGTGTCGCTGAAGCTGATTCCCGAGCGCCCGTCGCGCAGGGAGGCCAGGACCTCGCGCTGGTTGTTGCCAATGCTGGAAACCACGCCCAGCCCGGTGACGACGACACGGTTCATGACATTTCCCGACCGCGCGGCGTTGGCCGCGGCTAAGCGCCCGCGGGCTCCGGCGTGCCGAACAGGCCGACCTTCAGCCCCTTGACCTCGTACGCCGGCTCGCCGTCCACCGACATCGCGCCATCGGCGATACCGAGGACCAGCTTGCGCTTGATGATCCGCTTCAGATTCAGGTGGTAGGTAATCAGCTTCGCGCTCGGCAGCACCTGGGTGCTAAACTTGACCTCGTTCACGCCCAGAGCGCGCCCGCGTCCCGGCTGGCCCAGCCAGCCGAGAAAGAATCCGACCAACTGCCAAAGGGCGTCCAGGCCCAGGCAACCGGGCATGACCGGATCGGATTCGAAATGACAGCCAAAGAACCACAGGTCCGGCTTCACGTCCAATTCGGCGATGACCTCGCCCTGGTCGTGAGTGCCGCCCCGTTCGGCGATCTTGACGATGCGGTCGAACATGAGCATGGGGGGCAAGGGCAGGCGCGCGTTGCCCGGCCCAAAGAGCTTGCCGTGGGCGCACGCGAGCAGATCCTCGTAGCTATAACTGTGCTGGCGCGGTTTCACTGGCGACACCCGTGCGCGGAAGACCCTGTTCGTGGCGCGTTGCGCGCGCGCCAAACCTCCGCCTGGCGCGCGTCCGTCAAGCGCGGGCGCGACTATAACACGAGCCCCCGCCGCCGGATCAATAGGATACGGCATGACGCGCCATGTGAATTCACGCGGCGACGCGCCGGAGCGCGGCCATTTGTCCGCGCCGGTCGGAGCGGCTATCGAACACGGGCCAGCGCCCCTTAAAGCCATTCCAGATAATTTAGCAAATGACTGTTTTTAAGCTTTTATTTTGGATAGCGCGCGCTATATTGGGGCCATGGTTTCGACACGCCCCTATAGCAATCTGATCGAACGGCTGAAGATGGCTGGCCTGCGCCCCACGCGCCAGCGCCTGGCCTTGGCGCGCCTGCTGTTCGAGGACGGCAATCGGCACATTACCGCCGAGCAGCTCCATGCCGAGGCAATGAACCGGGAGGTGCGCGTTTCGCTCGCCACGGTCTACAACGCCTTGCACCAGTTCACCGGGGCCGGGCTGCTGCGCGAAGTGGTTGTGGATTCCGGTCGCTCCTACTTCGATACCAACGTCTCGGACCACCATCACTTTTTCTATGAGGACACCGGCCGGCTGGAGGATATCCCCGACCGGTGGGTGCGCCTGGATACCCTGCCCAGCGCCCCGGAGGGCACCCGCGTGGCGCGCGTGGACGTGATTATCCGAGTCACATCGGATACGCTATAGCCTCATATTCGCGGCGCTTTAAAAACTTTTCTAGAATCGTTCTAAACTGTTGACAAGATGCGTCGCCGCGCCTATGTCTGGTGTCGGCGCCCACGGCCATGCCTCGTATCGGGCCGGGCCGGGCCCGCGCCGGTTCACTTGTCGATAGGGAGAGCACGATGCCCCAACTCAAGAATTCCAAGACCGAAGAAAACCTGAAGGCCGCCTTCGCCGGCGAAAGCCAGGCCAATCGGCGCTACCTCTACTTCGCTCAGAAGGCCGACGTGGAGGGTTACAACGATGTCTCCGCCGTGTTCCGCTCGACCGCCGAGGGCGAGACCGGACACGCCCACGGCCACCTGCAGTTTCTCGAGGAGGTCGGCGACCCGGCGACCGGCGAGCCCATCGGCGACACGAGCAAGAACCTCAAGTCCGCGATCGTGGGCGAGACCCACGAATACACCGATATGTACCCGGGCATGGCGCGCTCCGCCCGCGAGGAAGGGTTCGAGGAAATCGCCGACTGGTTCGAGACCCTGGCCAAGGCCGAGAAAAGCCATGCTGGCCGGTTCCAGAAGGCCCTCGACACGCTCGGCTAACTATCGGCTGCATATCGACACGCCGGGCGCGGGCGCCAAGGCCGCGCCGGCGTGGTCCCCTGACCGACCTTTTCCGCCGCACCGGCCGGCGCCCCGGCTGGTGCCCAATCGTGGGCGCCGGAAAGGCTGGCCTCGCGCCCGGCGATTGCGATAGGTCTTAGCAGCCTGTTCAGGATCCGTTAAGGAGGGGTACCCATGCGCGAAGGCGGCCTCGGCGCCCCGGTGCGGCGCGTCATTGACTGGCAAGACCCGGATTTTCTGGATTCGGACAAGATCGATGCCGAGCTCAGGCGCGTGTTCGATATCTGCCATGGGTGCCGGCGCTGCTTCAACCTGTGCGATTCGTTTCCGACCCTCTTCGATCTGATCGACGAGGCACCCACGGGCGAGCTCGATTCGGTGGAGAGCGCGGATTTCGACAAGGTGATCGACGGCTGCACCCTGTGCGACATGTGCTTCATGGTGAGTTGCCCCTACGTGCCGCCCCATGAGTTCGATCTGGATTTCCCCCACCTCATGCTGCGCGCCCGCGCGGCGCGCCTGAAGCACGGCGAGGCGAGCGCGATCCAGGGCGAACTGACCAAGACCGACCGCAACGGCCGCCTGGCGAGCCATATTCCCGCGCTCGCCAACTGGGCCAGCAATACCAGCAACAAGTTGACCCGGCCGATCCTGGAATCCGTGGCCGGTATCAACCGCGAGGCGACCCTGCCCCGCTACCACGGCAAGACCTTCGCCGCGCGCGCCAAGGCGGAGACGCCCACGCTCAACCGCCAGGCACCGGCCTTCGGCAAGCGGAAGGCGGTTCTCTACGCCACGTGCTTCGTCAACTACAACAACCCGGGCATCGGCGCGGCGGCGCGCGCGGTGCTGGCCCATAACGGGATCGAGACCGAGGTGGTCTATCCCGCCTGTTGCGCCATGCCGCAACTGGAGCGCGGGGACTTCGAGGCCGTGGCGGCGGCCGCCAAGGCCGTTGCCGGCGAACTCGTGCCCTGGATCGACAAGGGCTACGACGTGATCGCGCTCACGCCCTCGTGCGCGCTCATGCTCAAGTTCGAATGGCCGTTGATCGTGCCCGGCGCGGCCCCGGTCAAGCGCCTGTCGGACGCGACCTTCGACATCGCGGAATACGTGGTCGAGATCGCCAAGGCGCACGGCCTGGCCCCGGGACTGCGCCCGCTCGACGGCGGCGTGGCGCTCCATCTGGCGTGTCACGCGCGAGCCCAGAACATGGGCCCCAAGGCGGCGGAGATGCTGCGGCTCATTCCCGAGGCCGACGTTGCGGTGATCGAGCGCTGCTCCGGCCACGGCGGAGCGTGGGGCGTGATGAAGGGCCATTTCCAAACCGCCCTCAAGGTCGGCCGGCCGGCGGCGCGGCGCGCGGCGGAAAGCGGCAAGACCCACCTGGTCTCGGAGTGCCCGCTCGCCGGTACCCATATCGTCCAGGGCGTGGAACGGCTGGCCAAGGACGGCGCCCCCGCCTTCGCCGCCGCGGCGCACCCCATCGAGCTTTTCGCCCGTGCCTACGGGCTGGACGGCACCCAAACCTGAACCGAAAACAAGAGCACGCGCGATGACCCCCAAGCATGAAATCACACGCGACGACCTGATCCCCATGGACCGCTATGAGCGGGAGCGCGCGTCGCGCCGCGCGGCCCTGGTCGCGCTGAAAAAGAACCGGCGAATCGACGTTGGGCCGGTGTGTACTTTCTATTTCGAGAACTACGAGACCATGTGGAACCAAATCCACGAGATGCTGTTCATCGAGAAAGGCGGCGAGGCGCAGATCGCGGACGAGCTGACGGCCTACAACCCGCTGATACCCAACGGGCGCGAGCTGGTGGCGACGGTCATGTTCGAGATCGACGAACCGGTGCGCCGCCAGGCCCTGCTCGCCAAGCTGGGCGGGGTCGAGGAGACCGCCTTCATCGAGGTGGACGGCGAGATCATCGCCGGCCGCCCGGAAGAGGACGTGGACCGCACCAACGCCGCCGGCAAGGCCTCGTCGGTGCAGTTCATCCATTTCCCGTTCACGGACGCGCAAGTCGCCGCCTTCAAGCGCCCGGGCGCGCGGGTCGTGGTTGGCCTCAAGCATCCCCACTACGGCCACATGGCGGCCTTGCCCGACGCGATGCGCGCGGCCTTGGCCCAGGATTTCGACTAGGGAGTCACCGCCCTTCAATCGGCGATTCGCAGGGTGGGCAGACCGACGCCGACCGCGACCCGTTCGGTCAGCGCCTCGCGGCGGAAGCGATAAAGCGCCGCCGGCCGCCCAGGGCCGGTGGCGGCGCGCCGCCCGGTCGGCTCCACCAGGTCCGCGCCGCGGACCATGCGCCGGAAGTTCTGCTTATGCAGAAGGCGCCCGCTCAGGGCCTCGACCACCCGCTGCATGCGCAGCAGGGTGAACTCCCGGGGCAGAAGATCGAAGATCACCGGGCGGTAGCCGAGCTTGCCGCGCAGGCGCCCAAGCGCGCTGGCCAGGACCCGGCGGTTATCGACCGCCATGGGCGCGCCCAACGTTTGCGCGCCGGCGCGGGCGCGCGGGCCGTCCGGCGGCGGCGCGCACGCGCGCCGCGCGCCACCGATGCGCCGGTCCCGCCACGCCTCGGAGACCAGCTCCGCCTCGTACAGGAGCTCGTAGCGATCGAGGGACCGCACCCCGTCGAACGGTGCCGCGCCATCCATGGAGAAGCTCATGGCCACCCGCTCCCGGCGGGCCGTGCGCGCGGGGCCCGGCGGGGCCGCGGCGATCCACCGCTCCAGGCCCGGGCGGATGATCTCGTCGACCACCGATGGGCGGCCCCCGCGCCAGTCCTCCCAAGGGAAATACCCATACCAATCGCGCCATTGCGCCTGGCCGCTGCCGGAAACCGGCGTCTCCCGCGCCAGAACCAGGTAGGCGATGGAGAGCACCCGCGCGCCGCCGAAAAGTTCGCGCGGGTCCCGGTACTGGTTGGCGAAGGTGTAGAGCTGCTCCACGTAGCTCAGGCGCAGGCCGGTCTGCTCCTCGACCCAGCCGCGCAGGCCCAGTTCCAGGGTGCGGTGCCGGTCCGGGTCGAACGGACCGTAGGGCAGGGCCTCCGGGCTATCGTCGAGAACCGCGTTGGCGCCCTGCTGGGCCGGGGTCGCGAGGCCATGGCGCATGCGCCGCACGACCAGCACGCGCGGGGTCTGTTCGGTGACGGCGACAACGACGGCGGTCAAGCCAATGACGATCTCGGTGCTCAACACTAGATTCCCAGGATCGAAAACATGATCGAGAACAGGGCGTCGAGCACGATGACCAGGAACACGGATTCGACCACGGCCCGGGTCGTTTGCCGGCCCACGGACTCGGCGCTGCGGGAGACCTTGAGCCCCTCGTAGCAGCCGATCATGGCGATGATGAAGCCGAAGATCGGCGCCTTGAGGATACCGAACCAGAGCGACCACAGGGTCACCGCCTCGCTGACCTGACGCGCGAAGCGGGTGAACGAGATGTCGAGCACCGTGGTCGTCATCACCGCGCCACCCAAGAGGCCCATGATATCCGCGTAGAAGGTCAGCAGCGGCATGACCAGAACCAGCGCGATGACCCGGGGCAGAACCAGGACCTCCATGGGATCGAGGCCGATGATGCGCATGGCATCCACTTCCTCGTTGACGGTCATGGTGCCGATCTGCGCGGTGAACGCGGAGCCGGAGCGCCCGGCCACCATGATCGCGGTGAGCAGGATGCCCATCTCGCGCAGGACCCCGACCGCCACCAGGTTGACCGTGAAGATCTGCGCGCCGAACCGGGCCAGCTGATCCGCGCCTTGATAGGCCAGGACCACGCCGATCAGGAACGAGATCAGCCCGACGATGGGCAGGGCGTTGAGCCCGGCGCTTTCCATGTGGCTGACCAGGGCGGTGCCGCGAATCCGCCAGGGCCGCAGCGCCAGGCGCAGGAACACGATGACCGTCAGGCCGAGAAAGTTGACCAGGTCCCGCGCCTCGCGCCCCATGAACACCGTCGCCCGGCCGATCCGCAGCACCAGGGCCGCGAGCGCGCCCTCTCCCGGCGGCGCGGGCGGGCAGCCCACGTCGTGGCGCGCCACCGTGTCGATCAGGCTGGCGGTCGCCGCGCCACTGCCGGCCAATTCCACCGCGAGCCCCTGCTCGCGCAGACCCTTGACCGCGCGGTAAACCAGCCACGCGCCCGCGGTGTCCATGGCCTCGACGGCGGCGATGTCGATGCTGGCGCGCCGCGCGCCGCGTGCCCGCGTGTCTTCCAGCGCCGCGGCCTCGGCGGTCAGGCGGCGCGTGGTCCAGGCACCGCCGAGGGTCAGCAGGAGATCGTCGCCTTCCCGCTGGGATTCGATCCAAGGCGTGTCGGCCGCCGGCTCGGCCGTGGCGTTCGCGGCGCTCACTCGTTCGGTCCCGCCGCCTCGCGCACGTCCGGCTCGTTGCGCACGGGAAAATTGACCGAGTTGGCGATGAAGCAGTTGCCGTGCGCGGCCTCGTGCAGGGCGCGGGCGCGGGCCAGGTCGCTGCCCGGGGCCACCTCCACGCGCGGACGCAAGGTCACCTCCGTAAAGCGCCCGCCGCCGCCTACCAGCACCATGGTGCCCGACGCCGAGTCGCCGTAGGCGCGCACCTCGATGCCGGCGCGCGCGCAGAGCGCCAGGTAGGTCAGCATATGGCAAGCCGAAAGCGCCGCGACCAGCATGTCCTCCGGATTGTACAGCGCCGGATCGCCGCGAAACATGGGATCGGCGCTGCCCTCCAGGGGGGGCTTGCCCGGGATCTCGACCGTGTAGGCGCGCGCGTAGCCCGTGTAGTCCTTGACCGGCCCCTCGGCCGCGCCGGTCCAGATGAGCTCCGCGCGGTATTCGTGGGTTTTGCTCATGATTGGCCGGGCTCCTCCGTGATCGCCGCGACGCGCACCGGATCGCCGTCGTTGACCGCGGCCAGCGAGCGCACGTCGCCGATCGCCCGCGCCCAGATGTTGGTGGGCGCGGCCAGGCGAATCTCTTTCCCACGGGAGATCGGCGTGGGGCCGAAGCCGATGGCGATGGCTGCCCCCTCGACCCAGAACGCGATCTCCCCCGGCTCGATCAGAGCGCGGGCATCCGCCTCGCGCGCGGCCGATACGGGGGCCGAGAAATAAACCTCATCGCCCCAGGTGTTGGCCCGCGCCTCGAACGGCAGGGCCGCCAGGATCGCCGCCGCCGTCGGCGTCTCCAGAGTCTCGACCTCCAGGCTGACCGCCCCCGCCACGATGCATATCCGAGCCATTCCCAACCTTCCTTGTCGTGCCCAAATCGTGACCCGCGCCCGCGCTCAGGCGCCCAATTGCGCGGCGGCGACGAAGCGCACGCCGGCCGCGTCCATGGCGGCCATGGCCGTGGCGCGCGAGCCGTCCAGGTCGATCGCCCGGCAGGCGTCCTCGACGACAATGGTCTCGAAGCCCTCGCGCGCCGCGTCCAGCGCGGAATATTGCACACAGTAATCCGTGGCCAGCCCGGCCAGAAAGACCCGGGCGACGCCGCGCGCGCGCAGATAGCCGCTCAGGCCGGTCGGTGTCGCGCGGTCGTTCTCGTAAAAGGCGGAGTAGGAATCGAGTTCGGGGCGGAACCCCTTGCGCAGGATCAGTTGCGCGCGGGCGGTCTCCAGATCACGGTGAAACGCCGCCCCGCGTGTTCCCTGTACGCAGTGATCGGGCCACAGGGTCTGCGCGCCATAGGCCAACTCGATGGTCTCGAAGGGCGCGCGGCCCGGGTGGGCGGAGGCGAACGAGCCGTGCCCGGGCGGATGCCAGTCCTGGGTCAGCACCACATGGGGCACCACCGGAGCCAAGCGGTTGACCACCGGCACCACCGCATCGCCGTCGGGCACGCCAAGGGCGCCCCCGGCGCAAAAATCGTTCTGCGCGTCGATGACCAAGAGCGCATCGCGCGGGCCGGGCGAGATGTCCTGTGCCATGCCTCGGGCGCCTCCCGTCGCCAACCGAGGACCGCTCTAGCCAAACGAGAACGCGGCCATGGACAGGCTGCCATAGCTGAAACCCCGGTGCAAAACCCGGCCCGCCGCGCCCGCCGGCCCGCCCGCGCCCATGGCAACGGCGAGGGGCAGGTAGTGATCGTCGCTCGGGTGGGCGAGCGCGGCGTGGGGCGCGCGGGCCATGTAGTCGGCGATCGCCGCCTGGTCGCCCGCCTCGACCGCGGCGACCAGCCAGTCCTCGAACGCGACCGCCCAATCGGGCGTGGTGGATTGATCGGCACGCCAGACCGCCAGGTTGTGGGTCGCCGTGCCGCTGGCCACGATCAGCACCCCCTCGTCGCGCAAGGGCGCCAGCGCCCGGCCGAGCGCCAGATGGGCGGCCGCGTCGGCCCCGGCGACCATGGAAAGCGGCACCACGGGCACGTCCGCCTCGGGGTACATCAGCATGAGCGGCTCCCAGACCCCATGGTCGAGGCCGCGGTTTTCGTCGCGCGCGCACGCCATGCCCGCCGCATCGAGAAGCGCGGCCGCGCGCGCGCCGATCTCGGGCGCGCCCGGGGCGGGATAGGCGATTTCGGTGAGCGCGCGCGGGAAGCCGAAAAAATCGTGAATGGTCTCGGGCGCGGCGGCGAGGCCGACCGTGGGCCGCGCCGCGCTCCAATGGGCCGAGACACATAAAACCGCGCGCGGGCGCGGCAGCGCGCGCCCTAGACGCGCCAAGACCTCGCGCACCGGCACATCGTCCAGCACCAGGGTAGGCGGGCCGTGGGAGACAAAGAGGCTGGGCGGGCGTGTCGGACTCGGCGCGTTCATCGCCGCTAGTCATAAGCCGTTCAGCCGCCAACGTCGAGGGTGCCAGCCCGCGGCCGTCCCACGGCGCAAAAAAAAGGCGTGGTCCGCGAAGGGACCACGCAAGTTGCCCGAGGGAACCGCGGCGCCGTGCCTGGTCGGCACGACTCCGCGCGGGCGGAGGCGATGAAAAGTCTCAGATTCCGGCGATGAACGGGGCTCCAATCACCAGCACGAACGGGAGCGCGATTAGCAGGCCGGCCGCGACTGCGGCGCAATCGAGGGCCCAATTAGCGGTCTTTCGCCAAAACATTGGTTTGACCTCCCGGTGGTGGGGCGCGAGGCCCCTGGTGCGTCTGGAACCGTTGGGTTCCGGGGTTCGTTGTGTGCCTGGAATTGAATATGGTCGCGATTTGCTCACAAAACCGTGATGGGGATCACACGGGGCGGCCCGTCGCGCGTGATGGCCGTCACACCAAGGCGTTTTTGCGCCGCCGGGAAGCGATTGGGCGCTGCCAGGTTCGGCCGCGGCGGTTTCCGCCTTGTTTCGGGGTTGCAATCTTGTTGGTATATGGTATACCACATACCAACATACAGATAGTCAACGAGGAAGGGCAAGAGCCGGCGCGCGGGCCGCGGGGCGTCAGACGGATATGACAGGACGGAGCCAACTCAAGGCACCGGATCGGTCCGCCCAGCCATGAAATCCTCGCATAACCGCACCGCAAAAACTCTCGCTACCAATCGAGCAAAATCCGTATTATATGGCATTGTGCACTGCACCATTTGGCCAACCCGGCCAGGAAGAGGCGACCATGACCCCGCGCTACACGTTCGAAACCGTTTACCCGCGCTATACCTTTGCGCCCCTGGTGGATTTCGGCATGGCGCTGAGCCGCCTGTTCCTGCGGGCACGGCGCGATCACGGGGCGAAAACCGCCTATCCCGACCCCACCGCCGCCCGCGCCGCGCACTGACTTCGCCCCATTTGCCGCCTGTCCCAGGGCGGATCGCGCGGGTGCGCCGCGGCCGGCGCCGGGGCGCGTCCCACGTCTGGAAAAATTCCTTTGTCCGAGGCCCCTCGTCGCCCTTGGGGGCGGATGATGCTTTAGCGGTCCGGCGTGGTCCGCGCGGCGCTTTCCTCGGGATCATCCGCGCGATGGCGCATCATCAGGGGCGCCTGGGCGAGGGAGAATAGAAGCGTCAGCCCGATCAGGCCGAAGACCTTGAAGGTGACCCACACATCGGTCGATTGGGTGCGCCAAACCGCCTCGTTGAGCCCGGCCATCGCCGCGAAGAAGATGGCGAAGCGCAGGCTGAGCAGGCGCCAGCCCGCGTTGTCCATGTGCCACGTGGCGCCGAGGACCGGCTTGAGCAGGGGGCGCCCGACCGCCAGGCCGCCCAGCAACAGCGCCGAGAACAAGCCCTGGACCACGGTTGGCTTCATCTTGATATAGGTATCGTCGTTCAGCCAGAGGGTAAGCCCGCCGAACACCCCCACCACCGCCGCCGTCACCAGGGGCAGCCAGGGCACCCGTCCGGCAAGGACCAGTGAAAGCGCCAGCACCGCGAAGGTCGCCGCGATCAGAACGCCGGTCGCGACCATAAGCCCGGCGGCGGCATACGCCGCCAGGAACACCGCGAGCGGCCCGTAATCGACGAGTGGCTTGAGCCAGGCCGGCGGCGCGGCGCGGGGCATTCACGTGTCTCCCATTGAGCGTTGCCCGGACAAGGGGCCGGGCGCGCCGCGCACCGTATCCCAAGCGGGCGCGCGCCGGCAACCGCGCTTGGCGTGCAAAGCGCGCAACCGGTCATGATGCGCGAAGTGCGCAACCAGCACTTGGGTTGCGTGCGTCCCTGCTGCTATCTTCGCGCCCACGGCGGCAACGCCGGAGGGAGGGAACCAGGGACCGACCATGAACGGAACAGCCGGACGCGGTGCCCGCGCGGCGGCGGCCTTGGGGCGCGTGGTCGCCCTGGTGGCCGCGATCGCGCCGTGGCAGGGAACCGCCGCCATGGCCGCGGTGGCCGCGCCACCCGGCCAGCGCCAAGCCCCCGGCCAGCGCCAAGACTCCGGCCCGCGCCAAGCCATCGTCCATGCCGACGCGGAGCGCGCGGGCGCCACCCGCACATGGGAGCTGCCGGCCGATGCGCCTTATCTCTACGTGCCGTTTCTGGGCGCGAAGCTGGGCGGCGAGGCCGCCGCCATCGACGTGGGCACCCAGATCGGCGCGGTGCTCTTTCAGCGCCCGCTCTTCGCTAGCGCGGACAAGGGCTGCCAACCGGATATCGGCACCAATGCGCGCGCGGACCTGAAGTGGCTGGGCGCGACGGCGCGGATTGTCCCGCCGCCGCCAGGCCAGCCCGCGGCCGAGGCCGCCACGCCTTTCGGCTCGTTCATCCTTTATCGCCGCGACCTGGGACCGCCGCCGGGCGTGTTGCTCCTCGACCGCCGGCGCACGATCGGCCTGCGCTGCGCCAACCCGTCGCACCAGATTCTTTATAGCCGCCTGTTCGTGCCGGTCGCCGAAATGCCGGCGCCGAGCCGGTGCGTGGACCTTGCCAAGGCCTACCAGCCGGACGGCGCCCGGGAACAGACCTTGCGTTTCACCATGAGCGACCGGGCGATCCTGCTCATGCCGGAAGACGCGGACAACGCCTACGGGCGCGTCCGGCACGACGTGGGCGTGGTCCTCTATGACGGCCTGGGTTGCACGGGCACGGCGCTCGCGATCAAGGGCGCGGCCAGCCAGACCCGCGACGTGCGCCTGGGCAAGTTCAACTTTCGGGACCGGGCGCGCTCCCTCAAGCTCGTTTACAACGCCGGGGCGCTCGATCCTTTCATGACGCGCCCGCCCGCGCCCGAGCCGGCGCCGATGACCGAGGCCCCGCGCCCCGCGACGCCGCCCAAACCGCCCGTGGAAATAGCCACGGCACCCATGAGCGACCCGGCGGTCGCGCTCGAACCTCCACCCGAGGAC
>Ga0114931_10006035_pt1 | contig 14955 bp, 11 predicted proteins | sample 2SBtaG_FD_89579 | JGI IMG/M metagenome (GOLD analysis project Ga0114931, IMG submission 89579) | Deep subsurface microbial communities from Kolumbo volcano to uncover new lineages of life (NeLLi) - 2SBTROV14_V59a metaG | ecosystem: Environmental > Aquatic > Marine > Volcanic | place: Kolumbo...
CCCCGGCAATTCACGCCATTACTTCAGATGGCTAAACTGTTACGGTTTTTGTTGCTCATGCCCGATATTTATCCAAGCCTGGCAGGTAGCGCAACCCCTGTTATGGGATATGCTGTCTGCTCTCCAGTGCAACATGCTGCACGAAAGCACGCATAGACCTTCTTTTGCCTTTTGCGAAATTCCGTGTTCTGTCTACCAGTGGAACCCAGGATTCGCCGTTATGTGGTGTTTGCCCAGGTATTCATGCAGTTTTTTAGCCGATTGTCCTCTAAAAGTATGGGCTAATAGCTCGGGTCGGCTTCATCGGCCCTGCCTGTGCTTCGCACGCAGACAGGCATTCTTGGAACTACTGACATTTTACGCAGCCACGGGACCATCCTGGGCCGGATATTGCATGAACTTCGTCGCGACAAGTTCTTGAAAGGGCCATTCCCTAAACTAAAATATCGCGCACCACATGCGCTTCCTCGACGCCGGTGAGGCGGGCGTCGAGGCCCCGATACTTGTACGTCAGGTAGCGATGGTCGATGCCCAGGCAGTGCAAGATGGTCGCGTTCAAGTCGCGGATCGGCACCGGGTTCTCCGCTACGTTGTAGCAGAAATCGTCCGATCGGCCATATTCCAGGCCAGCCCGAACGCCGCCGCCTGCCATCCACATCGTGAAACAGCGGCCATGGTGATCGCGGCCCGCGCTGGGGCTGCCGATTTTTCCCTGGCTATAAACCGTGCGGCCGAACTCGCCGCCCCAAACCACCAGGGTCTCGTCGAGCAGACCTCGATCTTTCAGGTCGCTCACCAGGGCGGCGGAAGCCTGATCGATATCGCGGCACTGCTTTGGCAATTGATTGGCAATCGCGATATGCTGATCCCAACCCCGATGGAACAACTGGACAAAACGTACCCCACGTTCCACCATTCGGCGGGCCAACAAACAATTGGCCGCATAGCTGCCCGGGATCTTCGATTCGGGTCCATAGCGATCGAAGGTAGAGGCGGACTCGCTGCCCAGGTCGGTCAGGTCGGGCACCGAAGTCTGCATCCGATAGGCCATTTCGTAGGCTGCGACTCGGGCTGGAATTTCCGGATCCCCCACCACCTTGGCCCTGGCCCGGTTTAACCGGGCCAGGTCATCGAGTGTCTGGCGCCGTGCGGTGGGCGTTACTCCCGGCGGATTCGACAGGTAGAGGACCGGATTGGCGCCGGGACGCAACTGGACCCCTTGATGTTTGGAGGGCAAAAAGCCGTTGCCCCAGAGCCGCGAGAACAAGGGTTGGCCCGGGTTTTTGCCGGTGCCTTGTGAAATGAGCACCATATAGGCTGGCAGGTTTTCGTTTTCACTGCCCAAGCCGTAACTGAGCCAGGCACCCAGGCTGGCGCGACCCATTTGCTGGGAACCGGTGTTGATCAGCGTCATGGCCGGGTCGTGATTGATTGCTTCGGTATGGACCGATTTGAGGATCGTGATCTCTCCGGCAACCTGCTGCATATGGGGCAGCAGGTCGCTGATCCAGGTACCTTGAGGGCCCGAGCGGCGCATTTTCCAAAAAGGTCCCACCACGGGAAAACTGGCTTGGCCGGCGGTCATGCCGGTCACCCGCTGATTGCCGCGCACGCTGGCTGGTAATTCATGGCCCTGAAGACGGGCCAGAGCCGGTTTGTGGTCGAACAGGTCGACATGCGAGGGCCCGCCCGACTGGAACAGGTAGATGATCCGTTTCGCCGTGGGAGCCAGGTCGGGCAAACTGGGCAACCCATGCTGCCCGGGTTGCGGCAGATGGCCAGCCGTCCCAGTCAAGCGGGCTCCACGCACTGTCTGGCCGACCGTCTGCCCCGCTAACAGCGAAGCCAGCGCCATCCGCCCCAGGCTCAGCCCCCCTTGTCCTAAAAATGCCCGCCGGTGGATTTCACGTTCGCTGGAAGGTTGGGTGTTCATAGTCATTTCGTCCGATCATGCAAGGTTCCACTTGAATGAGCCCCAGACGTTAGCCTCGGGTTTTTCTGCGGGTTGATTTCTATCGTTATCGTTGCCCAATTCGGCTCAAGGGGCACCTTACCAAATTCCGCATTCCGCATTCCGAATTCCGAATTCCATTCATCCTTTCGTAATGGTTTCACTCAAATTCAGAATCAGACTGGCGACGCCCGTCCAGGCGGCATGTTCGACCGGATCAAGATTCCTGTCGCGATCCGATTCGCCAACCTGAAGGACGGCCAGGGCCCGGGCCGGATCGCTGCGGTAATGCTGGAGATTTCGCTGGTACGCCTGTTCGAGAATGTCGGTCTCCTGCTGGCTGGGCAGACGGCTTGTAGCCAGCTCAAAAGCAAACCGTATTTTCGCCTGGATATTCTCAGGATCCTGCTGGGGACCTTCCTCGAGGATCCGCTGGGCCAGGGCCCGGCTGGCTTCGACGAACTGGGGATCATTCAGCAACACCAGGGCCTGCAAAGGCGTGTTGGTGGTCTGCCGGTGAAGCGTGCAAAGCTCCCGGTTGGGTGCGTCGAAACTGACCATCGAAGGGGGTGGGACGGTACGTTTCCAATAGGTATACATGCTCCGCCGATAGAGCTTGCCGCCATGATCCTGGACAAAGACCTGGGCGGTGGCCGGTGTGCTGCCGAAGTGACTGACTTCCCTCCAGAGCCCAGACGGTTGATACGGTTTGACGCTGGGGCCGCCAATCCATCCAACCAGCAGTCCGCTCACTTTTAAGGCGGCATCCCGCACAAACTCGCCCTGAAGTCGAAATCGGGGGCCGCGGGACAACAGGCGATTGGTCGGGTCGGCTAGCAGGCTGGCGGGCGTCGCATAAGACGACTGCTGATAGGTGTCGGACTGGACCATCTTATGGATCAGCCGCTTCACATCCCAACCGCTTTCGACAAAATCAACCGCCAGCCAGTCCAGCAGCTCGGGATGGCTGGGAGGGCTGCCTTGGGAACCGAAGTCGGCGGAAGTCGCCACCAATCCGGTGCCAAACAAAAGCTGCCAGAGCCGATTAACCGCCACCCGCGCAGTCAGCGGGTTGTCAGACCTGACCAACCAACGGGCCAGGTCCAAGCGGTTGGCTTCGCGCTTGCCAATGGGCCCCTTTTGCGTGGACCCCTTTTGCGTGGACAGCGTCAAGGCCGGCAAGCAGGCTGGCACACCCGGATGCACCAATTCGCCCGGCTGGTTGTACTGGCCTCGATGCAGAATGTGTGTTTGGCGAGGCTTCGCCGCGGTATTCATCACCATCACATTGTAGGGCCGGGACAAAACATCGAGCCGCTCGGTCAGATTGGCGATTTCATAGCGAAGATTTTTCAGTTCGGGTGCCACGCTCGCATAATAGGCCTGCAGCTGTTGTCTCTCGACAGCAGACCGTGCCGCGGCCCGTTTTGGCAGGATTGCCTGAATTGCTGCTGGCAGGTTGGTCCCATCGTCGGTGCCGGTGACGGCATAGATTCGATATTGGCCGGCGACCAGATGGGCCCCGCCTCCAAACCGGCCTCCACCCCAGACCAGCAAGACCGTTACGTAGGGTGTCCGGGTGGTGTCAATCGGCTGCTCGAATGTGAACGTAATATGCTGGGCGGACTGATTGTACGGATGCGGCGACCAGCCGTACCGGTCGCGATCGTCCAGACAACCGCGGGCCGGATAGTCGGGGTGGCTGTGGCTGGCCGTCACAGCGCGAATGGCGCGTGTCTTGTACAAGTCGACTTGGGGGGCCGGCAACACATCGGCCGAGGCCGAAAAGCTAGTAAGAATAAAACTGCCGGGAAAGCCGGGGGCTTTGCCGTGCCCCAAGCCACCGGCAGGCAACGACCGATGGGGTAGAAACTCGATCCGCAAGCCGGTGATACGCAAATTGTCGGGAGCCCGCATCATGATCGATGGCGAACGGGCCTGATGGGCCAGGGCCAAAATGGTCCCATCGGGTTGCACGTCGGCGGCCGAACTCCGATTGGGCGAACTCACCTTGAGAATCTGCATGGGATGCAGCTGCAAGTCTTTCCCGCGCTCGTGTAGTTGGCCGAGTGCCGCCTGTTCCCAAGCGGGCTGGCTGTCGAGGGGCTCTTGCAGACGTTGCTTGAGCTGCCCCAGGCGATCCCGGATGGGACCGATTTCTTCTTGCCCCAGCACGCTCCGAGCCTGGATCGTCGGGCTGGCGTTCTTACCCCCGTCGCCATCCAGGCCCCGGTCGCCCAGGGTATTAAAAAAAGCCAGGAAGCGATAGAAATCGGTTTGGGTCAAAGGATCGTACTTGTGGTCGTGGCACTGGGCACACCCCATGGTCAGTCCTAAAAATACTTCGGCAGTTGTCTTGACCCGATCGACTGCATAGTTGTTCAAGTTTTCCGCCGGGATGGTGCCGCCCTCATGGGTAATCATGTGGTTGCGGTTAAAACCGGTCGCCACCCGCTGATTGACCGTGGCCCCGGGCAGCAGGTCGCCGGCCAGTTGCTCCGTGGCAAACTGGTCGAACGGCATGTTCCGGTTGTAAGCATCAATCACCCAATCGCGCCACAGCCACATGTGGCGACCGCCATCAATCGAGTAGCCATTGGTATCCGCGTAGCGGGCCTGGTCGAGCCAGGCCAGCGTCATGCGCTCGCCAAAGTGGGGCGAAGCGAGGAGCCGCTCCACCAACCGCTGGTAAGCGCCGGGGCCATGATCCGCCAGGAAATCGGCGATTTCACGCCGCGTGGGCGGCAAACCGATCAGGTCGAACGAGAGGCGGCGGATGAGGGTCCGCCGGTCCGCCCGAGGGGACGGCCGCAGCCCTTTGCTGGCCAGTCTGGCCCAAACAAAATGGTCGATTTCATTCCGGGCCCATGACGGTTCACCGGGCCGGTTCTCAACCGGTGGCAGCGGCGCCCGCCGCGGAGGCACCAACGACCAAAACCGGGGCCAATCGGCACCCTGGTTGATCCAGCGTCGCAGCCGATCAATCTGCTTGGGCGTGAGCTGCTTGCCCGAATCGGGAGGGGGCATATGCTCGTCCGCATCCCGTGAAAGGATCCGGGTAATCATTTCGCTCTGGGCCGCATTGCCTGGAACGATCGCCGCGTAACCACCCAGGTCGGCCAGCGCGCCGGCCCGTGTATCGAGCCGCAAATCGGCCTGCCGGTCCTCGGCGTCCGGACCATGGCAGAAATAGCAATTGTCCGACAAGATTGGCCGGATGTCGCGGCCGAAGTCGACCTTCGGTTCGGCCGCTTCGGCGGCTCCAACCAGCCCGCAAAAAGGAGCCGGGTCGAAAAACAAAACCAGCCCGAAAACCATCAGCAGGGCCAGACCAACACTCGCAGGGCAAGCGGCAATACCCGGCCGCCAGCGAACGGCCAACGTCCGCCAAGAGAATTCCATGAAACATTGGCTGGCGGCTCGATGCATGGCGTCATTCGAATGAATCAAGAGAGGACAGAAGGACCACTGAAAACATGCCAGCGCCTGCCTGGCTGGCCGGCCTGCCTGCACCGCGGCGGCCAAACCAAAGATAGCGAGGTATTTCCACCTTCAAGTATAACCAGATGGACAGTCAGCGACCACTGGCAGCGCGGGTGGCTTGAGGAAAGCTCCTAAAAGGAGTCTCCAGGTTGCAAAATACCAATATCTTGCCACTGCCCAAAGCCATGCGTATGGTAACAAGTATGAATGCCCCTCCGAACAAGCGCCCCACCAATCTGGCGGAACTACAAGCTTCCGGCTGGCACAGCAAGTCCGTCAAGCAAGAAATTCAAGACAACCTGCTGGCAGCCCTGGCTCAGGGGGACACTCTGTTTCCAGGAATTGTCGGCTACAACAACACGGTCATCCCCGAAATAGTCCTGGCTTTGCTGGCCCAGCACGACATGCTGCTCTTAGGGGAGAAGGGCCAGGCCAAAAGCCGTCTGATGCGGCTGTTGGTTGACTTTTTGGACGAGGCCATTCCGTATGTCGACTTGCCCGATCTGCCGGTCCACGAAGATCCCTTCCAGCCGATCACCAGTCGGGGCAGGCAGTTGCTCGCCCGGCTGCCAGCGGAGGAAGTGCCCATTGCCTGGTGGCCGCGGGAAGAGCGCTACGCGGAACGCCTCGCGCCGGGCACGAAATTCGCGGACGTGATCGGTGAGATCGATCCGGCCAAACTGGCCGTGGGCGTGAGCATGTCGACCGAAGACGCTCTCCACTTCGGCTTGATCCCGCGCATGCACCGGGGCCTGTTCGCGATGAATGAATTGCCCGAACTGGACGAATTGGTCCAGGTTGGCCTGTTCAATATCCTGGAAGAGCGGGACGTGCAGATCCGCGGCTTCCCGATCCGCTTCGACCTGGACTTGCTGGTTTTATTTTCCGCCAACCCGGCCACGTACAATCGCAGCGGCAAGGTCATCCCGCAATTGAAAGATCGCATCGGCTCGGTCATCCGCACGCACTACCCGCGCGAACGCGAATTGGGCATACAGATCCTGGAACAGGAAGCGAATATCCGCCTGGATGGCCCCTACCCGGTGGTCGTGCCCTACTTCATGCGCGAGGTTGTCGAGCAGATCAGCATTGCCGCCCGACGTTCCAAGTACATCGATCACGATTCGGGGGTCAGTACGCGGTTGAGCATCGCCAACTACTGCACGATGATTGCTTCCGCCCGGCGCCGCGGCGCTTTATTGGACGAACGCCCCTCGGTCGCCCGGATCAGCGATCTGGCCCACTGCACCAGCTCATCGCTTGGAAAACTGGAACTGGACTTGATGGGCAGCCACCAGATGACCGAGGCGCAGGTACTCGACGCGGTCCTGGCCGAGGCAATCCGGGATGTGTTCGAGCAGTACCTGGCCGAACATGGCCTGGCCCAGATTGCCGAAATTTTTACCCGGGGGGTGAAAATCGAAGTCGGCGATCTGCTTCCCTCTTCCCACTACGAGGCTCGCATCCAGCGGGTCCCCCCGATCTGGGACAAAGCCTTCGAAGTGAATGCCTCGAAGGACCCGGCAGTACGGGCGTCGTGCGTCGAATTTATCCTCGCCGGGCTCTACGCGACCGAGCGTATTTCCCGCAGCCAACAGCATGGGCAGATTTTCTACCAATTCGAGTAACGACCATGACCCGCAACAAAAAACCGCAGAAACCTCTGGGCGGCATCATCCACACCTACCAGCAATACGACCCGGTCCGATTTCCCAGTCCCACCGAACCGGCCGGCGACCTGGCCTCGGCGGCCACCGAACACATGCTCCACTTCGGCTCCTTGCGGGACCTGACCGATGAAGAGCTGGCCCGGGCGGTGCGACTCGATCCCAGCCAGATCGGCGGCCTGGGCCCGAGCCTCGACAGTCTGATCGCGCTGCTCGAGGAGCGGAAACGAAAAATCCTGCAGCGCTATGAGACCGATCAGGTTTTGCGCACGGCGGGCCGGGCTTACCAACAGCGGGTCCAGGCGGTTCGGCCGCCGCGCCACCTGCGCGGTGCGTTCCAGCGAGCTGCCGCGGACGAGCAGATCCGCGATCTGGAGCAGCTCTGGTTTCAGGTGGGAGACGACCAGAGTGATTTCGCCCGCGGACTGGTCCCACTGATTGCCCGTCTGGAGGACAAGTATCAGGTCGAGCAGTTGGCGGCCCATTATGCGTTTGCCGGCCGCGAGCCGATGACGGTACCGCAAGCGCTGGAGGTGCTCGAAGAGCTCCAGCGAATCGACAAACTGCTGGAGCAATTGCGCCAGGCCCGCGAGACGGCCCAGATCGGCCTGATCGACCTGGAAGCACTGGCCGAATTCGCCGAGCCAGGGGATATCAGCCAACTCAGCGCGCTGCAGCAACAGATCCAGGATCTGGTCCGCGAATTGGCCGAACGGCAGGGAATCGATTTTGCCGCCGGCCAATTTCGGCTGACGCCCGCGGCCATGCGGCTGTTTCAAGGGCGGCTGCTGAGTCGGCTGTTTGCGGGCCTCGAGGCTTCGCGCAGCGGCCGCCACGGCGGTCCGATCGTGGGCGAGGGGGCTGTCGAAACCCAGCAGACCCAGCCGTATGAATTCGGCGACTCGCTCACGCACCTGGATTTATCCCAGTCCTTCACCAATGCCATCCTGCGGGCGGGCCCCGGGCTGCCCGTCCGACTGCAGCCGGACGACCTGGTGATCCATCGCACCCGCAACACGCCCAAGTGCGCGACCGTGGTGCTGATGGACATGAGCGGCTCGATGCGCTACGACCGGCAGTACGTGAATGTCAAACGGATGGGCCTGGCACTGGAAGGCCTGATTCGCCGCGAGTACCCAGGCGACACCCTACGGTTTATTGAAATGGCCACTTTTGCCAGAATGCGCACCGCCGCCGAGCTGGTGGAACTAATGCCCAAGCCGGTCACCCTGTTCGATCCGGTCGTACGGCTGCGGGCTGACATGAGCCGCCCGGAGATCAGCGAACAGCAGATCCCGCCCCACTTCACCAATATCCAGCACGGCCTGCAGTTGGCCCGTCGGCTGCTGGCCGCCCAGGACACGCCCAACCGGCAGGTGATCCTGATTACCGACGGCCTGCCGACCGCCCATTTCGAGGGCCGGCAACTTTACCTGCTCTACCCGCCCGACCCGCGGACCGAAGCAGCCACGATGCGCGAGGGCCAGCTGTGCCAGCGCGAAGGAATCACCATCAACCTGTTCTTACTGCCGAGCTGGTCGCAGTCGAGCGCGGACATCCGCTTCGCCCACCGGCTGGCCGAATCGACCGCCGGACGTGTCTTCTTCACCGCCGGCACTGACCTGGATCGCTACGTTGTCTGGGATTACCTGGCCCACCGCCGCGAGATCGTGGCGTGATCGTTTGCACCTGCCGCGTTTCCAGCCGAACCGATGCGGCCTGGTCGCCATGCGAGCGGACCAGGCGCATCAAGTCCGCCAGCAAGGAGGGTGGCGGTTTCGACGGGGCAGCGATCGTGATGTCGATGCTGCGTCTGCCCTGCCATTCGCGCGGGCGGACGTCCAGCAATTCACAGGACGATTCCCGGTTAATGCGCTGTTCCAGTGCCGCGTGCAGGGTGGGCGACAAATCAAAGTTGGGCAAGGCTTCGTAGACCGCCAGCCCGCTGGCAACGAGGATCAGCAGGACGGCAACCCGGGACACCCAACCCGAAAAGCGGCTGTGATGGTGACTGCCGCGGATTCCGGTCGCAAACAGACTGCAAGCCGCGCCCAAAATGATGGCGACGATATTGGTCAGGAACAGCAGCAGCGCGCCGCCGGCCACCTCCCACTCCGCCCAGGCGGTGCAGAGACCGGCCGCGGCCACCGGCGGCACCAGGGCGGCCGCGATGGCCACGCCGGGCAGCGCCGAAAGCAGATTGGGGCGGCCGATCGCATAGGCGGCCGCGATCCCACTGGCAAAGGCGACCAGCAAATCGGCCAGCCGAGGCGAGCCCCTGGCAACCACCTCATGGGTCAATGCCGGCCCAGACAGGATCAGGCCACAAACCACGCTCACCGCATAGGCCAGTAAAAAACCACGCAGCACGGCCCGAGCCGTGTTGCGCAGCAGTTGGGTATTGCCCTGGACAAGCGACAAACCCGCGCCCAACAAGGGTGTCATCAACGGTGCCAGCAGCATGGCGCCAATGACGACGGCAGCCGAATCCTGAACGAGGCCGATCGAGGCAATGAAGGTCGACAGGCAGATCAAGGCCATGAAATCAAAGTCCCATATCGAACTCGATTGGACCCGTTCGACCAGCCGAATGCGGCCTGCCCGATCGAGCTGCGGCACCCGCAACTTGACGCTATGCTCCACGCCGCGCAGCAAGCGGCTGGTCCAGGTGATGGGCGGCCGGACCACCGCAACGGCAGCTCCCTCGACCGAACCGAGCAACCGCTCCGACAAAGACGAAAACAGCAAACGGTGGACCACGTTGTGGTGCGTCGCCCCCAGCAGCAGCAGGTCGTGTCCTTGGGCCGCCATTTGGCCGATCGCCGCGGCCGGGTCGTGCCCGATCACCACCTCGGTGCGCACCTGATCGGCGGCCGACTTCAATGCCCGCCGCACAATCCGCTCCAGGATGGTTTGGCCCACCAGCTCCGCGACATCATCCACATCGGGTTCCACGTACATGGCGGTCAGCTGTGAATCGGTCGCCGCGGCCAAGCGGGAAGCCAATTGCAGCGTTGCGCTGGTGTGCGGGCCGCCTCCTGCTGCCACCAGCAGGGACCCGTGCCAGGCGGAGTTCTCCTGGCTGGACACCCGGAGTTGAACGACCTGGCAAGGCGCCTCGCGAAACAATTGGCGCTCGAGCGCGAACTCGGGCGAAGTGCTTTTCTCGTCGCGCTGCCGCGGCAGGATCAACAGGGAGACGTCTTGCTGATCGAGCCGTTCGAGGATCGCTTGCAACGGCTGGGAGTGGCGGATTTCCTGCCACTGGACGTGTCGCGCGGTTTGCGACGCCAGGCCGGGTTCGCCAGCCGGTTTCTGCTCGGGGCTGGCAGGGAGGTTGGGCTCGGGGTTCGACTCGTGCTCGGCGGACAGTTTTGCCACCCACTGAAAACCATTCTCCGCAAGTTGGCCGATTGCTTCAGCCAGATCGGCATTGCCCGGCTCGGAGCCAGGCTGGATCGTGCGGACCTCGTTCTCCGACTTCGACTGGGCAACATCCAGCACCAGTAAGTCTTCGTTGTCCGCCAAAGCAAAGCGGGCGGCCCAAGCAAGTTGGCTCCGAGTCGCCGAAACGCCGCCAAGAACGATCGCAATGGTCATCGGTTCGCAACCTGGGCCGAACTCATTCACGCGAGACAGTCGGTAGGACCCCAAGCCAAGGATTGTGTCCATCCGCCCTCAAAGAGGGGTAAGCAACAAACCACACAGGATACCATCTACCTTTCGTAACCACAATCAACCTCCAGGCTTATCCGAAAATGGTCCGAAACGGGAAAGTTAACCCCACAGAAATGTGGCTGGCGCCGACACTTGTCCGCAGTAATCTTTACCATCGATACGGCGTTATTCGGACACGTGTCGGTGTCGCTTGCGACAAGAGGTCTAGCAGATTGCCAACGGGGTTCACCTCCTGTGCTACGCACACCGACAATCGGCCGAACACGGTTTACCCGGTGGCCACGTCAAGCCCGGCCGACTGACGGTGCCACCCGCGTCGGAGTTTCACGCCAACGCAGGTTAGGAGATGCCGTTCGTGCTGTAGGTCGATGTGACCTAACGCACGAAGCGATGGCAACGGGTTAGCTTGGTGGTCGCCGTTGCCTAAGTCCACGGCGACGGTTTGTACTCTACTATGGTATCAGAATGTTCGCGGTCTGTACCACTTCGGAGGCGATCGCGTCAGCTACTCTGCCACCAAGCGTTGTTGGCACGGCTACCTTTGAGCATAACTATATCATTCACTGTATCATGCGCGATACACCGAACAAGGAAACACACTTAACACTAGGCACATAAGCGCCAAAATATCCGATGCGGGTTCGGGAATCGGAATCACTCCTACTGAGGTAGCCAGTTGAAAAGTGTGCGGTGAAGCTAATTCCACCATCTCCCAGTCGACTCCATTCCGCGCTAATGAATAGCTTCCACCCAAAGAGATAGGTGGATTCCATAACCTTCCAATGAGATATGGGGCATCTCCATCATCTTCACCTAGTATGCCATAGGGGCTTTCGTAGACTACCATGTAGCCATTTCCCGCAATGAACTCTATTCCGAACGAGCTAAAGTCAATTGTTACCAGATGGTCATCTGAACCAATAGCGGGATAGAAGTCTGAGTCTATGAACGTTCTAGTTCCCAATTTGGTTTCTGGAATACCCGCTTGAGCGCTGTATATCGAAACGTCGAGTGGCGGTGAACCATCTACGCGCTGATAGATTCCAGCGGCGATAATAGCTTGAATTGTGGTAAGAGTGCCGCTGGTTGATGGAGTGAAGAATTGCCCTTTAGCGTTGTTTTCACTTGCATTCCATAATAGTGCAATAAGCGCTACTGACTCCCAGACGTTTGAGGACTGCTGGCCATCGGGAATGTTGTGCGCAACGATTATTTCTCCACTGAAAGTCGTGGAAACCACGAGGAAGGCCAAGAGGATAGCTACAATGACCATTTGGATTCTCATGCTCGGACTTCCAAGAATTCTCTTCTGGACCTGCCAACGGGAAGGCATTCACGACACCGCGCCGAGCGAAGCGATCAATCTGTGAAGCTGGTTTGATTGTATTATGAAGTCCTGCGTTCGTATAGAAGGAAGGTGTGCCCTAAGGGCCTTTGCGTGAATGCTATGTTAGGAGGCGTTTGAACCCGACGCCATTGAAAGTGCCGAAGCGAAATAGAGCCCAGCGTCCAGCAGCAATGCGAGTAGGCACGCGTTGCAAAGACGGATGGTTCGCGACGTGTACCCCGCGGTAAGTCGACCGGCGTAACCCCAAAAGGCGATGCTAACCCCAAGGAACGGAAGAACCCAAAATACCGCAGTGACGCTCAGGATCCAGAGCAATTGCCAGATCGCCCAGAATCCCGATTCGATCCCCAGCCAATCTAGGAAAATCATGCCGGTCAGGAATACTACCGCGATTGCAGCACAGAGCCAAACAAAGGGCACGGCGAGACCAGTGCAATACTCCTCAGACGCCAGTGGAACCTTGGCGGGTTGCCGGCGGAAGGAAAACCCTACAGCCAGCCAAGCACCCACAAATCCCAACATAAGGATTAGATCAACAGGAGGCGACGGTGAATACGGAGGTACGTATGGATTCAAGGTCGGCACGCCTAACGGGAAGTTTTTTCGACATCGCCGTGAACAAAGCGATGCTGGTTTAAATCCGATTAGATTGTATAATGGAACCGTGAGTAAAACCACACCGAAGATGTCCCCGAAGGGGCTTTGCGTAAAAACCATGTTGTGTGCCCCGGTGGCAATGGAGAGTGGTCATGAATCTGAATTTACCCAACGAAGTCAACGATTTTGTGAAAGACTTGGTATCTCAGGGAAGGTTTGATTCTGAAGAAGCTGCCGTAGTTGAGGGAATTCGCCTGCTGATGAGTCGCGAGCAATTGCGGGGTGAAATCCAAAGGGGTGTTGATCAGCTAGACAATGGGCAATTGTTCGATGAGGAAACTGTATTCGGTGAACTAAACGCGGAGATAGATAAAATCGAATCCTCACAGCAAGGAAGCTGAGTTTATGCCGAAACTTCGGTACTCTGAGGAATCGAAAGACGATTTGAAACAGATCGCTCGATTCATCGCAAACGATAAACCGATCGCAGCGCGAAGGTGGGTTGCCAAGATTCGGGAGAAATGTCGCATCGTTGCGCAGTATCCAGAGGTTGGCGACAAGCGTTCAGAGTTGGGGCAGGACATTCGATCGACGTATGTTGGCAGCTATGTGATATTCTTTCGACGTACTAACGGTTTTGTTGACATCGTGCGTGTCATTCGCGGGGACCGTGACTCTCAATCGCTCTAGGGTGAAACACAACGGGTGTAAGTGCGACACCGTGTCGCAAAGTGTGTTGATACTGGGGAGTTGAGGCAATGGACGACGAGTTATTGCCAGACCAGTTTGTACCTTTTCTGCTTCTAACCGGCAAATCCAATGTGTTTTCGGCGAATATTTAACTGCGTGAGGTGTGACACGCCGCGTGGAGCTAGGAAAAGCCGTTTCGTGAATTCGGGCGATGAACCCGACGATACTTGAGCGATGGCAGAAATGGCGTGCCCACGCTCTGTTGGGCGATGCCCAAACTTCAGTGCACAAGTTCAGCACGAGTTATACGCGGGTTGGTGCATCTGCGAGAGTGTGTAGATATTCTGGCGCAAAATCTGCTCCGTTTGGCCAAGCAAGCGTGTGTCCCGTGATAGAAAATGACTTGAAATACTCGACATCGTGTAATGGATTAAATATTGGGCCATCGAGCGAGCTGGATAAATCAATTGAAGACCGGATGCCATCACTGAATGTCACCTGGATGCGATGCCCATCTATATATTCTGCGTGGGTAACGTGTAAAAACATCTATCTACTCCAGTGGCGGAATTTTGCGCAGAGGCTGTTCCGCTCTCGCTAGTTCCCAATTTGCAGCCAACTCCTCCTCATGAATATTATACCATTCTAGCACACATGCCAAAGCTCTTTTCGGGAACCTGCCCTCGATCATACCTGTGTTTACCTCTATCGTGATCTCGTGTTCGCCATACTCTGCATGGAAATGTGGAGGCGCATGATCACGATAGTACATGCGAATGACTATTCCTAGGAAGCGGCTAATTTCTGGCATGAATATGAAAGTTGTTAAAATATGAGTCGAATTGCTCGGTTGCCCAATGGTAAATGGTGTAAGTGCGGCACCGTGTCGTAAAGTGTGTTGGCACTGGGAGATTTAGGCAATATCAGACAAATTGTCACCTCGAAAGATTGTATCGTTTCTGCTCTGTTTTGGCAAAATCGCCATGTTTCTTCAAGACGGAGGTGTGACACGCCCACTTCAGTTAAAAATACCTTCATTCAAGCTGTGGGTCGATGTGACCGAAGGCAGTTGGCTAACGTCCGTTTCCTACGTCGGCTGTGCACGGGTATGATGGTTTATTCTCAGAAAAATACTCTTCTGGAGAAACTGGGCAATCTGGAATGCCAATGGGGATGAAGTTTGAATCTTCCATCCCCACCCAGGAGAATTCCGATGCCTTACACAGTTAGTACCAGGAAGCGTACGAATCGTAAGTCGAAGCCACAGAAGAATTCGTCCTTGCAAAAGCCTAAAGGCGTGATTAGTCAACGGGTGCAGAAAGTAGGCGGCGAAAAGTTCGCGATGGTGTGTGTTGATGTGGCCAAGCACCAATCGGAGTGGATGATGAGCGTGTACCAAGCGCACGCCGCGTGGCCACCCGCATCACTGCCAAAAAAATGATAATTTTTACGACCAATAACCGAGGGGCGAATGGCCCTTTCCGCCGTGTTATTATCGATTGCATACCGCCCGTCGGTCGCAAATCGTATCATCGCGTCCC
>Ga0114931_10006036_pt1 | contig 14954 bp, 12 predicted proteins | sample 2SBtaG_FD_89579 | JGI IMG/M metagenome (GOLD analysis project Ga0114931, IMG submission 89579) | Deep subsurface microbial communities from Kolumbo volcano to uncover new lineages of life (NeLLi) - 2SBTROV14_V59a metaG | ecosystem: Environmental > Aquatic > Marine > Volcanic | place: Kolumbo...
GACAAGGCTGCGTAGGAAGGCGAAGCAGGCATATTGCTTATACGTCGATGCAGCCTGACACCCGCAGCCGTAGCCGCAGCCCGCCAAAACCCGAAGTTATTTTTGAGTCGGCCCTTAGGGTTGAAACCTTTGGGTTGCGTTAGACCAAGGGTCCGCCCGGTTTCGGGTTTCCGGGCCGGGAAAGTCGCTTGCTATCCATGTTCAACCCATATCGGGTCGCACGGCACATCTTTCCCGGGGCCTGATTTTCTGCAGGACATATGTTTTGCATAGTTACCCCATGACAGGTACACTAGAGATTACGTGTTTCCATGGCCGCGTGCATGGAATATCCGCAGTAGCATCTTCGGATGCCAGGGAGATCCCTGCTGGAGTTGGTTAGCTGCCAGTGTAGCCATATTCACATCCAAGGTATGTGTAATGTTTGACGGACAACGATTTCGAAGAAGGCGCCGCCGAGTCGGCGGTAGTAAAAGGACTAACAAAAGATCGAGGCGTGGCAACGGTCATGGCAATCCTTCCCGCGCGCTACGGCTTGAAGCATTGGAAGATCGGCGATTGTTGGCGGTCATTCAGGTGGTCAATCTATTCGACCTCCGTAGTGACGGCGCTGGCGGCATGGAAGTGGTGCCTGGTTCGCTACGCGATGCGGTGATCCAAGCCAATGAGTTTGATAATCCGGACACGATCATATTTGATGATAGCGCATTCCTGCCAGGCAATAGTAATCTTCCAAACACAATCCAGCTGCAGAGGAGCGAAGACGCGTTTGGGCAATTGGATATTACTCAGCCGCTCAGGATTTTGGGACCAGGTCCCAGAAAACTGACCGTCAATGCGGCAGGGGGCAGCCGTATTTTCAATGTCGACGATGGCGACGATGACGCGGGAACCGGTGTTGAAATCGGCGGCATGATCTTGACCGGCGGTACCGCGTTCGGCACGGATGACGCGGGGCGGGGCGGGGCGATTTTCAACAAGGAACATCTCACCCTCACAGAAGTGGTCGTCCAGTACAACTCGGCATCCAATGGAGGGGGCATTTTTCAAGGTCTCAGCACGGCCTCGCTGTCGGTCAATCGCAGTCTGATTTCCGGCAACTCGGCCACGCATGGCGGCGGCATTTACAACGGTCTCGATGGGGACGATACCCAGCCGACCACGACGATCAATAACTCGACCCTTTCCGGCAATATGGCCGATCGAGATTCCGGCTACGGCGGCGGCGTCTTCAACCGAAACGGCAGCCTCAACATCAACAACAGTACCATCAGCGAGAACTCCGCCTACCTGGGAACGGGGGTGGGAAGCTGGGGAAATCCGCTCCCAGAGGACCCAGATTCAGATCCACCGCCCGAGACGATCTTTACCACCATCTCGTCTTCGATTCTGGCTTGGGATAGCAGCACCGACGTGGAAACAATTGGCAAGGTCGATGACGTCGACTTGTTGCCTTCGGTCACGAGTGCAGGCTTCAATCTCATTCGGGTGACAGGGTCAGGTGTCGCGCTGGCAGCGACCGATCTGCCTGCGCTCACCGACCCGCTGCTGTTGCCACTGGATGATTACGGTGGCTCCACCGACGTCTACCTCCCATCCAATACGAGTCCGGCAATCGACGCGGGAGATCCAAATACCGAGGTCACCGGATTCGAACAGCGGGGTCGCCATTTCGCCCGCATCTTTAACAATATCATTGATATCGGATCGGCCGAATCGCAGGCTGGAAGCTTTGTCGTGGATGCACTGGCCGATGAAACCGACGGCCAGTTTTCGGGAGTTTTTTCCTACACCTCCTTGGGCGACTTTTCGCTCCGCGAAGCGCTCAGCTTTTCGGACAAGAATCCGGAAGTCGACACGATTCTATTTTCACCCACCCTCCAAAGCCTGGAGGACCCCACCTCTTCCAAGCCTCCCACCATTTTACTCACCCTCAAATCACCGATTGATTCCGAGTCGGCGCTAACCGTCGGCCAGTCTGTCATCATCCAAGGACCAACCGATTATGAACTGGAGATCGACGCATCCGGAAATGATCCAACCGCCGGTGTGGCGAACGCCGATGGGACGCGTATTTTCCGGCTCGACGATGGGAATCTGTTCTTCAACAGCGACATCACCATCAACGATCTGACTCTTTTGGGAGGGGATGTGGTGGATACGGGTGGGGCGATTCTCTCGCTCGAAAATCTTGAGATGAACCATACCATCGTTAAAGACAACGCGGCCAGTAATGATGGTGGCGGAGTTTTTAATCAGATCGGCGATCTGATGATCGACAGCAGCACGTTCACGGGTAATTTTGCCGCCGATGAGGGAGGCGCCGTGTTCGTCGACACGAGTTTGCCTGGGAGTGTCATCAACGCCCGAATTACCAATTCTACGATCTCGGGGAATGTGGCCGCAAATCGAGGCGCGGGGATCACCAATGCCAATGGCGAAATGATCATTGAATACAGCACGATTACATTGAACCAGGCAGGTTCGACGCGTGGCAGTGGCGTCGCCAGCTTGAATGGTCCCGATGCGCTCACTCAGGTCAGTTCGAGTATTATTTCCGGGAATTCGGTCAATGACATCGAATTCTTGTCGGGGGCCGCGAATATCCAGTCCTTGGGATTCAACCTTATCGGCACCGGCAATGCGGCCGTGGTCTTTAACCAGTCGGGCGATCAGACCGGCGTGCTGGACCCGATGCTTGCCCCTCTGGCCAACTCGGGGGGGCCCACACCCACCCATAGCCTTTTAACCGGCAGTCCAGCGATCGATGGTGGCAATCCATTTGCGGTGGCTGGGGTGGCTGGGGTGCCTCTTCATGATCAACGCGGCAATCCTTTTGTCCGTGTATTTGACGGGTTGCAGGATACCAAAGATCGAATCGATATCGGAGCCTATGAATTGCAAAGCTCCCAATTCATCGTTGATAGTGCGTTGGATGAAAATGATGGCATTATTTCAACGGGGAATTTCTCACTTCGGGAAGCGATTGAACTGGCAAACTTGAATCCTCTGCCCGACACGATTATGTTTTCTTTGTCGCTTGCGGGCAGCACGATCGCACAATCGCCGGCTGGCGGGTTCCTGCTCAAGTCAGGGACGCCCACCGATATGCACATCACCGAATCCGTAACGATCGTCGGTTTGGGGGAGACCTTTCTCACACTCGACGGCTCCAGTGCGTATACCAATGTTAATGTCTCTCCTCTCACAAGAACGCGATTCTTCACTATCGACGATGGCGACAACACCAAGGAAATCGAGGTGACGATTAGCGGCTTGAGATTGCAGAACAGCTTAGGGACTGAGGGTGCGCCCTCGATCGATGGCGGAGGTTCGATTAAGAGCAGCGAGAATCTCACCTTAGAGCGTGTCACCTTCGTGAATAATGGAACGTTCGGCGATGGGTTTGTTGGCGGGGCCATTTACCAACACGATGGACATTTGACGCTGGATGACGTTACGCTCACGGGCAACTCCACCGAGGGTGTTGGATCCCATGGTGGTGCCGTTTCTGTTCGAGAGGCGGATCTGACGCTACGGAATGGCACATCGATTTCTGGCAATTCGACTAGAATGACCCAAAGCAGCGGCGGTGGAGTCCATATTCGTGAGGGGATCCTTTCGATCGCCGATAGTTCTATTTCAGGAAATCTTACCCCCAATGGCAATTCCGCGGGGGGCGGCATTTATGCCGATCAAAGTGCCATCGTCATAGCCGATTCGTCAATCAGCGGCAACACCACGACCGGTTCGAATTCGCAGGGAGGCGGTATTTTTGGCAAGCAGAGTACCATTCAAATGAGCAATTCCCAGGTAAACATGAACAAGACCACCGGTTCGCTTTCCGGAGGCGGAGGGATCTTTCTGTAAGGTGGTGTGCTGACGCTGGACAACATGAACCTGACACTCAACGCGACCACGGGATTATCCTCCGCAGGCGGCGGTATCGCCAATCAAGGCGGCGAAATTATCGTCAACACGAGTACGTTCGCCGAAAATTCGACCGCGGGCGATACGTCCCATGGTGGTGGGTTCTACAATGTGGAAGGAAATCTAACGGTTCGGGACAGTACCATTTCCAATAATTCGGTCACGGGTCATTCTTCCGTTGGTGGCGGAGGTTATAGCAACACCGATCTACAGGGCGATCATTCGACTTCGATTATCAATTCGACGATTTCCGGCAATTCTTCTTTGAGCCGCGGGGGTGGTGTCTACAATGCGGATGGCCTTACGGAAATCAAGCACAGCACGGTTACCGAAAATCAAACGGCTTTGGGGTTCGGGGGAGGAGTTGCCAGCTTTGGAAACGCGGATACGAGCACGGCGGTGCTCTCCACGATTATTTCAGGCAATCTGGCCAACAATAGCGCTGGGGAAGCTGACGACGTGGAATTTATTAACGGGACTTTTACCAATTCGTTCCAGTCGCTCGGCCACAACCTGATAGGCAGTGGCATAGGCATCTCGGCGTTTACCGCACCTGGCGATCAGGCCGGTGTGAACGATCCGATGCTGGGACCGCTGGCGATCAACGGTGGGACAACACAGACCCACGTGGTACTGGAGGGAAGCCCGGCGATCAACGCGGGAGATCCCGGTTTTGATCCCAATGGCTTTACTCCACCCATGGTTACCGATCAGCGCGGGGCGGTCCGCGTGCAAGCCGGCCAGATCGATGTGGGGGCTGTGGAGTCGCCTTTCTTACCCCGCCTGGCGGCCGACTTCGATTCCGATGGGGATGTAGACGGTATCGACTTCCTGAGTTGGCAGCTGGGATTCGGGACGGGCCCGGGGGCGACCAAAGCGGAAGGAGATGCCAATATTGACGGTTTTGTCGATGGCTTGGATCTGACAGTGTGGCAAGATGGCTTTGGCAGCACAGCGGCTGATGCCGTGGTCGCAGCCTCGAGCACGGTCGCGGCCGCCGGCGCTCCGGCCGAGACGTCTGCTCTGATGGCGGTCCGTCCGCTGACCTCCATCACCGCGAACGACAGCGTTGAAAGTTTTGCCGCCAACGCCCTGGCCCCCAGTATCCAGAGTGTTTCGGCCGCGATCACGACCGCCACGCCGAGGCAATCGATATCGGTGGCCTTGAGTTCAAAGTTGCGCGCCGGGCTGGCCGGTTTGACCGGAGAGACCGGAAGGATCGTTCGTGCAGGCTTGTCCCAGGAGTTGGGCCATGGGCGGGCTGCCTGGTCGCAGGCCGAAAGGCCGCAACTGCAAAAAACACACCGACATTTTCACGACCACTTGCTCGCTGATTTCGCGGCCGGCCCGCCCGTCCACGACCGCCTGCTGGCGGACGAATGGATTGGCACATCCCGGCGTTTGGCGCGCGAACAGACCGCCGGGCAGGCAGCGGAAAAGTCCGATTCGCCGTTGGTGGAGGATCTGGTCTTCGATATACTTGGTTCAACTGGAATCTGACGATTCAATGGGGTTCAACTGGAATCTGACGATTCAATGGGGTTCAACTGGAATCTGACGATTCCAAGGGCCTTACCCGATAATCTGACCACAAACCTCTCGCGGAGTACTTCACGCCTGGTGGCATCGACTTCCCCTCATCAGCCGACCGATCGCAAGCCGGGGGTCGCCAGAGAAGCGACCATATTGGTGGGCGTCGAACTGTCGTGGCCTCCGCGCGGCCGGGCGGGATCCCAACGCAGTCGGCCGGGCAGTCCGCAGGGTGCAGAACGCGGCCGGTCGGCTTGCCAGGAAGATCCGCTCGAGGAGCTGGCCGGCCTGGTGGAAACGGCTGGCGCTCAGGTGGTGGGGCGGATTACCCAACGGCGCGAACGGCCCGACAAAAAAACCTACATCGGCCGCGGCAAGGTTGAGCAACTCGAGCGGCTGATCGAGGCGACGGAGGCCGATGCGGTCATATTTGATAACGACCTGTCGCCCGCCCAGGCGCGCAACCTGGAACAGGCGCTCGAAGTCAAAGTGCTGGACCGGACCGAGGTGATTCTCGATATCTTTTCCAGCCGCGCCCAAACCCACGAAGCCCGTCTGGCGGTGGAACTGGCCCAGCTGGAGTATGCGCTGCCTCGTCTGAAACGGATGTGGACCCACCTATCGCGTATGAAGATGGGCGTCGGCATGCGGGGGCCGGGAGAGAAGCAGTTGGAAACCGACCGCCGGTTGGTCGAAAAACGAATCCGCGACCTGCGCCGCGATTTGGAAAAGATCGAGCGGCGCACGCAGCGCCAGGTGGCCGCCCGCCGCGATCGCATGACCGTTTCGCTGGTTGGCTACACCAATGCCGGCAAGAGCACTTTGATGAATGCCTTGACCGGCGCCGACGTTCTGGTCGAGGACAAATTGTTCGCCACGCTCGACACCCGCACACGCCGCTGGCAGTTGCCCGGCTGGGGGCCCGTGCTCTTGAGTGATACGGTCGGATTTATCCGCGATTTGCCCCACCGGCTGATTACCAGTTTCAAGTCGACACTCGAAGAAACCTGCCAGGCTGACCTGCTGATCCATGTGGCGGATGCCAGCAGCCCGCACGCGCTGGAGCAGATTCTAGCCGTTTACGCCGTGCTGCAGGAATTGGGCATCGAGGAAAAAGATACCCTGTTGGCGCTCAATAAAATTGATCTGACGGAAGATCCGCTCCAGGTGGAGTCCATTCGCAAGCGGTATCCGGGCGCGATTCTCATTTCCGCAATCGGTGGCGAAGGCCTGGCTAGTCTGGCGACCGCGGTGAGCCAGGCCATCAGCCACGATTTCCTCGATCTGGTGATCGAGGCGGAAGTGAGCAACGGCCGCTTGCTGGCCTACCTGGCCCGCTTTGGCGAAATACTCAGCCGCACCTTCATCGAAAACCGGGTGACGGTCCATTGCCGGATCGCCAGCAAATACCTGGGCCAGTTGCGGGGCAGCCTGGCTGGGCAGGACGTGCAAATTCGGCCTTATGGCCAGACGCTACAGGAGCCACAGGAAACTGCTGAGAGGGCGTTCCCTGAGAAAACCAAGACTGAAGTCGTACCGGTCGAAGACGAGGTCGCTTAAAATGGAACGTCCCAGTGAAAAGACCCAGTGAAAAGACCCAGATGAAATTGGCTATGCCGTCGCCAATTGAATCTATATCGAATGGGAACTCAAATAGGATAGCTGGCAGGCTGCAAATTCAACCATGGCTCGTATCTCCCTCGCCGATCGTCGCGTCCTCATCACGGGCGCCTCCGGCGGCATCGGTCTGGCTCTGGCGCGGGAATTGGCCAGAAAAGGAGCCCGGCTGTTGCTCATCGCACGGCGTCAGGAATTGCTGCGGCAGCGGGCCGATGAATTGACTTCTCTGGGCGCCAGGTCGGTCCTTGTCGCAGCGGGCGATATAACCGATGCGGCGCACTGCCAACAGGCGGTCGCATTGGCCCAAACGCAATGGGCAGGACTCGATTTACTCATCCATGCCGCAGGCATCAGTGCCCATGGTCGGTTCGACCGTTCGGACGAAGCGACGCTGCGCCGAATCATGGAGGTGAATTTTTTTGCCGCGGCGAGCCTGACCCGGTTGGCCTTGCCCCTGTTACGGTCTGAGGGTAACACCCAGGTGGTTCTCATCGGTTCGATCCTGGGGCACTGTGGCGTGCCGCTGAACAGCGAATACGTGGCGAGCAAATTTGCCCTGCGCGGCTGGAGCCAGTCCTTACGGGCCGAGCTTCTTGGCCAGGGAATCGGCATGCTGCTGGTGAGTCCGGGCACCACCGACACCGATTTTTTTGACCACCTCATTGGCCGCCGTGGAACCATTCCCTGGCCCAGGCAGCGCGGCATACCCGCCGAGTCGGTGGCCCGTCAAACGGTGCGTGCGATCGAGCGCCGGCGGCGCGAAATTTTTCCCAACTGGCACGGTCGGCTGCTCGTGTGGGCCAGTCGCTATTGCCCCGGGCTGGTTGGCTGGTGGATGGGCAAACTCGGAAATCGTGCAGAGGAGATCGAGGGGAAATGAGAATCCCGAGTCCCGAGTCCCAAGTTGATAGGCAAGTTCAAGAGGACGGGGTCTGGTACAATTTTCGGCCAACCCGGTCTCTTCGCCAACCGACGTGCAAGCCGAAAACTTGTACCTGCCTTCCTTGGACCTGACCCCTTCGCCCACTGCCCCCGAAACGCCAATAATGCCCTCCAATCCAACCCTCGAAATACTCTACGACGACGGGCCATGCCTGGTGGTGAATAAACGCTCGGGTCTGTTGACGCAGGCCCCGGCGGGCATTGATAGCCTGGAAGTACAAGTCAAGAATTTTTATCGCCAGCGGGAAGGGAAACTGGCCCACACGAAGATCTACTTGGGCTTGCCCCACCGGCTCGATCGGCCCGTGTCGGGAGCGATTGTTTTGGCCCGCCACGTACGGGCCGCGCGCAAACTTTCCGCCCAGTTTGAAAACCGCTCGGTCGATAAGGTTTATTGGGCGTTGGTCGAGGGCCACGTCGATCCGCTTGAAGGCACCTGGACCGACACACTGCTCAAACAGCATGGCAAGGCCCAGGTTGCAGTCGTGGATTCCGCCCACCCGGCAGGCAAAAAAGCGGTACTCCACTACCGAGTGCGCCGCCATGGGCCCATCGATTCGCCGCGGACCGGAAGCGAACCAGGGGTCAGCTGGCTGGAAATACACTTGGAAACCGGACGCACCCATCAGATTCGCGTGCAGGCAGCCGCCCGCGGGCATGCGATTTTGGGCGACTGGCAATACGGCAGCCAGGTTCCGTTTGGACCCCAGTACGAGGATAGGCGTGAGCGCGCCATTGCCCTGCATGCCAGGCAATTGGCCTTTCGGCACCCGATGACCCAAATGCGCCTCGACATTCGTGCCCCACTTCCGCCCGTCTGGCCTGGCTTGGAAGCAGCGTAGACAGAGTGACCATCCAGGGCTACTCAAACTCCAAATCCACCATCATGTCGGCCGCCACTTGTTCCAGGGCCTGACACAGGCTGCTTTCGTCCGTTTCGGCAGGCAGACGCAATTGGGCGGAGGCCCGAAAAAGGGTCTGCCCGGTACCCGCGGCGCGGCTCTGTTCGGATTGGAACCGTTCGACATTCACGCAATGGGTTGCCAGCACTTTGGATATTTCGCGGACAATGCCGGGCCGATCCTGGCCTACCAGGTCGAGTCGCAAAGTAGGGCCTTGAGGGGTCTCCAACAGCATGGCTTCCCGGTGGATGATCGACTCCAGCCCTTGCTGGTCGAGTCCCTCCAGGGCAGTCACCAGGCTGGCGGCCTGGTCGCGTTCGACCTCCACGCGGAGAATGCCGGCAAACTGGCCGGCCAGATGGGCCATCCGGCTTTCCAACCAATTCGCCCCCTGATCGGCAACAACGCTGGCAATCGCTTCCACCAGCCCCGGTTTATCGTTGCCCAGGACGGTCAATACAAGCGAGACTTTACTCATGTTGGATTCTCCAGTTTGCTCGCCATCGGTCAATTCCTCTCGACACCCGCCAAAATACCAAGAAGCACCAGAACACCAAGAAGCACCAGCTTCCCATGGCACTACCTGTACATTAGATTCACACAAGCTGGCGTGCAGGTCAAGCGTGAGAAGTAGACAGGGGATGCGGCCCGCACGGTGCACAGGACATGGGCCGACTGACATGGCGCGAATTGCCATCGATGCTTACTGAACCAAGGCTGAAGAGGGGATATCGATGAGCACATTCGAAACCAACGACTTTAAGTACTGTCCATCCATGCATGTACCGTTTCGCGACAAGGCCGTTTTGGAGCGGATGCGGGATCTTGGCCGGGAGGATTTCGAAAACCATCCGAATCCAAACCTCTCGGTTCACGTGGGGACGGACTTCGATATGGCGTTGGATATGTTTTTCCGAATCAAGGAAGCATCCGAGGCCAACAGACCGTTGGTGATGATCCTGCCGCAGCCTTGGCCCCTTTACGAAAAAGTAGCGCTGATGATCAATCGCTGTCGCATCGACTGCAGCAACCTGCACACCTTCAATATGGACGAATATGCCGACGAGCACGGGAACGTGGCACCCGAGAGTTGGCCCTATGGATTCACCCACGCCCTGAAGAAATATTTTTACTCCAAAATCGATCGGGCCTTGCGGCCTCCGGAAAATCAGGTGATTGGGCTGACCAAAGAAAATTTGGCCGATTATGGAAAACGCATCACCGACCTGGGCGGAGCGGACATTTGTTATATGGGCCCCGGTTGGACCGGGCATGTGGCGTTTGTCGAGCCTGATGCGCCCGAAACTCCGCAGGATATAGAAACATTCAAACGGATGGGCCCCGGCATTGTCACCTTGAGCCCGTTCACCCTGGCGCAAAACTCGTTACATGGTTCATTCGGCGCCGCCGGTGACATTGCCGCCGTCCCGCCTAAAGCGGCTACCATCGGCCCGGCTCAGGTTCTGGAAGCAAAACATCGAATTGGCACCTATAGGATAGGCGTGCATGGCACTTCGACATCATGGCAGAAGCTGATCGCCCGGCTTTGCCTTTTCGGCCCGGTCACCCCGCGGGTGCCCGACTCGATCGTCCAATTGAAACGGTCGGATGTTTATGTTTCTGAAACGATCGCTGAACGAATTACGGTAGATTGGCACAAAGGGTATTAGCCGGAAAGCCACGTTCCAGTGCCATGACCCGCGAAACCGCGAGTTTTGGCTTGTCGTGAAGACTTGAGCACTTACAAACTGGTAGAATGGCCCGCACACTGCGGACCATCGCAACAAGAAGGGAGCCTGGGAAAATGTACGGACCATCACGCATCATTGCATGGTTTGCCGTAGGACTCATTGGCGGGGGTGGGTTGGTGGCGCCCGGAGCGGCCGCCGCCAGTACGGACTTGCCGCGGCTGCACGTGCTTTCGGTGCGCCGTGTCTACGACCAGGGACCGCACAATGCGTTCACCGATCTGTGCCAGTTCGGCGGACGGTATTACCTGACATTCCGCAATTGTCCGGATGGGCATATGGTCCACCCGACCTCTTCGATCCTGATCCTGGCCAGCGAAGACGGCCAGCAGTGGAAGCAAGTGCACCGTTTTCATGTCGATAAGCGAGACACGCGCGATCCCCACTTTCTGAAGTTTCGGGGCAAACTGTTCGTCTACACGGGAACCTGGTACTGCGGTGCGACGACTCCTAAAAAGTACGAAATGAACAAGCAGCTCGGCTATGCCGTGTGGACCGACGACGGCCGCCAGTGGCAGGGGCCCCGAATGCTGGAAGGGACCTATGGGCACTACGTGTGGCGCGCGGCCAGCTACCAAGGCAAAGCTTACCTGTGCGGACGCCGCAAACACCAGTTTGCCGAAACCGTCTCGCGGGCCCAGCGCGACCGGCTCATCGAATCCGCCATGCTGGAAAGCGACGATGGGCTCATCTGGCGTTATCGGGCAATGTTTCAGCAGCACCTTGGAGATGAAACGGCATTTTTATTTGAACCAGACGGTAAGGTGCTTGCGATTGGCCGTCGTGGCGGCGGCGGCAATGCCCAGGTTTTGCGCTCCCGGCCGCCTTACCAGGACTGGCAGCGGGCCGACCTGAAATACGAGCAAGGAGATGGTTCCCTCGGCGGCCCCCTGCTGGCCACCTGGCAGGGCCATTATCTGGTGGGAGGGCGACAGACCCGAGCGGGAAAACCGGTGACCGTGCTTAGCTGGCTGGTGCGAGACCGGCTGCATGAAGCGGCCATTTTACCCAGTGGAGGCGACAATTCGTATCCCGGTTTTGTTGCCCAAAGCAAAAACCGGGCCCTGGTCTCCTATTATTCCAGCCACGAAAAAGACCCGGCGGGCAACACCAGAACGGCCATCTATGTGACCCAATTGCAAATGGACGAATAGCAGCGTCCCTTTCCTCACGAAGGGACCTGCTTCAGACGGCTAAACGGTTACAAAAAAGGAAAAACAATGCACATCGCGGTGACGGGCGCAAGAGGCCTGGTTGGGTCGGAGTTGTTGCCACTTTTGACGACGGGCGGTCATGAAGTCACGCGTGTGGTGCGTGGCGAGGCGGGCAAAGGTGAAGTGCGCTGGGACCCTTCAGCGGATAGTTTCAATGCTTCCTCACTCGATGGTGTTGACGCAGTTGTGCACCTGGCTGGCGAGAACATTGCGGCTGGTCGTTGGACAATGGCATTGAAGCAGCGAATCCGCAACAGCCGTGTCCATGGGACACGAATTCTTTGCCGGGCACTGGCACGCATGCAAACTCCGCCGAAAGTGCTCGTTGCCGCATCGGCGATTGGGTTCTACGGGAATCGCGGCGACGAAATGCTTGACGAATCCAGCGCGGCGGGCGAAGGATTTTTGAGCGCCGTGTGTGAAGCGTGGGAAGCGGCGGCACAACCGGCCAAGGAAACAGGCATCCGCGTGGTCCATTTACGAATCGGTGTGGTGCTTAGCCCCAAAGGCGGCGCACTGGCAAAGATGCTCACACCGTTCAAGCTCGGCGTTGGCGGCATCATCGGCAACGGCCGGCAGTATTGGAGCTGGATTTCGATCGACGACGTCGCCAGTGCAATTCATCACGCGATGATGACCGATTCTCTGAGCGGTCCCGTGAATGCAACCGGTCCCAACCCGTCTACGAATCGCCAATTCACCAAGACACTCGGCCGCGTTCTCGGCCGTCCGACGATCCTGCCGATGCCGGCGCTTGCCGCAAAACTGGCATTTGGCGAGATGGCAAACGACCTGTTGTTGGCCAGCACTCGGGTTGAGCCGACGAAGCTGCTTGAGTCCGGCTACCAGTTCCACCAACCGGCACTCGAAAAAACACTCCGTCACCTGCTCGGAAGGTGATCTCCCCACAAACCCGAACTGGGGTGTGATCTCCAAACGGGAAATTACGCCTTTTCTCCGTGGACCAACCCAAAGACACAGACCTTGCGGACGCAGAATAGGCAGACTGGGGGATATCGAAAACAACCCAAAGAAACAACCCAAAGACACAGACCTTGTGGACGCAGGAAACAACCCAAAAACAACCCAAAGACAAAAACAACCCAAAGACACAGACCTTGCGGACGAAGAATAGGCAGACTGGGGGATATCGGAAGGACGATTACCCAAACTTCCCATTTTCCAAGTCGAAGTCTGTCTCTTCTCACCGCTTGCATGATCTTTTTCCCTGAATGAGCCCATTTTATGTCCACACCCCTTCCACAGACTGTTTACATGGATAACCATGCGACGACCCGGGTCGATCCACGGGTGCTGGAGGCGATGCTGCCCTGGTTCGGTGAAAGCTATGGAAATGCGGGCAGCCTGGGCCATGCTTTCGGCCAGCAGGCACGGGCAGCGGTCGAGGACGCTCGGGCTCGCCTGGCCTCGGCTCTTGGCACCGAACCGGAGACCATCATCTTCACCAGTGGCGCGACCGAAAGCAACAATCTGGCCATTCGCGGCGTGGCCGGACACACTTCGCGGCGCGGCAATCATTGGCTCAGCGTGGGCACCGAGCATCATTCGGTGCTCGAACCGCTGCTTCGATTGGCCCGGGCATTGGGATGCGGCTCGATCCCCAAAAAGTGGCCGATGCGCTGCGCGACCAGACCTGCCTGGTCTCCGTGATGCTGGCGAACAACGAAATCGGTGTCATCCAACCGCTCGCCGAGATTGCCCATCTTTGCCATGAGCGAGGTGTCCTGCTGCATTGCGACGCAACTCAGGCAGTGGGAAAAATCCCCGTGGCCATGGACCGGTTGGGCGTCGACTTGTTGAGTTTCTCCGCCCATAAGTTTTACGGTCCCAAGGGAATTGGCGGCCTGGTGGTGCGCCACGGCCAGCCTGCCGTACGACTGGAACCCCAAATCGTCGGCGGCGGCCAGCAGGCGGATCGCCGGAGCGGCACTTTGAATGTGCCCGGCATTGTCGGGATGGCAAGCGCGTTGGAACTGTGCGTGCGGGAATTGCCCCAAGAGGCCGTCCGCCTGGCGAATCTGCGTAACCAACTTCGGCGCGGCCTGGAAGAAGCGGTGGGAGATGTCGTATTGTGCGGCCCTGAGCCCGAACCGCTCGAGCCCCCGGGCAGAGCGCTGCGACTGCCAGGCAATCTTAACATGGCGCTCCGCAACATCGAAGGCGCGGCGCTGCAAATGGCGCTGCCCCGGTTGGCCATCAGCAGCGGCGCAACCTGTGCGTCGGCCGACCCCAACCCGAGCCATGTCCTGCTCGCCCTGGGCATCCCTGCCGATCTGGCCCGTGGCAGCTTGCGATTCGGCCTGGGCAGGTTCAATACGGACAAGGATGTCTCTTTTTCGGTAGAGGCGGTGACCGGCGCGGTTGAGCGGCTGCGCAGGTTGATACGGTGAGACACTGTGGGGGTTGCCGGGATACCTCTAAGTCCAATTTCCAGTGGGGCAGGCTTTTCTTTGCAGCATGAATTGTCTATCGTTACAATAATTACAGTAAACCCTTACTTAAATAACCCCTTTACTTAACATCCCCTTTACTTAACATCCCCGAGGAAATCTGCCATGGGTATTGTCCTGACTGAAGAAGCCGCCAAGGAAGTCAAGCGGATTATTGAAGACCAAAAACTCGAAGAGGGCACGCTGCTGCGGGTGGGTGTAACCGGCGGCGGTTGCAGTGGATTTTCTTACGCCCTGGGGTTCGACAAAAACTACGACGAAAAAGTCGATTCAAAGCACCAACACCATGGTGTCGAAGTGGTTGTCGATAAAAAAAGCGCCCTTTATCTGGACGGCACCACGGTTGATTTCTACTCGGGCATCGACAAGCGGGGTTTCACGTTTGACAACCCCAACGCCGTAAAAAGCTGTGGCTGCGGCAGTTCGTTCCAGGCGTAGCAGTGTTTGTTGCGCCAAGCCGAACTGGGACAATGTTCGCGAGTTAGACGTGTACGGATGGCGGAGCTGGGGGCGCGAACATTCTCCAAGATTCGTTTGGCTGGGGACGCAAAGCGTTGCTTCCGGCGGGTGCGTTGGGGCCGCGATGTTTGTTGCCCC